>Ga0164294_10002549_pt1 | contig 16462 bp, 13 predicted proteins | sample GEODES005metaG_FD_111479 | JGI IMG/M metagenome (GOLD analysis project Ga0164294, IMG submission 111479) | Oligotrophic lake water microbial communities from Sparkling Lake, Wisconsin, USA - GEODES005 metaG | ecosystem: Environmental > Aquatic > Freshwater > Lake | place: USA: Sparkling Lake...
AGGGTTGGCAAGCGGCGCATCCACACACTGACGTGCGAAGCCTTACCCAAGAGCAGCTAGCTCAGTTTTTGAGCACTGCACACATGCCAGACCCAGACTTACTTATTCGTACGGGCGGGGAGCAACGTATTAGTAACTTCATGCTTTGGCAACTGGCTTATGCGGAGTTGTACTTTACGGATGTTCTATGGCCGGGGTTTGATACGGTGCAAATGGGATTTGCTTTGGATTGGTTCCAGACGCGCCAAAGAAGATTTGGAGCACTAAGTTAAGATCTGCTAACTATTTAATAATGCGCAATTTCATAGTTAATTGCCCTTCATTTAATTTAAACTATAGTCTCATTTTTATAAGAAATCATTATGAAAGCAGTTATATTAGCAGGTGGTCTTGGTACTCGTATTGCTGAAGAGACCTCTGCTCGCCCAAAGCCGATGATTGAGGTTGGAGGAAAGCCAATTTTGTGGCACATCATGAAGATGTTCTCTGCTCACCAAGTAAACGACTTTATTGTTTGTTGTGGCTACAAGGGTTACGTGATCAAGGAATATTTTGCCAATTATTTTTTGCATATGTCGAACGTCACTTTTGACATGTCGAAAAATGAGATGCAAATACATGAAAAATTTGCCGAACCTTGGAAAGTTACTCTTGTCGATACAGGTGAAAGCACTATGACCGGGGGGCGACTTAAGAGAGTCAAGCCCTACCTAAACAATGAAAACTTTTGCCTCACCTATGGTGATGGAGTAAGTGATGTCAACATAACAGAATTAATAAAATTTCACCTGGCGCACGGAAAGCGTGCAACCGTTACTGCTGTGCAGCCGCCTGGTAGGTATGGATCTCTAAATTTGTCGGGTTCAACGGTGCAGAGTTTTGAGGAAAAGCCCCAGGGTGATGGCGCTTTTATTAATGGGGGCTTCTTTGTGTTAAGTCCAAATGTTATTGATCTAATTGAAAATGATGACACGACATGGGAGCGAGGCCCACTTGAGCTTTTAGCAGCCTCTGGTCATATGCAGGCTTATCTGCACAAAGGCTTTTGGCAGGCTATGGATACTCTTAGAGACAAAAACCATCTAGAAGAGCTGTGGGCCGGTGGTAAGGCGCCTTGGAAGTGCTGGTGATGGATAAGCTTTTTTGGTCGAGTAAGCGCGTACTCTTGACGGGGCATACTGGTTTCAAGGGTAGTTGGATGGCCCTGTGGTTGCAAACTCTTGGCGCAGAAGTATGCGGCCTTGCGCTAATGCCGCATACCAATCCGAGTCTTTTTGTTGAATCAGACATTGCTCTTGGTATGGAGTCCCACATTGCTGATCTGCGGGATTACTTAAGCATCGAAAGAATAGTGAATCAATTCAAGCCTGAAATTGTCATACATATGGCTGCGCAGCCGCTAGTTAGATATTCATATGAACATCCTGTTGAAACCTTTGCAACCAACGTTATGGGTACTGTGCATCTTTTGGAGTCCATTCGGCGGGTGGGTAGTGTGAAAAGCGTTGTCAATGTAACTACTGACAAGTGTTACGAAAACAAAGAGTGGGTATGGGCTTATAGAGAAAACGAGGCAGTAGGGGGGCATGATCCATACAGTAGCAGTAAAGGGTGCTCTGAACTTGTAACCTCTGCTTATCGTCGATCATTCTTTGAGGGGGCTGGAATCGGTCTTGCTTCAGCAAGGGCGGGTAATGTGATTGGTGGTGGTGACTGGGCGCAAGATAGGTTGGTACCTGATATTTTGAGGGCATTTGAAAGGGGGCAACCTGTTCAAATAAGAAACCCTAGCTCAATACGGCCATGGCAACATGTATTGGAGCCCTTATCTGGGTACCTGATTCTTGCTGAAAAGCTCTGGGCAGATAGCGTTCAATTTTCAGGTGCTTGGAATTTTGGTCCTAGGGAAGCAGACGCAAAGCCTGTGTCATGGATTGCAGATCACATGGTCAGTATTTGGGGGCAGGGTGCCCAATGGTGTCAGGACGAAAGAGTTGACTCGGTCCACGAGGCTCATAATCTTAGATTAGATATTTCTAAGTCTATTATTTACTTAGGCTGGAAACCAAGATGGGATCTGGCAAAAGCACTCCAAAAGACAATCGACTGGCAAAGGGCAAGAGGCGTTAGAAAAACGCCAAAAGAAGAAATGTTGCTACAAATCTCAGAATATTCAAACACATCAACATGACCAATAACTTAACATTAAGACAGCAAATCAGCCAACTAGTCGAGCAGTTTGCAAATGAGTCTCTTGCGCCAACGCCCTTTATTGCGGGCCTTACGGTCATACCACCCTCGGGCAAGCTAATCGGTTCCAAAGAGTTGCAATTAATGGTGGAGGCTTCGCTGGACGGTTGGTTAACTACTGGTCGATTCAATGATGATTTCGAAAAAAAACTGGCCAAATACCTGGGAGTTGAATACCTAATTACTGTCAACTCTGGATCCTCGGCTAACTTGGTAGCCTTCAGTACACTTACTTCGGAGAAATTAGGCTCGCGCGCCATTCGCCCAGGCGATGAGGTCATAGGTGTTGCGGCCGGGTTTCCAACTACAGTTAATCCGATTTTGCAGTTTGGTGCTATCCCGGTTTTTTTAGATGTTGAACTTGGCACATATAACATTGATGTAACTAAGTTAGAGGAAGCCATAAGCCCCAAAACTAAAGCAATTATGTTGGCTCATACCTTAGGTAATCCATATAATTTGGACGTTGTAGTCGATATATGTAAAAAATACAATCTTTGGCTAATAGAGGATTGCTGTGATGCGCTTGGTGCGACATACAACGGTAAAAAAGTTGGAACATTTGGGGATATTGCCACCTTAAGTTTTTATCCTGCACACCACATCACAATGGGGGAGGGGGGCGCAGTATTCACAAATAACTTAGAGCTCAAACAGATTGCGGAGAGCTTCAGAGATTGGGGGCGAGACTGTTACTGCCCACCAGGGAAAGATAATACTTGTGGAAAGCGCTTTTGTTGGAAGCTAGGTAATTTGCCAGAAGGTTATGACCATAAATATACATATAGCCACTTAGGCTACAACCTAAAAATTACTGACATGCAGGCTGCTTGTGGTCTTGCGCAGCTTGAGCGCCTTCAAGAGTTTGTGGATAAGCGAAAATCGAATTTTGAATATCTAAAAGCGCGATTAAAGTCATGTGAAGAGTTTTTGATATTACCCTGGGCAACACAAAACTCAGATCCATCATGGTTTGGTTTCCCTATTACTCTACGAGAAAGCTCGCCCGTTACTCGCTTAGATTTATTGACTTATTTAGATCAAGAAAAAATAGGTACTAGGCTGTTATTCGCTGGTAATTTAACTAGACAACCATACATGCAACAAAAAAACTTTAGAGTGGTTGGTGATCTAAAAAATTCTGACAGAGTAATGAATGACACGTTCTGGATTGGTGTCCAACCGGCACTTACATTAGAAATGCTTGATTACACTTTAAGCAAAATTGAACAATACTTAGGCATTAATCTTTAAGAGAAAAATATGATTCCAAAGAAACTTGTAGTGCTAGAGATGGCAAATAACCACATGGGTGATGTGGAACATGGTCGTAAAGTAATTTCAGAGTTTGGAAAGGTTTGCAGGCAGTTCCCTGCATTTAAGTTTGCATTCAAATTGCAATACAGGGATTTGGATACCTTTATCCATCCTTCAATGAAAGGGCGGGATGACATCAAATACATCAAGCGCTTCTCAGAAACAAAGTTGAACCGAGCAGACTTTGATAACCTTGTGTCCAAAATACGCGAAGAAGGTTTTTTAGCGATGTCAACGCCCTTTGACAACGCATCTATTAGCACAATCGTAGACCAAGGTCTAAATATATTAAAGATTGCAAGTTGTTCATTCACAGATTGGCCTTTGTTAGAGGAGGCCGCTGCCACCAAACTGCCCATCATTGCCTCAACTGCAGGTGCAGAGATTGAAGACATTGACCGGGTTGTTAGTTTTTTGACTAATAGAAATAAGGAGTTTGCAATCATGCATTGTGTGGGCGAGTACCCAACTGCTGATGAAAAGATGCATATCAGTCAAATTGACTTGCTACGCCAACGTTACCCGACCCTGCGGATTGGATTCTCAACACACGAGAATCCTGATAACACTGATATTGTCAAGATGGCAGTGGCAAAAGGAGCCTCAATCTTCGAGAAACATGTTGGTCTCCAAACAGACAAATATCAACTTAATGCTTATTCAGCAAGCCCCTCTCAAATTAAGTCATGGTTGGAGGCGGCCAGTTATGCCATAGCAGTTTGCGGTGAAGGTGAAAAGCGATTACCAGTAAATGAGGCTGAGCGTTCTAGTTTACGCTCCTTGCGTAGGGGCGTTTTCTTGCGACATGATATTGAAGCAGGAAGAAATATAACTAAAGAAGATGTGTACTTTGCCTTTCCCCCTGAAGATGGGCAAGTCACAGCAAATGATTGGTCGAAGTACTCACAATACACGACTTCGCAAAATATTGCTAAAGATAGTGCGCTCACTCCGCGCAACACCACGAAGCTGGACACGCGTGAAAAAGTATGGCAGATTGCTCAACAGGTTAGAAAATTAATAGATGAAAGCAAAATTACCGTTCCTGGGGGTGTTGAGTTAGAGATCTCGCACCACTATGGATTGGAAAAATTTGATGAGTTCGGCTTGACTATGCTTACAGTTGTTAACCGCGGGTATTGCAAAAAACTCTTAGTGTCTTTGCCTGGTCAAAAACATCCTGAGCAATATCACGAAAAGAAAGAAGAGACCTTTCACGTTCTTTATGGAGAAGTAAACCTACACCTTAACGGCCAAAAAAGAGTATGCAAACCAGGAGAGGTGATCAATGTCGAGCCAGGCGTTAGGCACGCTTTTGATACGCAAACTGGCTGTGTAATAGAAGAAATTTCGTCAACACATTTCAAAGATGATTCCTACTACACAGATAAGTCAATTATGGAAAATAGAAATCGTAAAACCATATTGACATATTGGATGGCCTAAAAATGAGTTTTCAAGAAATGCGTGTCGCCGATTACATTATGTGTCGGATAGCAGACGAGGGTGTAAAGGAAATATTTCTGCTCCCTGGTGGCGGTGCGATGTATTTAAATGATGCAATTACTTGTGAGCCAAGACTCAGGGCCGTGCCATGCCACCATGAGCAGTCATGCGGAATCGCTGCTGAGGCTTATGGTCGAACAAGCGATGCAGGTTTTGGTGTAGCTTTAGTTACAACGGGACCTGGCGCGACAAACATCGTGACACCTGTTGCTGGCGCTTGGATTGAATCGTTGCCACTTCTCATCATATCTGGCCAAGTTAAGCGACCGGATGCGCTAAACGGTAGGCCGTTGAGGCAAAGCGGTGTTCAAGAGGTGGACATAATTTCTGTAGTTAAACCAATTACCAAGTACGCATTCACTGTTCAAAACGTGGAAGAGGTTAAGGAGTGTATGGACCAGGCTCTGTGGCTCATGAAAAATGGTAGGCCTGGTCCCGTTTGGATTGATGTACCTCTTGACATACAGGCCGCTCCAATCAATCCAATTGAATTGAAGGCATTTCAGTCACAAGTGGATAGAGAAATAGACGGCTTGGACGACAAGATTACTGCGGTTAACACTTTCATAGAGGCCTCACAAAGGCCCATTTTTTTAATTGGGCATGGAGTCAGAATTTCGGGCGCAACAGAAATATTTAAAGAAATAGCGCGGAAGTTAAATATCCCGTGCGTTTTCACTTGGAATGCGGCAGACACATTCGAGTATGAAAATGAACTATATGTGGGTCGTCCCGGTGTAGTAGCTGCAAGAGCACCAAATTTTGCAATCCAAAATAGCGACTGCCTTATAAGTATTGGATGCAGACTAGACAACATCATAACTGCCTATAACCCAAAGGGGTTTGCTCGTGCTGCCAAAAAAATTGTGGTTGATGTCGATCAAAATGAAATTAATAGGCACCAAATGTATATTGATTGCAGCATATGTGCTGATGCTGCAGATTTTCTTACTGATTGGTCAAAAAAACTTCCAATATTAAAAAATATAAATCCGTGGCGAGAGAAGTGTAGCGACTGGAAAAAGCGCTATTCGCCATTAGATGGAAAGGTGTTTAATAAAACTAGTCCAATCGGACATTTCCAGATGGTGGATAAACTATCTGATGCAATTCCTGAGAATCGCTTAGTTATTACAGGAAGTTCGGGGCTCGCTGTTGAAGTCTTTTACACCGCTTTTAGAAATAAGGTGGGTCAGAGGATGTTCCTGACCTCGGGACTTGGTTCAATGGGTTACGGTTTGCCTGCTGCAATAGGTGCATGCATAGGTGCGGGCTATAAACCAACGGTTTGTGTAGAGAGCGACGGAAGTTTAATGCTCAATCTACAAGAACTCGTAACGCTTAAACATTTAAATCTGCCGATCACAATCGTGATCATGAATAACAATGGATACGCATCGATTAGAAACACTCAAAGAAACTACTTTGACGGGCGATATATTGCAAGCGGAAAGGAATCGGGGCTCTCTATACCTGACATTACTGAGTTGGCAAGAGCAATTGGGATACGCAGTGAAAGAATCACTGATGCAACTCAAATCAAACCAACTCTATTCGATGATGAATTAAAAATCATAGATGTGATTCTTGAGGAAAATGAAATCCTAGCTCCGAAGGTATCGGCCCTACCCCAACCAGACGGGAGCATCGTATCAATGCCCTTGGAGGACATGTCGCCGCTACTTCCAAGAGATGTTCTTCGGAAAGAAATGATGATTCCGCTGCACCCTTCGTCTGAAAAAGTAGAAGTTTAACGTGTCGATATCTGCTTCTTGTAGGCTTTGTTCTGGGGAATTTATACCAAAACCAATATTGGTATATCCAAATTCTCCGGCCTCTGCGCAAGGCTTTTTGGATAGTATTGCTGAAGAGCAGCCGGGAGTTCAGCTAAGTATCTATCAGTGTTCTTGTTGCGGATTGGTTCAGCATGATTTACTGCCTGTAAGTTACTACAAAGATGTGATTAGAGCAGTAGCCTACTCAGAAGAAATGGCTCAGTTCAGGCTCTCGCAATTGGGCTCCTGGATAAACGAATACAAACTCAAGGATAAAAAAATACTTGAGATTGGTTCTGGCAAGGGTGAATATATTGAACTTTTGAAAAAAGCTGGCGCACTTAAAGTTGCAGGACTAGAGCATTCGCGTGAAAGCGTAAGTTATGCAGAAGAAAAAGGAATAAATATAAATCAAGGTTACTTGGGAGATAAAGAATTAGAAATAGGAGATGAAAAATTCTCTGCATTTGTAATATTCAGCTTCATGGAGCATTGGCCAGACTTGAATAAATCATTAAGGGCGTTACATGATTTATTACTACCCGACGCTTGCGGATTAGTGGAGGTTCCCAACTTTGAATTTATCCTAAATCAGGGAATGTACTCTGAATATACAGTTGACCACATTTTTTACTTTGACCGGGATACCTTGCGACTCGCCTTGGAAATTAATGGGTTTAAGGTGCAGAGCATGGAGAGTGTTTGGCATGACTATATATTGTCTGCAAAAGTTGTTCGCAGAAAACAAATAAATGTAGATATTTTTAATAAAAAACAAACGGAAATTATTAAAGAACTGCATATTTATACAAATAAATACGAGAAAAATGATATTGTCGTTTGGGGTGCAGGGCACCAAGCTCTAGCAATAATGAGTTTGGCAGGCCTGAGTGATAGGGTCTCTCATGTGGTAGATTCGGCACCATTCAAACAAAATAAGTACACGCCTGGTACAAACTTATTTATTAAATCACCTGATACTCTAAAAATTGATAAACCCAAATCAATTATTATTATTGCAGCCGCATATTCTGATGAGGTTTACAGGGTGGTGTCTGAGCAGTACCCCCACATAAGAAGTGTCGCTATTATGCGAGATGATTATCTTGAGGTAATTAAGTAGTGCCAGATGAATTAAAGAATCTTCTTGATAATGTAATTAGTTTTGTTCCTGATGCTAAAAAAGGTTTGCCTCAGGAGATTTTTTACTTCGTTAGCCAGTTAACGCCTCTGATTAATGTGGATCTACTGATTAAAGATACAGAAGGAAATACTTTATTAACTTGGAGGGAGGACAGGTTTTATGGGCCAGCTTGGCATATTCCTGGCGGGATTATCCGATTCAAAGAGGACATCGGGAGCAGGATTCATAAGGTAGCGGAAACTGAACTAGGCTGCTCAGTTAGATTTAAACAAGAGCCGATCTTCGTCCGCAACATGATAAATACTGAGCGTGATGTTCGTGGCCACTTTATCTCTCTTCTCTTCCTTTGCGAGTTGACCAGCCAGCCTAATTCAGAGCTTGAATTTAGGCAGGGGGAACCGTCACAGGGACAGTGGCATTGGCATAAAGGAGCGCCCGAGAATTTACTCAGAGTGCACGAGTCTTTTAGAAAATATATTAATGAAACTAAGCCCCTGTGAATATAGTATCGCTGCTGATGTTAATACTCTAATCAAACGATCTGGCATAGACGTCAATTCGTTTCAGAGAAAAACAATTCTGGTTACAGGCGGAACAGGTTTTTTTGGAATATGGGTGCTTAGCGCTTTAATAGAAATAAAGTCATTACTAAAAGGTGATCTAGCTATAAAGGTTCTTAGCAGAGAGCCTGCACAATTTATTAAAGCACACAGGCATATTCAATTTGAAAAAAATATTGAATTTATTAAGGGTGATGTAGCAACCTTCAATATGTATAAAGGTGACGTAACGCACTTGATACATATGGCCTCAACTAATGCAAGTGAGACATTTTCAGGTGAAGAGCAGATCAAAAAATTAGAAATTTTGTATCAGGGTACAAGTAATGCAATAAAGCAATGCGGTAATGCCTTAGAGTCTGTACTCTTTACTTCGTCCGGCGTGGCATATGGTATTAATACTAATGAATATATCAGTGAAGATGACTTTACGGCTCCAGATACAACTGATCTAACAAGTGCGCTCGGCATAGGAAAAATAACGGCCGAATATTTAATAAGCTATTACTCAAAAAAATATGGTTATAAATATTCAATTGCACGTTGTTTTGCCTTTGCTGGGCAATATTTGCCACTAGACCTGCATTATGCATTCGGAAATTTTATCAATGATGCCCTAAATGGAGAAAAAATAACAGTACGCGGGCATGGACAAGATATGAGGTCGTATCTGTACGTTGCAGATGCAGTTGCATGGTTTTTGAGAATGGTTATTGAGCCTAAAAATGGGATATACAACGTTGGATCTGAAATTCCAATAACAATAGAATCACTAGCTCTGAAAGTAAGTAAGATTGCAAATTCCAACTCGGGAGTGGAGATTTTGGGTAAGGATGTCGTGGAAGGTAACTTTATTAGGAGAAGCTATACGCCGTCTACAAAGAAAATACGCTCGCACTACGAGGGAATATTAGAATGGACAAACATTGAAGAAGTTATAAAAAAAATGCTAGAACAACAAAAATTTAAATCGTAGATGATTTGTAGAATCAGTAAAGTTTAAGGAACAAAATATGTCACATGCATTACAAATTCTGGCTGAGCAAGAGGCGTTGTCACTTGTAGAAAAAAATAAGCGTAAAGATCAAAGCCAACAAAGGCCGCGCGTTCACGAAAAAATTCAGCAATATTTCAAGGGAATGCTCGATGGGCAGATAAGCCCTATTCTGCGCCTCAAAATTAACCGCTCACTGTGCAATTTCCATTGTGCACATTGTTGCGAAGAGCCTTATATGAGTCGTGATTTAAAAAAGCGCACAGGAGCAATTGACCCTCGAATACAGATGAACCTTGAAGATTACGCCGAATTGTCGAGACAAGCAGATGAATACGGCTTATTTCGCTTCGTTTTAACAGGTGGAGAGGCGCTGCTCGATAAAAATCTAGACAAATTAGTTGAGGCGCTTGATCCAATGAAGCATCTGATTATTTTGGACACTAACGGGTGGACATTTGACGAAGACAAGGCGAAATGGTTTGCTGGCTTAGGTGGATATAAAGCCCAAATTTCACTTGATAGCATGATCGAGCAGGAGCACGACGAGTTTCGAGGAAAGAAAGGCTCATATAAAAGGGTGATTCGTTCACTAGATGCGGCAAAAAAGGCAAATTTAGAATTACTTATATCAACGTGTATTGTTAAGGACCGTGTTTTTAGCGAAGAGTTTATGAGCATGTGTCAGTACTGCAAAGATAACGACATCCCTTTGTACGTAACGTTGGCCAAACCTGTTGGAACGGCGCGTGAACAAGCGACTTGGGTGTGCACCAAAAAAGATGTTGATCAGCTTAAACTTTTAGAGGATCGCTACAACGTTTTCACCCACATGAGTCCTTCTTATGGCCAACCTGGTCGATGTATTACCGTTAAAGGTATCAACACAGTAAACCATGATGGTGAAATTGTGCCCTGCCCATATATGGATTTATCTATCGGAAACGTTACAAAAGAGCCTTTGTCAGTCATACTGGATCGTGGAATGAAGAACAGTTGGCTAGGGCCTTATAGAGACGAATGCATTATTGGTGAACATCAGCAATTTATTCAGTTCCATAACCAATCCGTTCATGACTATTTAGATATTAGTCCTCTCTTGCCTGTGCCATATGAGCATGGATTTGGTAAAACCGCAGAAATTCAAAAATAAAGGTAATTAAAGTGAGTTATTTTGATAATACAGGAAGATGCATTCCGGCAAAAGGTATGCGCGTCTTTTCTGAGAGGCCAAATCATTACTACAAAATAGAACAACCAAAGATAGACTATACAACCATTCTTGATCAAAGCAAGAAATATAATGGATTACGTCAAGACTTTACACTGAACGAATTTAAAGAAAAGGCATTAGGGTTGTTAGAAGATATCAAGGCTGATCAAAATTACAAGAATTTAATTAATGGCGCTCATATTCCTTTTGTGTTTGAAAACGTAAAAACAGAGTCAGACATAGGAAGAGGCCTAGAAACTATATTGCTCCCAAATCTTAAAAGCGCTTTCAATAATAAGTTCCCAGAAAGCCACTTTAAGGCAATTTTGCAGAGTGATTCTAAGTTGCCAGATCAGCTAACACTAGATCCATATTCAAACTACCAAGCTTTGATTGAGGCAAGTAAATCAGAACCAGTTGTTGGTTGGTATTTTCCGCAAGCATTTCAAGAATATGATGTTAAATCGCAGCGACTTCAGCTAACTTTTTTAATGCCACCTAAAAATGCTAATATTTGTTTATCTGGTGGAATGGATGTAATATCGGCGATGATTGGTTGTCCTGAATTATTGATCAGTGATAATCACTATTCACCAATTCTTTGCTTGTCAGCTTACGCACACAAAGATCCTCGATTGGTTTTACTGTTGAAATCCTATGGGCCGCACCTTGAATTCTGGTGCATGACCCAGATGCTAACACATAACACAACCCAAGTTTCTGAGCAGTGGGCAGGTGGCATTTCAATTTTTGAAACTTAAATTTATAAATAAGGTGACTACATGAATTTTGAAAACCTTCGTAATTTAGCAAGTAACTATAGCAAAATTTACGTATACGGCTTTGGTATTGCCGGTAAATGGCTGGCTTCTAATTTGAATTTAGAAATCACTGGATTTATTGACACTGATAATAAGAAGAAAGGGATGTCCTTTAATTCTATCCCTGTCATTAATTATGAGGATGCAGTTGAGCAGTGCTCAAAGGATGCGTTAATCATAACTAGTGTTATAGATATTCAAGATGTATTGGATTTGATAAAAAAGATTCCACATGAAAAATCTGTGGCATTAGGAATGTATTTAGAAGACTACGAAGATAATTTTAAAAATGAGTTGGGTGAGACCAATGAATTTATTAATTACTCGCTTGACGCAGTAAAAAAATGCCATGAAGGATATTTTGATGAAACAAGGCTTTTCTTAAGAAGCGTGGATTTGGTTATCACAGAAAAATGCAGTTTAAAGTGTCAAGATTGTTCTAATTTAATGCAGTATTATGAAGAGCCTAAAGATATTGAGTTAGAGGAGGTGAAGTCTGATATAGATAGACTCTTGAAAAATGTAGACTATATATATGAGATAAGGTTGATTGGAGGCGAGCCATTCATGAATAAAAATATATATGATATCTTAAGCTATTTGTATACATTAAATAAAATAGAAAAAATTGTTATATATACAAATGGAATGATTCCAGTCAAAAAAGATAAAATAGATATATTAAGAAACAAAAAATTAGTTTTCACAGTAACTAATTATGGCGATATAGCTAGGAACACCTTAAAAGTCATAGAAAGCCTAAAGCAATTGGGCGTTACATATCGTGTGCACGAGCCTGAGTATTGGACTGACAGTGGAACTGTGCATAAATTTTCAAGAACCGTACAAGAAAATATAAATCTTTTTGAACAGTGTTGTGGAAAAAATCTAATTACGCTAAGTTCAGGAAAAATATATAGGTGTCCATTTGCAGCTAATGCTGATAGATTGCAAGCCATACCTGAAGTATCTGAAAACTATGTTAGTGTAGATGCAAGCCGCGATTTGATTAAAAAATACACAAGAGAAATTGATTATTTGCCTGCTTGCGATTTTTGTAAAGGAAGATCCTTTGATGCTCCTACTATAGTACCAGCCTTGCAGGCAGAAAAACCGATCCAATATATTAAATATAAGAGAGATATAATTGCTTAAATCCTATTTTGATTTAAAACAATTCTTAATTAAAACAGAGGAACTATTAGGTAAAAATGAATACTATAAGGAAATTAAATCAGAGGCATGTCTATACGCACTAGGAAAATTTAATGCAACAGCAGCGAGGGCTTTTTATACTAACGATTATTTTACTGACATTGTCGGAAAAACAGAAATTGAGTTTTCAGAAATAAAATTAAAAGCTGAATTGTTAAATCAAATTAATAATTATTTACTACTACAAATTGGGGCTAATAAAGAAGAGCTAAGTGAAACTGAAACAAAAAATACTGAAAACATACCGACTAAATTATCAAAGATAAAACTTCATAATAATGATTATTACTTTTATGGAAATTTAAATAAAATTAATAAACTATATATTGAACAATTAGAAAATGAAGCCAACAATCAGTTCAATATAGAACTGCTGAAAATAGATCACAAAGAATTATTTATATTGGTAAGAAATTTGCTAACTTATTTAGGCTACCTTCAGCCGATTGAGTATAAGTATACACAGGAAAATAAAGCATTTTTTCATCAAAATGGATATTTAGTAATTGATAATTTTATTGATAAAGTAGAATTAAAGAATCTAAGGAAAATCACTTATCAATTAGCCGCGTTAGAAAAAGAAAGAAATGAAGCCTATCTATACGGTGAAGGTTCAAAAGCTCAGAGGATATATAATTTGATAGGTAAGTCAAAGTTTTATCGAGAATTCTTACTAAATAAAAAAATTGTTGAGTTACTTGAAAATGAGTTCAATCGAAATACACTACACAGTAAATATTATCTAAGTAGTTTTCAAGCAAATATACTATATCCCGGTGCTAAGTCGCAGGTTTTGCATACGGACCTTGCAATACCAGAGCCATTACCATCGTGGATAATAAGGATAAATATAAATTTACTTCTGGACGACTTTACTGAAGAAAATGGAGCAACAATAGTAATTCCTGGATCACATAAATATTTGCACAAACCAGACCCAGATTTAAATAGCAACAAGATGATTAAGCTTATTGCTCCAGCGGGATCATTGGTAGTGTGGACGGGGCATTTGTGGCATAAAAGTGGTGAAAATACTTCATCTTCAACAAGAGCTGCTTTACTTGCTTGCTTTGCTGCATCGCACTTTCGAGAGATTTGTGCCGAAGAAAACTATTTGTTAATAAACCAAAATAAACTGACCGAATTTGAACCAAAAATTTTCGAAATGATAGGTGGAAATCACGGTATTAAAAAGGGGAATTTTTGAAATCAATCTCATTTGTAATTCCAGCTTATAATTCTTCTCACAGCATAGAGAAATGTATATTATCAATTATCAAATTACAATTAGAAATATTCGAAATAATAGTCATTGATGACGGTAGCCATGATAATTCAATCGATGTTGTAAAAAATATAATAAATACAAATATTGCTGTCGAGATAAGATTAATAATTAATAATAAAAACTATGGAGTCTCATATTCGCGTAATCTAGGAATAGATAACGCAAAATACGACTATATCAAATTCGTAGATTGTGACGACAATATAATTAATAACAAGATAATATTTAGCTCTAAAAATTCAGTGCTATGTAATGATGTTGATATATTCATATTCAGTTACTTGCAAAATGATAAGGATATCTTTATCGAAGATTATTCATTTACTAAAGAAAGTAGTAATTTACGATTAATAGAAGCATATTTTAACAATCCTGTTGGAAATTCTATTGTTACATACGTATGGGCAAAATTATATAGAACTTGTTTTATAAAAAATAATTTAATAAAATTTGATACGACGAAATCAATTCACGAAGATATTTTATTCAATATTAATTGTCTATTTCATTCAAGTGTAATAGAATTTGTTAATGAAAAAATTTATAATTATAATGTTTGTACTAACCAAAAATTTAAAATTAATCAATTAAACTCCTTCATGGATATCTATGATAAAAATAAATTACTTATTCCCAGTATAAAAATTTATAAATCAAATTTTATATCTTCATTTATTTGTAAAAATATAATTCTTTCTAGAAATACGCGTAATTTTTTTATAATTTTTAAAACACTCAAAATTTACAATGAAAAGAAGTACATATTAATAGAAGGTAATATAAAAAATAAATTTTTGAGGTTTCTAAGTAAAAGTAAACTAATAAAGGTGCCAGTTTTAGCGAGTATTATTATATATTTACATTCATATTTGTAATGTGATTCAAGTCCGAATCGCGCCCTCAAGTTATTTAATGCTTCTAATGGCCTCTTGAAGTTAAGAAGCTGGATAATCGCCATCTAGAAGTAAAGTCGTGGGAAGTAGAATTTTTTCCAATGGAAGAAGTTCTATATGAAGTGATCGAAATTTAGTGACAGCCACGACATTGATGCTATCAAGCGAGTTGAATCTGGTATCGGTGTTCCAAATATTCGTTGTAAATTAGGGGGTGAGTTCTGCAGCCTTTTCTATAAGTGGCGGGCCAAATATGGAGGCATGGATTTCTCCATGATGTCGCGTATGAAAGCGTTGCAAGAAGAGAACCGGCGCCTTAAGAAGATGCAACTTGAGTGAAAGCTCAAGGCTGAGATCGTGGAGGAGGTGCTTAAATAAAAATGGTGAGGCCGTCTCGTAGAAGGGAGATGGCCAAGAAGGTGGTCGCAGATCGAGGCGTTTGCATGCGGGTTGTCTGCCAAGCGTTTCGCTTCAGCGAGTCCTGCTAACGCTACGAGAGCAAGCTCGATGCTGAGAACGATGAAGTGGCTACTTGGCTGATCCGATTGAACGAAAACCATCGAAACTGGGGCTTTGGTCTTTGTTATCAGTATTTGCGTAACGTCAAGTGCATTAAATGGAGCCACAAGCGTGTGTATTGGATTAACAAACAGTTAGGGCTCATTAGGGCTCAATTTACGTATCAAGCCGCGTAAACGGTTTGTGCGTGAAAAGCCAGAGGCCTTGACGGTGCCGCAAGGAATTAATTAAGTCTGGTCAATGGACTTTATGCATGACCAACTGTAAGATGGCAGAACATTTAGGTTGCTAAATGTGATTGATGACTTCAACCGTGAGGCTTTGGGAAAAGAGATTGACTTCTCTCTGCCCTCGGAACCAGTGATTCCGGGAACTCAAACAGATCATTTCGTGGCGCGGCAAGCCCGAAGTCATTCGGTGTGACAACGGGCCTGAATAAGCCAGTGCAGCAACACAAGCATGTGCGCAAGATTGGGGAATCAGGCTTGAATATATTCAAACTGGTGACCCTCAACAAAACGCTTATGTTGAACGTTTCAATAGGACGGTGCGGTATGAATGGCTGTCAAAGTACTATTGGTCTGATTAGCATAGGTACAAGAATTTGCAACGAAGTGGATGTGGTCTTAAAACCATGACCGTACCAATATGGCTTTGGGCGGATTCACACTTAAGCGGGGACTAGCCATGGCTACGAAACGATTCTAGTCGTCACTCCTAGCGAAAAGGGATGAATACTATCTAAGCCCTGTTGAGGCATTATTGAAGGAATAATATTATCCATAGTCGCATTCCTAATTGTTAGTTTAAAGAAGAATACCGGAGGGATTGTGTTTGAGGGGGCCAGTAAGAAGCATGAGACTTTGAGTGAGCCGCAGGGGGCGATAAATCATGTGTGGAAGGCGCGCTACAAGCACGATTTATATCATTTATTAAAGTTTATAACAAAGAATTAATTGTAATAATA
>Ga0164294_10002551_pt1 | contig 16450 bp, 22 predicted proteins | sample GEODES005metaG_FD_111479 | JGI IMG/M metagenome (GOLD analysis project Ga0164294, IMG submission 111479) | Oligotrophic lake water microbial communities from Sparkling Lake, Wisconsin, USA - GEODES005 metaG | ecosystem: Environmental > Aquatic > Freshwater > Lake | place: USA: Sparkling Lake...
CAGTTGTCAGATGAATTGTTAGATTATCGTTATGGATATAACCAAACTGACGGCGAAAGAATTCACCCGCATTATCAAACTATTGCGGAAAAAAGAAACTCTGGAAAAGAAGCTCGGAGCCCTCGAGCGATCGGTCGCGAAAGTGGTGGTGGCAGGCGCATCCGTGGTGGCTCGCAAGGCCAATCGCATTGCCCGGAGTCGGGTGACCCGGGGGGCAAAACGCTCAACCGGTCGTAAATTCAATCGCCGTGGAGGATTGCGTAAAGTGATTCTTGCCCAGTTGAATCGGGCCGGGAAAACCGGTTTAAAGATCAAGGATTTGTCGAAGCAAATGAACATCCAGCGGCAGCGCTTGGACACATGGTTCTATCAGAATGTGAAAAAGATCCGGGGGCTGCGCAAAATCGGTCCGGGTCACTATCACCTCCGCGGGTAAGCAATCGGACGAGGTAGGATTCGAACCTACGAATGCCTTTCGGCATCTGCGGTTTTCAAGACCGCCGCGTTCAACCGCTCCGCCACTCGTCCGTCGTCATATGAATAGACGGGTTTTGTGGTGAAAGCGAGTCCACCCCGACTCCTTATCTTGGGAGCGGGCTTCCTGGGGAGAGAGGTCGCACGGCAGGCGGAGGTAGGACGGTGGTCTGTTTTTCCCGTCGTGCGATCGGAGGAATCTGCTCAGGAACTAAGGAACTTTTTCCCTGGCACTCAAGCGGCGGACGGATTGGTGGCCCGTTTCTGGGATGGGTTAATCGGAGAATGGGGAGGTTTAGTCTGGTCGATGAGTCCTTCCCGAAAAGTGGGTGAGGGGATTTTCGAGGTCATGCATCGGCAGGGGGTTTTATTAGCTGCCGAGTGGGCGAAAAAAAACACGGTTCCCTTCGTGTATCTTTCTTCGACTTCGGTTTATGCAGAGTCCGAAGGGAGATGGGTCAATGAAGTGGCTCCGACGGCGCAAGATGATCCTCGTGCCCGAGCAATGGTGACGGCGGAAAAGGCGACGCTTCGGGCCGGAGGCTCGGTTTTGCGCTGTGCCGGACTTTATGGTCCGGGGCGGGAACTCCGAACGAATACGACCGGACCGAAGAGATGGCTCAACGTGATTCATGTGGAAGATGCGGCGCGGGCTGTGGGGGTGGCTTTGCGAAGGTCGAGGGAAATATTCAATGCATGTGAGGATGATCCTTTGGCCCGGGGAACTCCCGGGGGTGTCTGGGGTGAAAAATCGGTCCGGAGCCGGAGAAGTAAGAGGGTGCAAAATCAGAAACTACGTGATGCCGGATGGATGCCACTGCATCGGGCGAATTAAAAAAGATTAGAAAGTTGCTGGAAATATTTAGGCTAGGGCTAGAGGTTCCAGCCCCCGGATAGGATCAGGTTTGTGCCGGAGACTTGGGAGGCTACGGGGGAGAGAAGATAACGCATCGCGGAAGCCACTTCTTGAAAGGAAACGGGTCGACCGGAGGGGAGGGAGTGAGACGGTGGAAGTCCGATGCTGTTCTCCAGATAACCTGGGGAGATGAGGTTCACGGTGATCTTGCGGCGGATTAGTTCCGCAGCGAAGGAGCGGGTGAGGAGCGTGACACCGGTTTTACCGACGTGATATCCGGGAGCCATCCATCGGGCGTGGAGTCGATCCCCAGCGGCATCGCCGAGATTGATGATCCGACCTCCGGATTTTGGAAAAAGAGGAAGGGAACCCTGGGTCGTTAGGAAAACCGCAGTTGCGGTGCTTTCCAGACCGGCCTGCCAATCCTCGAAACGGGTACGGAGTAGGGGGGTGGGGCGGTAGGTCCCCGCATTGTTGATCAACACATCCAAACGGCCGAATTTTTTGCGAATCTGCAGAATCATGCGCTTCACCTCATTTGGGCGAGACAGATCGGCCCGAATGACTTCCGCCGGGGTTCCTTGGACACGAAGCTGGCGGGCCAAGCGGAGAGTCGCATGCATTCCGCTTCGATGGTGAAGGACGAGGGAGTAGCCCAGATCGGCCAATTCCCGGGAGAGAAAGGCCCCCAGCCCCCCCGAAGCACCGGTGACCAGAGCGACGCCGGATGGAGATTTTTTCATGAAAGAATTCCGAGAGTTCGGGCGACGGCGCGAACCTTGGGGATTTCGTGGGTACGCAGAAGATCGGTTTTGCCAAGAAGGGCGAGGACGGCAAAGAGAGGTTCGGCCGAGCGAACCTCGTCCTGGAAAAATTCGAAAGCATGGGGAAGGGCATGACAAACGGGCCAACCCAGTTTCCGTAGGCGGAAACTGTTTAAAAAAGTTTCCGCCTGATAGCGGATTCGAGCCGAGCTGTCCTGAAGGTTGCGATAATAAAACCCCATCCCTGGATCGATCCAGATGGCGTGGACACCGGCTTGGACGGCCCGATCGATTTCAGTCTGGAAATACTCGAGCAGGGTATGGGTATGGTCGGGTGAAGGGGTGAAGTCTCCGACTTCGCGAACATTTTTTCCCTGTACGTAGCAAAGAATCACGCCGGCTTGGTGCTCGGCAACCATACGGTAGACCTCATCGGACGGGCGCGTTCCCGTGAGATTGAGAACAGCGGCACCGGCTTCCAGACACCGGCGGGCGACTTCCGGTTGGTAGGTTTCCACCGAGATCAGGGCACCTGCCTGAGAGAGAGGTTCAAGGATGGGGAGAAGGGTTTGGATTTGCTGTTGGGCGTCTGCCCGGGCGGCATGAGCGAGGGTGGACTCGGCGCCCAGGTCAATGAGATGGGCTCCTTCTGCTTGTAGGCGGTGGGCCCGGGCAATGGCTGCATCGGTTCCCGTGACCACGCTTTCCCGGTACCAAGAGTCGGGACTGAGATTGATGACTCCCATGAGGTGGGGTCCGTTGGTGGATGAAAAAGAATGACCTCGGAGAGTAAATTCCGCAGTGCGGGAAGTCAGGTCGGAGGCGTATTTTTTTGCCAGTTCCGCCAAATGTTCCAAGGAAAGCATGAAGGTATCAGCTTAGGGCAAAAATCGGCAGTGGGCGAGAGTGGGGATGGACGGGAGGGGGTGGACGAATCCAGAGTAGGTGGATGTCGAAACCAATGAGCCAGTCGGAGTTAATGGCTTGGGAAATCAAGGCCCGCCGTTGGTTGGTGTTGGGATTGGCGGGGTTGGTGACCGGAGTGTTTGGAGTAGGGCTGCTAACCCTACAGATGAGCTATGAGATGTTGAAAAAGACCGAGGTGATGCGGGAGGCAAAAGACCGGATTTTTCGGGATGAAAGAGTCTTGAAGGAGTTGGGAAATCCCCTCCGACTTGGGTGGGCGGTCGCGGGAGAAATCGAGGATCTTCCAGAGCGGGGAACCGCCCGGTTCAATTTCCATATTTGGGGCCCACGGGGTCGGGCAGCTGTCAATCTGCGTGCAGAAAAGAACTCCTTGGGAAAATGGAAGTATCTACTTCTTGAGGTGAAAGCGCCGGGTCATCCCGCGATTTCCTGTGCGGATGGATTACTTCGTCCGGGGACTTAGTGGGCTCCGGCGGCAGTTTCCGTTTCGTTGACCGGCACGGACTTGGCGACGGCTTCCTTGTTATCCACGATATTTTCGAGAGCGGCATCCAATTGATCTAGCCCGTGTTTCTGGATGATGTTGCGGATATGCGTCAGGTAGTCCGTATCCGGGCAATAGCCCGAGGAGAGGATTCCCGACACAAACTTCACTCCGGATTTTTCCCCGACATATTTATGGTACCGGTCGTTTGAGAGAAGAAATTGGGCGTACCCTTGAAATCCAGCCCCCAGATTTGGGTAGGCTCGAAAATCAGCCGTGGTATCGACTCCGCTGTCGCGGGTCGGCATGTTAAGGGCACGCGCACCGGTCCAGCTGTCGAATGCCTTCATTCCGAAATAATTGTTATATTCCTTCGCCAGGATGCTGTTGCCATACCCCGACTCGAAGATGGCCATGGCGAGTACTGCCGAAGCTGGAATTTGGGTGCTGGTCTGGATGAGCATGGCTTCCGGGATGGCACTTTCGAGAAAGCGCCGTTGCCGGCCATTCGCTGAGTCGAGAATTTTCGAAATACGGGTCGCAAGTCCGAGCACATCGGTGGTATCGGAGGTATGGGAGGCGATCAACCGGGCGATCCGCATGTCCCGTTCTTCGAGTTCTTTTTTCTGGGCCAGACGGTTTTGCAGGGAATTCCATTTTTCCTCGAGGTAACTTTTGGAGAGAGCCGCGGAGAACCGGGTCACCCCGATCAGCGAGACCACGGCGATTCCAAACAGCACCAACCAGGCGAAATTCGAAAGAACCAAAGTTCCAAATAAACCCAGACGAAACTTGGGTTTTTGGGCAAAGGTCTTTCGGGCAATCGCCTGAGTCAAATCAACGATTTGAGGCATTGCTATAATGTTAGAACGAATGGACCAATCGTCAACCCACAGACCAGATGTGTAAGATATTGATAATCAATATATCGCTTGTCTGCCGACGTGCTTTTAGTTGTGTGATTTTTTTCGATCTTTGAGTATGGAGGCGAAGATGGAAAGGGTTAGAACGCCGATGACAAAGCCAAGGGTCCATGAGATCGGCAGGTGGACGTAGCCGGAAATGAGCATTTTGATTCCAATAAAGGACAGAATGACCGCCAAGCCAACATTCAGGTAGGCAAAGAGTTTAATCAGGCCGGCAATGGCGAAATAGAGCGCCCGCAGCCCGAGAACGGCAAAGGCATTCGAGGTCAGCACAAGGAACGGGTCCCGGGTGATGGCAAGAATGGCGGGGATCGAATCAATTGCGAATACGAGGTCGGTGGTTCCGAGGGCAATCAGAACCAGGAAAAGAGGGGTGCCGACCCATCGGTGATTTTGGCGGACAAAGAAATGACCTTCATGAAAATGGGGGGTGATCGGAATGAATTTTCGGGTAAGGCGTACGAGAAAATTCTGGTCGGGCTCCACCTTGGCCTCGCCTCCTTTGAGGAGCTTGATTCCCGTGTACACAAGCAGGGCGCCGAAAACATAAATGAGCCAATGGAACCGGTTGATCATCGCGATACCGGTAAAAATAAAGAGAGCTCTGAGGAACAGGGCTCCGATGATGCCCCAGAAAAGAGCGGGGAACTGGGATTTTTCCGGAACGGCGAAATACCGAAGGAGAACGGCAAAAACAAAAACATTGTCCACACTGAGAGAGAGTTCGACGACGTATCCGGTAAAAAATTCCATGGCCGGATGAACCCCCAGAATGAGGGCGATCAGTCCCCCGAAGGCGCAGGCTAAGGCCACCCAGCCGGCCGTCGCCTGGAGGGAGCGGCGAAGGTCGACCGGTCGCGGGTCCCGGTGGAAAAGAATCAAATCAGTGGCCAGAAGAGCCAGAACGAGGGGGCCGAAAAGAATCCAACCCAGATGAAGATCAGGCAAAGTCATTGTGGCTTTTGCTAGCAGGAGGCCGAAGGAGAGTCGAAGGGGAAGTGAGTCAAGGCGTGACAGAAGGGGTAGGCGGAAGGCACTTTAGGGGGCGTGAGTAACAAAACTTTGGAAGGAAAAGTCGGATTGGTCTTCGGCGTCGCCAATAAACGGAGTATTGCCTGGGGAATTGCGAAGGCCTGGGCGGATGCAGGAGCCAAGCTGATCTTTAATTATCAAGGAGAACGATTGAAGGAGAACGTGGAGGAGTTGGTCGGGACCTTCGGATCCGACACCCCCGTGGCCCCTTGCGATGTGAGCCGGGATGAGGACATCACAAAGTTTTTTGAATTTGTGAAGGGCAAGACGGCGAAGGTGGATCTTCTTTTGCATAGCGTGGCCTTTGCACCCAAGGAGGCGTTGGAAGGAAATTTTGTCGACACCTCCCGGGAGGCTTTCCGGGTCGCCCATGATATCAGTGCCTATTCCCTCATCGCAGTGAGCCGTGCGGCCGCCCCGCTGATGAGTTCCGGGGGGAGCATTGTGACCATGAGTTATTATGGAGCAGAGAAAGTGGTGCCTCATTACAATGTGATGGGTGTGGCCAAAGCGGCCCTGGAAGCAAGTGTGCGTTATCTGGCGTACGATCTCGGTCCGAAAAAAATACGGGTGAATGCGATCAGTGCCGGCCCGGTCAACACCTTGGCGGCCCGCGGGATCAGTGGCTTTTCCGCGATGTTGAATCACTACGAGGCCCATGCCCCGCTGAAAAGGAACATCACGCTTGAGGAATTGGGGGCAACGGGAGTGTTTTTGGCTTCCGACGGGGCGGCAGGAATCACGGGTCAGACGTTGTATGCCGATTCCGGATACAGCGTGATGGGCATGTGAAGCCTACCGCAAAGTTATCCCGGAAACTGCTGCTCTGGGACATTGACGGAACGATTCTGCACACCGGTAAGGCCGGGGAGACGGCTCTGGGCCGGGCCATGGAAAAGCTTCACGGGATCAACCGTGGGTTGCAGGGACTGGAAATTGCCGGCCGGACCGACAAATGGATTGTGGAGCAGTTGCTGGCGCGGGATGGAAAACCGAACGGGCCGGCTGAATTGGCTCATTTTCTCGAAGTCTATGTCGAACTATTGGCAGAGGAATTGCCCCGGAGAAATGGAGGCCTGCATCCGGGGGTTCTGGGTATTTTGGAGGAAGCGCACAAGAAACCTGAATTGGTCCAGGCTCTTTTGACGGGAAATATTGAAAAGGGGGCGAGGTTGAAACTTACCCGGTATGGCGTGAATCACTTTTTTGGATTTGGGGCATTTGCCGACGATTCGGCAGTGCGCAACGAGCTGGGGCCCCATGCCAAACGGCGGGCAAAGGAGCATCACGGAGAGGAATTTCCCCCCGAAAGAATTTTCGTCATTGGTGACACGCCGCATGACATTGCTTGTGCGAGAGCGATCGGGGCGAAGGCGATCGCAGTGGCGACGGGTGCTTTTACGGAAAAGCAACTCAAGGATTGTGGGGCGGACGCCGTGTTTACCGATTTAGCCCATCCCAAGGCTTTTTTTCAACTCTTGGATTCTTAAGGGCGGATAGGATTCCGGAATTGAGCCCGAGGTAGTTTTTTAAAGACCCCAGGGGCTTTTGGTGATGTGGACAACACTTGCCCTCTAGGTGTGGTTTGCGAAAAAAAGGCATGGGATTTCAGCGAACTCTTATTCTGGTTTTTGTCGTGGTCTTTTTTGTGGGGAGCGGTGTCCTCCCTGCAGCCCAGACCGCGGAGCAGCATCAGAAGTTGGTGGAAACCTGCCGTTGGCTTTCGAAACAGGATTTGGCCTACGCCCAGTCGTGGCAACCCCCGGGGCATCCATATGTCATCACGATGGATTGTTCGAACACGATCCGTTACATCGTTTGGAAGGTGTTTGGTTTCGATATTCCGAGGACCGCTTCGGACCAGTACCTATATTTCAAAAAGAAAGGGAAAGTCAGGGAGGTGCCGACCGAGTCCAATGGCAAGGTGGATGCGGAAAAACTTTTGGCGGAAATGAGAAGCGGGGATCTTCTGTTTTGGGAGTGGACGTACAATGTTCCCAGGGATCCGCCGATCAGCCACGTGATGATCTATTTGGGGAGAAAGAAGGACGGACACGCCATGGTCGCCGGATCCTCCCAACGGATGGATGGGGAGCGGGGCGGGGGAGTGGACGTGTATGCGTTCGACCCCAATGCCCCTTGTGGGAATGCGAAGAACTTCTTTAACTTTGTCACTCATCGGGGCCGGTTGGTGGCGTTTGCGAGGCCGGCGGCCCGTACGGGTTGGGCGGAGCGGGGTGGCCTAGAATAAGGTTGGCATTCCCTCGATGAGGAATCGCACAGCGGCCAACCGGCCGGCCCGGGTGGCCTCCTGCATCAGACGCTGAGGAGGTTCGTGAAGGGGTTCATAGCTGAGCCGGTAGGTCCCAAAATGCATCGGGATGAGGACCTTCGCCTTGAGATCTTCAAAGGCGCGGAGAGATTCTTCCGGGTCCATATGATTTTCCCCGAATTTCGGTCCGTGATAGGCCCCGATGGGGAGGAGTGCGATTTCGGGGTGAAGTTTTTTTCCGATTTCGCGGAAGCCCGCGAAGTAACCAGAATCGCCGGCGTGGTAGATGGTGCGACCGCCCATATCGATCACGTACCCGCCATAGCCACGATGGTGATCTGTGACTTTTCGCGCACCCCAGTGTTTGGCAGGGACAAAGGTGATGGCCGCCCCCGGAAAACGGAGGCGTTCCCACCACTTCATTTCATAGACTTTTTCAAATCCAAGCCCGTGCACAAGATCGCCGACTCCATAGGGAACGACAATGGGTTGGTTGGCGGCGATTCGGCGGAGGCTCCTCCGATTGAGATGGTCGAAGTGGGCGTGGGTGATGAGGACCAGATCGATCGATGGGAGGTGATGGTGGGCAAGTCCAGCATGGCGCAGCCGGCGGACCACGAGAAGCCAGTTGGCCCAGTTCGGGTCGACCAGAATGTTTCCTTGGTGGCTTTGAATGAGGAAGGAGGCATGACCGATCCATGTGATGCAGATTTGTCCCTTGCGGAGTTTTGGGAAAATAGGGGGAGGTCCGTGCCGATGGCCGCGTTTTCTGGAAAAAAGGGCGGGCAAAAGCACATCGGTGATAAAACGGTGGGGTGGCCGTCGGGTTCGTTTTCCTGTCCGTGTACTCAAGGGGTCAAGAATGATGCCAAAAAGAGGCGCGGGCAACCGTGTCGCCGAGATTGGCTGAATTTGGTGATTGAGGCATGATCAAAGTTGATGATTTCACAAGCCAAGTCGAATCTCCGGGAGGAAGTCCGGCAGCGGATTTCCAAGTTACCGGAAGAGATTCGGATCCAGGCCTCGAAGCGAATGGAGGAGTCTCTGGTGGGTAGGCCTGAATGGAAAATAGCTGCGACGGTGGCGCTGTTTCTGTCGCTGCCCGACGAACCCCAAACCCGCGGGATCCTGCGGTCGGCTTGGGAAGCGGGAAAGAGGGTTGTTCTGCCGAAAATTGACATTCGAGAGGGGCTCACTTGGTGGCGAATGCCTCCAAGTAATCTTCCGGAAACATCGACTCTTTGGGAACCATCCCCTGAAAAAGCGGAGCATGTTTCGGTGGAAAAAATCGATGCTTTTTTAGTCCCTGGCCGGGCTTTTGACGCACGGGGAGGGCGTTTGGGGCGGGGCGGGGGGCATTATGACCGCACGCTTTCGCGACGGGCACGGGGTACATGGGTGGCGGGGCTGTTTTTTGCCGTGCAGGAAGTCGAGCTTCTGCCTCAGGAACCTCATGATATTCCAATGCCGTTTGTTGTTACGGAGGATGGCTGGAGGAAAACAGGATGAGGGACAACGAAAAACCTTTTTTAGATCATTTGGAGGATCTACGCGGGGTGATTTTGAAATGTGCCGCCGCGATTGGTGCAGGATCCCTGTTGGGGGTGATGGGGATTGGGCAGGTGATGGAAATTCTGCGGTGGCCGCTGACCCGGGCCCAAGCTGGCGTGGTTCAACCTGCTCCGACGACCTTGCTCGCCCTTCAGGTGACGGATCCCATGACGGTGACCCTGCAGATCGGTATTGGAGCAGGGATTCTTGTCTCCCTTCCCTTCGTCCTTTTCTTTATTGGCCAGTATCTTCTGCCGGCATTGGAGTCCCGTGAGAGAGGATTGCTTCTGCCCGCCTTTTTGGTTGGTGCGTTCCTTTTTCTTTTGGGTGCCTCCTTTTGTTATTTTGTCGTTCTTCCGCAGGCCCTGCGTTTCTTCAGGATTTCAATCATTGGCTGGGGTTGGAGACCAGTTGGACGATGGCTAGCTATACAGATTTTGTCCTTCAGATGCTGGTGGGGTTTGGACTTTCCTTTGAGCTTCCGCTCGTGATGGTGATTTTGGCCCGACTCGGGATTTTGCAACGTTCGGTTGTCGTTGATCATCGGCGCCATGCCGTCGTTGCCCTTTTGGCCATCGCAGCCTGTGTGACCCCCACTTCGGATCCCTTCAATTTGGCCCTGATGTTTGTGCCGCTATACGGTCTTTTCGAACTAGGGTTGGTGGGGATGGGTTGGGTGGAGCGACCTCCCCGAAACCGGGGGAACTCCCCGATTGTGCCCTAAATTGAAATTGTCGACCGGCAAAGCAGCTTTTAAAACATGAGGGAAATATGGATTGGAACAATCGCTCTCACAGGATTAGCCGTCTCAAGGAAAAAGAGAACTTCCGTGCCGTCATTATGCCTTTGAGTTACGTGGGGGCCGGGCTCGGAGTCTTGGCCTTCCTTTGGGAAGGGGTTGTGAAAATTGACGGAGGCCTTTGTCATCCGACCGTTCTGGTCCCTGCCGCATTTTTTGTGGCTCTTCCGTTCCCGCTTTCTTTTTATCGGCTTCTGCGCGGGCATTTCAGCAAGCGGCTTTTTGCTTAATCCTCTCTTTGGGGATTTTCTCCCGGCCTTCCTTCGGGCAGGATCCTGACTCCATGCCTTCTGTATTCCTTAAGACCTATGGCTGCCAGATGAACGAAAGGGATTCCGAACAGGTTGCCCGGCAACTTCTGGACCGCGGCTATCAACGGGCGAATTCGGAAAAAGAGGCCGACGTGATTTTGCTCAATACCTGCAGCGTTCGCGATTTGGCGGAGCAAAAAGCCCTTCGAAAAATGAGTAATCTTCGGGCTCTGCGAAAAAAGAATCCCGGCGTGGTTCTCGGGTTTCTTGGGTGTATGGCTCAGCGCCGGGGAGAGGGCCTACAGAGCGACCTCCAGGGGCTGGATCTGGTGGTGGGCACACAAAAGTTTCACCGGGTGGCGGATTTGGTGGAGGAGGCCCGCGAAGCCCGTTTGAAAGGGCATCCCCGCTTCGTCTCAGAGGTTGGGGAAGAGGAGGGATCGGAAAGAACCATCCGGGACCACACCCTGGCCCCCCGGCAGGTCACCGCCTTTGTTTCCGTCATGCAGGGTTGTGACATGCATTGTTCTTTCTGCATCGTCCCGACGACGCGGGGAAAAGAGCGTTCGCGCCCGATCAGCGAGATTGTGGGCGAGGTCAGGGGCTTGGTCGAACAAGGGGTGAAAGAGGTCACGCTGCTCGGACAGATTGTGAACATGTACGGGCGGCGCGAGATTCCGGCTCTCCATGGGAAAACGGCATTCGTGCAGCTTTTGGAAGAGTTGGAGAAGGTGGAGGGGTTGGAGCGTTTGCGTTTCACCTCCCCACATCCCCGCGGGATGAAGGAAGATCTGATCGGCTGTTATGGTCGACTGACCAAGCTATGCGAACATCTGCATCTGCCCGTGCAGTCCGGTTCCGACCGGATTTTAAAACAGATGGGGCGCGGTTATACGACCGACCAGTACCGCAAGATCATTGAAAAAGTCCGTCTAGCCTGTCCTGGGGTGGGGTTGACCACAGATGTTATTGTGGGGTATCCGGGCGAAACAGAGGAAGACTTTCAGGCGACGCGGCAGTTGATGGAAGAAATTGAATTCGATAATGGTTTTATTTTTCGGTATTCGCCACGTGAGGGCACTCGGGCGGCCGAAGAGACCGGGAAGGAAATTCCGGAGAAGATCAAAGAAAAATGGAATCAGGAACTGCTCGACCTTCTGGATCAGCAGGTGGCGGTCAGTTCCAAAAAGCGAATCGGCACATTGACGGAGATTCTTGTCGAGGGTCCCAGCAAAACCAATGCCAGCCGGTTGACCGGGCGTTCGCGGCAGAACCGGCCGGTGGTTTTTGAAGGGGGAACGCGGCATCTGGGGCAGTTGATCGATGTGCGAATTACCGAATCAACGGGATTTACCGACTACGCGGATCCGGCCATTCTGGACTGATCTCCATGATCTATTCCTTCACTCTTTCGCAAGTTTCCGTCTGGGTGGGGCTGGGAATTTTTCTGAGCCATGGATGGGGGCTTTTGGATTACGCCAAGACCACGGCCTGGCTGACGCGCTTCCCAAGGAACGATGGGGTGGGGGGATCTTTGTTGGCTTTGGCCACGGCCTGGACTGCGTGGTTGGCCGGAACAATCAATTTGATGGAGTACACCCGCTTTCGGCCGCTCTTCATTCTTGGGGTGATTGGGCTGGGGGTGACGAGCTGGCTTTATGTCCGTGAATTCATTGCCGTCCGTTCCTTGGGAATTCTTTTTCTGCTCGGAGCGGATGTTCTGCTGGATGCTGCCTTCTTGCGGCAGGATCAGGCCCGGTTGATTGTGGTTAGTTACGCTTATCTCATTCTGGTGGAGGGGATGTTCATGGTTGGGGCTCCTTATCTTTTGCGTGATGCCTTGGGTTGGGGGTTGGCGACTCCGGTTCGTGGAAAGTTGCTGATGGGGTTGGGAGTGGTTTTCGGGTTGGTTTTGATCGGACTTGGGTTGTTTGTTTATTGATGGGTCGGGCCGATTGGCCTTTTCCGCTAAATGAAGATTCTTGTTCTGCGAGGGGGTGCCTTGGGGGATTTTTTGCTTACGTTGCCGGCGGTGGCGGGTCTGCGGGAGAAATGGCCGGATGCGGAAATCGAAATGGTGGCGGCTCGGAAATTCGGGGAACTCGTTCTGGGGCCGACCGAGGTCAATGCCATCCGACCGATCGATCAACCGGGGTTGGCAGGGTTTTATGCGGCAGGGGGGAAACTGGATCCCGAATGGTCCGACTATTTTTCCGAATTTGATCTGACGATTTCCTATCTTTTCGATCCGGATCAGATCTTTGGCGCAAACTGGAGACGTTCGGGTGGAACTGGGGAGTTTGTTTCCCATGATCCACGGAATCCCCAGGAAGCGGCTTGGAAGCACCTTGCCCGGCCTCTGCAGAAATTTGGGGCCAAAGCGGGCGACCCAAGTCGTCTGGTCGGGGAAAAACTGCGATCCCTGCAAGATCCTCCCTCCACCCGGAAAAGACTTGTGATTCATCCCGGGAGCGGAGGGAAAACGAAATGTTGGCCGATGGGGGATTGGGTGCGGGAACTGGAATCCTGCGTCCCGCCTATCGATCATGAGGTGGTCTGGATGTTCGGGGAGGCGGAGGCTGGATGGGAACGGTTTTTGCCGGACAGGGGAAAGTGGGCAGCGGAGCGTGTCCTTCGGGATCGTCCTCTTCCGGAGGTTTTTTCGGTTTTGCGTTCGGCCAATTTTTATCTTGGGCACGATAGCGGCATCAGTCATCTCGCCGGATGGACCGGGGTTCCCTGCGGGCTCCTTTTTGGGCCGACCGATCCGGCGATTTGGGCCCCTTTCGGAAAAAGTGTCAGGACCTGGAGTCGGGCAGGGGACTGGCCCAAGCCAGGAGAGTGGTCAGCTTGGATTCGGGATTTCCTCACCACTTGTGAGAGAGGGCTTTGATGGATAAGATGAAAGTAATGATTTGCGAAAGTTCGAGGCGGATCAAGAGATGAGCCCCAAAAAAGCGGCCGGGCAGAAGATCCTGGTGATCGATGATGAGGCGGATGTGGCCTATTCCTTTCAACGGGTTTTGGCCGAGGACCCGGTGGAAGTGGTAGGGGCCACGAGCGGGCTGGATGGATTGAAGAAACTTAAAAAGGATTCGTATGATCTGGTTTTGCTGGATGTCCGCATCGGAGAGGAAAACGGCTTGGAGATTTTCCGGCAATTGCGCAAAGACCATCCCCGGCAGCTCGTCATCGTCATGACGGCCCATGGGACAGCCCAGACGGCCATCGAGGCGATGAAGCTGGGTGCTTTCGATTACATTTTAAAGCCGTTCGATGTTCCCGAGCTTCTTTCGATTCTCCGGCGCGGATTGCAGACCTCGGCTTCCATGCGGGAGTTGGCGCCACAGGAGGGAAAGAAAGCGGTGGAGGAAAAAGCGCCGGGGTTGATCGGCTCTTCGCCCGCGATGCAGAAGATCTATAAGTTGGTGGGACAGGTGGCGCGTTCGGATGCCGCGGTTCTGTTGATCGGGGAAAGCGGTACCGGCAAGGAACTGGTGGCCCGGGCGATTTATGCCAACAGTCCCCGGGCAGCGCGCCCTTATGTGGCGATCAACTGTGCGGCGATTCCCGACACTCTTCTGGAGAGCGAGTTGTTTGGTCATGAACGGGGCGCCTTCACGGGGGCCCTGGCCCAGCGGATTGGAAAATTTGAACGAGCCGACGGTGGCACGATCTTTCTCGATGAAATCGGGGACATGCCCCTGCCTTTGCAGGCCAAACTCTTGCGTGTTTTGCAAAACGGAGAATTTCAGAGGGTGGGTGGGGATCAGACCCTACGCACCCAGGTTCGGGTGATTGCCGCAACCAACAAGGATCTGACGGCCATGGTGAAGGAGAAGAGTTTCCGGGAAGATCTGTTTTACCGGATCAATGTCGTACAAATCCAATTACCCCCCCTTCGGAGTAGATCTGAGGATGTGTTGCCCTTGGCTGAACATTTTTTAAAACGGGAAAGAAAAGAACGGGAATTAAAATTTTCCAGCTCGGCCAAGAAAGCCCTGCAGGGATATGCATGGCCGGGGAATGTGCGGGAATTGGAAAACGCCGTTTCTAGGGCTGTGGTCTGTGCGGCAGCCACCTCGATTGAGCCAGATGATCTTCCTCCGGAGGTTTCTGGGCCCATCAAGGTGGGGGGTGGGGAGGGTGATTGGTGGGCGAGAATACAAGGTCAGGCTGGCTCCGGAGGAGATCTATTGGCAGCAGGAGAAAAAATTCTGGTGGAGCGGGCACTGCAGGAGGCGGAGGGCAACGTCAAGCGGGCGTCGGAAATCCTAGGGGTCACCCGCGCGGCCTTGCGAACCCGGGTCGAGCGGTATGGCCTGTCTGGTCAGGATTAACTAACGAGTTTCACTAAGGATTTTGGCAGAGGACAGGTGAAGCGGAGTTCCTGACTCGTCACGGGATGAGTCAGGCGAAGAAAACACGCATGGAGTCCGAGCCGTTTCGCAGGATCGCTTTGCGCCCCGTATTTTTCGTCGCCGATGATCGGACAACCCAAGGAAGAGAGTTGGACACGGATTTGATGACGGCGGCCGGTTTCTAGGGTCAGTTCAACGAGGGAGAGGTGCCGACCTTGTTTGAGAAGGCGGTAATGGGTCACGGCATGCCGGGTTTTTTCAGAGGCAGGTCGGATAAAAACCTTGAAGGGATTGGACTCATCTAGGTCGGATTCGATGGTTCCTGAATCCTTGGGGAGACGGCCCTCGATCACCGCTTCATATTTTTTCTCAAAACCGTCCCAATTTCCTTGGAGAGCTTCTTTCGTTTCGGGGGTTTTGGCAAAAACCATGAGACCAGAAGTTTCCCGATCGAGCCGATGCACGATCCAGACTCTCTGTTTCGAGCGGGGATGAGCCTGGCGGACATATTCGGTCAGTTGAAAATAAGCGGTTTTTTCCGGTTCGGCTTCGCTGGCGATGCTAAGCAGATTCTCCGGTTTGGAAATGACGAGGAGATGGGCGTCTTCAAAAAAAATCTGAATACCGGAGGGAAGGGAGGTTTTTGGTGCGGCAAAGCGATCAGAGCGGATACCAACAGCATCCCCGGGGGCGAGGGGATGATTGAACTGGGTGACGGGGCGCCCGTTGACAGTCACGGCTTGAAACTTGAGCCAGGTTCGGATCTGTTTCTTTTTCTCTTCCGGCCAGGCGATGAACATCTGTTCGAGTAGGGGACCCGGTTGGGAGACCGTGAAGGGCTTGGGCATGCCGCAAGCTTGGAGGAAAAAGAGCCAGATGGGAATGTTTGGAGATTGGTCAGGAGGAGAGGAAGAGGTAGCCTTCTTGGATGCGCATTCTTTTTCTGGGGGACATTGTGGCCGAACATGGCCGGGAGGCTTTGCGGGATATGATGCCCCGCCTGATTGAGGAGTTCGCCCCTGATTTTATCGTCGTGAATGGGGAGAATGTGGCGGGTGGGAATGGGATTACCCCCAAGTTAGCGTATGATATTTTCCGGGCGAAGGTGGACGTGATCACCCTAGGGGACCACTGCTGGGATCAGCGGGAAATCATGAGTTTCTTTGCGGAAGAACCCCGGCTGATCCGGCCTTTCAACTTTCCCGGAACCTGTCCCGGAAAAGGATATATTATCGTCACGGGAAACGGGAAAAAGCTGGGCGTGGTCAATGCGATGGGCAGGACCTTTATGAAGGCCGATGTGGATAATCCTTTTCTTTTGATGGATCCGATTCTGGAGGAGATCCGGAAGGAGACGAAAGTGATCCTGGTGGACTTTCATGCCGAGACGACTTCGGAAAAGATTGCCTTCGGGCATGCATTTGACGGGAAGGTTTCTGCGGTGGTGGGGACGCACACCCATGTCCAGACGGCGGATGAAAAAGTTCTAGCGGGAGGCACAGCCTACATCACCGATGTGGGTTTTTGCGGGGCTCATGACTCGGTGATCGGTCGGGAAAAAAGTTTTATTGTGGATCGTTTCCGGACCTTGATGCCCGTGAAGATGCATCTGGCGACGGGGGGAATCCAGTTGGATGGGGTGGTGATCGATGTGGACGAGGAGACCGGGAAGTCGACGGCGATTCAGAGGATTCAACGACCGAAGTGAACCGATCGGAACCGCTGAGCGTATCTGCGCTGACGGCGCAGATTA
>Ga0164294_10002552_pt1 | contig 16447 bp, 15 predicted proteins | sample GEODES005metaG_FD_111479 | JGI IMG/M metagenome (GOLD analysis project Ga0164294, IMG submission 111479) | Oligotrophic lake water microbial communities from Sparkling Lake, Wisconsin, USA - GEODES005 metaG | ecosystem: Environmental > Aquatic > Freshwater > Lake | place: USA: Sparkling Lake...
CCGATTAACTAAATTTCGATCTTGGAGCCGAGTTCGACCACCGCGTTGGTGGGCAGTTTCAGGAACTCGGCCGCTGCGCTGGCGTTGTGGTGCATGGATGCAAACAGTTTTTCCCGCCAATTGGCCATCCCGCCGCCAATGGTCGGGATCACGATGTCACGCGACAGGAAGTAGCTGGTGCTCATCGGGTCCAGCTCGCAACCCTGGCCTTTGAGCTGCTCCAAGGCTTTGGGCAAATCCGGGTCGTTTTTAAAACCATAATTCACAATCACTTGCCAGCAGTCATGGCCTAGGGCGTCAAACTCTAAACGCTTGTCCAGACCAATCCAAGGCACCTCGTGGGATCTGACCGTGACAAACAGGTTTTGTCGGTGCAGCACTTTGTTGTGCTTGAGGTTGTGCAACAAGGCATTCGGCACATTGCCGCTTTCAGCCGTCATGAAAACGGCCGTGCCTTCAACGCGTGCGGGAGGCGCCACAAAAACCGCTTCCAGAAAATCGGTCAGCTTGAAAGCGTCGATTTCGGCGGCCTGTTTCATCAGTTGGCGCCCATCGTGCCATGTGATCATCAAAATAAATATGGCACCACCCAACAGCAAAGGGAACCAGCCACCGTCGAACAGTTTCATCAGGTTGGAGGCCCAAAACGCCAAGTCCACCACAAAGAAAAAACCAGTCGCACCAATACACAAGGCCAGAGGGTACTTCCAGCTGTAACGGATGACATAAAAAGTCAGCACCGTGGTGATCAGCATGTCTGTGCATACCGCAATGCCATAGGCGCCAGCCAGGTTGCTGGAGGATCGGAACATGCCGACCGCCAAAACGATCAAAACAAACAAGCCCCAATTGACAAAAGGTATGTAAATCTGACCCGTGTCCCTGACACTGGTATGCAGCACCTGCAAGCGCGGCAAATAACCCAGCTGTATGACCTGCTTGGTGACACTGAAAGCGCCTGAAATCAGTGCCTGCGAAGCAATCACTGTGGCCATGGTGGCGAGAATCACCAAAGGCAGCAAGGCCCAATCCGGGGCCATCATGAAGAAGGGATTTTTCACCGCCTCAGGGTTGGCTAACAGCAGGGCCCCTTGCCCGAAATAGTTCAAGGTCAAAGAGGGCATGACCACTGAAAACCAGGCCACGCGAATGGGTTTTTTGCCAAAGTGCCCCATGTCCGCATAGAGTGCCTCTCCCCCGGTCACGCACAACACCACAGCGCCCAGAATGATGAAGGTAATGCCCGGATGGTCCCACATGAACATCACGGCATAGTGCGGGCTGATGGCCCACAAAATCGAAGGATTCTCTGCGATATGGTAGAGCCCAAGCACCGCGATCACCGCAAACCAAACCACCGTGATGGGTCCGAAAAATTGACCGATGCCCGCAGTACCGCGTTTTTGAACTGCAAACAAACAGAACAGAATCACCAGCGTCAAGGGAATCACGTAGCGTTTGAATGCCGGCGAGATCACCTCAAGGCCCTCGACAGCCGAAAGCACGGATATAGCCGGTGTGATCACCCCATCCCCATAAAACAGGCAGGTGCCAAAAATACCGACCATCAACAAACGCCGACGCAGCACAGGCCGGTCTTTGACCGATTGCGAGGCCAGGGCCAGCATGGCCACCAGGCCGCCTTCGCCATGGTTATCGGCCCGAAGTACCAAGGTGACGTATTTCACAGACACGATGGTGGTCAAGGTCCAAAAGAAAATGGACAGAATACCAAAAATGTTTTCGGGGGTAAAAGGAACGTGTCCGGAGCCAAAAACTTCTTTGACTGCATACAAGACGCTGGTGCCGATGTCGCCGTAGACGACACCGATGGCGCCCAAGGTGAGCGCGGTGAGAGATGATTTTGTGGCTGACACAGATCAGTCAACCGCAAGGGTCGACTCCAAAACAGACAAGTTTCGTATTCTGCGCCTGTCTTGAAGACTTCTCTGTGTTGAGATCACTCAAAAATGCTGACTTTCATCAATTGTTGCATTGCAGCAACTGATCTTTTCAGTCGTAGACCTCGGCCAGGGGGTCCGTGGCTTCCAATTCGTAGCTGGCGGCCAGCATGGCCAGTCGGCCAATCACGCCGTACATGTAAAAACGGTTGGGCGCGCTGGCGCCGGGCTTGACACCGGGTTGTGGCAAATGCGGGCTGTCTGCAAAAGCCAGCGGCACAAAACTCGCACCGGGGGCGTTGAGGTTTTCGTCGATGCCTCGCTCGGCGTGCACTCGGTAAAAGCCGCCGACCACATAGCGGTCCATCATGTAGACCACAGGTTCGGCCACCGCGTCGTTGATGCGTTCATGGGTAATGACGCCCTCTTGGATGATCACGTCACTGACGGTCTGTCCGTCTTTGATGACGCTCATTTTGTTGCGGGTCTTGCGGTTCAAGGCGTCCAGGTCAGCCACATCGCGCACGGTCATGATGCCCATGCCGTAGGTGCCGTTGTCGGCCTTGACGATGACGAAAGGTTTTTCATTGATACCGTACTCTTTGTACTTGCGCTTGACCTTGGTCAGCAAGGCATCCACGTTGCTTTGCAGGCACTCAATGCCCACGCCTTCGGAGAAGTTCACATCGCCGCACTGGTTGAACATCGGGTTGATGAGCCAAGGATCGATCCCCAAGAGCTTGCCAAAGCGCTTGGTCACCTCTTCGTAACTCTGGAAGTGCTGGCTCTTGCGGCGCACACTCCAGCCCGCATGCAAAGGCGGCAGCAGGTACTGCTCATGCAACTCTTCAATGATGCCGGGGGCACCGGCCGACAAATCGTTGTTCAGCAAAATGGTGCAGGGGTCAAAGTCTTTCAAACCTAAGCGGTGCCGGGTTCGGATGACAGGCTCCAAGCTAACCGATTCGCCATTGGGCAGTTCGATGAGCGTGGTTTCTTTGATTTCGGGGTTGATTGAGCCTATCCGTACATTCAAACCCGCCATGTGAAAGATGCGCTGCAACTGCACCACATTGCTCAGGTAAAACGGATTTCGGGTGTGGTTCTCGGGAATGATCAGCAGGTTTTTGGCCTCGGGGCAGATCTTCTCGATGGCTGCCTGAGCGGCTTGCACCGCCAAGGGCAGCATTTCGGGGGTCAGGTTGTTCCAGCCACCGGGGTAAAGATTGGTGTCCACTGGGGCCAGTTTGAAACCGGCGTTGCGAATGTCCACTGAAGAGTAGATGGGCGGCGTGTGCTCCATCCACTCCAAACGAAACCAGCGTTCAATGGCAGGCATCGAATCCAGAATACGCTGCTCCAGCTCATTGATAGGGCCAGTCAGGGCAGTGACGAGATGGGGAACCATGGCGAGGACCTTTGAACAGGTGGTGAGAGAGACCAGAATGCCTTTATATGGGGGGCAGACTGACAATTGCAAGCGCTGTTGCGACAGTGAATGATGAGGGGCGGTTGTGAATCTTCAGTGACGCACTTCGCCCTCGCCCAGCACCACATACTTCAGCGAGGTCAGGCCTTCTATACCGACGGGGCCACGGGCATGGAATTTGTCGGTGGAAATACCGATCTCAGCCCCCAAACCGAACTCAAAACCGTCGGCAAAGCGGGTGCTGGTGTTGACCATGACGCTGGCCGAGTCCACTTCGCGCAAAAAGCGCTGCGCGTGCTGATGGTCGCGGGTCAGGATGGCATCGGTATGGTGGCTGGAGTAATGGTTGATGTGGGCAATCGCTGCATCCACCCCGTCCACCACCTTGATGCTGATGATCGGGGCCAGGTATTCTTCAAACCAGTCTTGTTCAGTGGCGTCAACCAACTTGGCACCGGGCACGCTGGCCAAAATAGCCTTGGACTCAGGGCAACAACGCATCTCGACGCCTTTGGCGGCATAGACCGCGCCAATGGCCGGCAAAAATGTGGCCGCTGAAGCCCGCGCCACCAGCAAGCCTTCACTGGCATTGCAAGGACTGTATTTTTGGGTCTTGGCGTTGTCGGCCACCTTGACGGCCATGGCCAGGTCAAAGGGGTCGTCGATGTAAGTGTGGCAATTGCCGTCCAGGTGCTTGATCACCGGCACTTTGGCGTCGCGGCTAATGCGCTCAATCAAACCCTTGCCGCCGCGCGGAATGATCACGTCCACATACGCCGGCATGGCGATCAAATGGCCCACCGCTTCGCGGTCGGTGGTTTGCACCAGTTGCACCGCATCGGCAGGCAAACCGTTTTCGGTCAGCGCTTGTTGCACCAACAAGGTCAGCGCTTTGTTGGACTCGATGGCTTCCGAGCCACCGCGCAAAATACAGGCGTTGCCGCTCTTCAGGGACAGGCTGGCCGCCTCAATGGTCACGTTGGGGCGGCTTTCGAAAATCATGCCGAATACCCCGATCGGCACCCGCATCTGGCCCACGCGAATGCCGCTGGGCATCTGTTTCATGCCGATGATCTCGCCAATCACATCTGGCATGGCGGCCAGTTGCTCACAGCCTTGCGCGCATATGTCGAGCACCTGCGGACTGAGTTTGAGGCGGTCCACCATCGGGCCGGACAACCCAGCCGCTTTGGCGCGGTCGAGGTCCTTGGCATTGTCGATTTGCAAACGAGGGGTGTTTTCTCGCAGCAAAGCCGCCAAGCGTTTGAGCGCTGCGCTCTTGACCGCCACGGACGCCTTGGCCATCAAAGCCGAAGCGGCCTTGGCCTGCTGGCCAAGAATGTGCATCTGTGCTGCAACGCTGTCAGCAGCAGGCTGGGAGGAGGGGTCATTCAAAGGGACGTTCATGGACGCTATTTTCGCATTCTCTCGCCGTCCGGGGTCATGGCACAAAACGCCTGCTTCTTTTGCGCTCAGGCGATCAGCCCAAAGGGCAGGTGTCAGCGGGCCACACATCGCTGGCAAACAGCCCCGCTAACGGGCTGTGCAGGCCCGGCTCATGCGCATGGCCAAGCGCTGCAAGGCCTGCCAACCGTCGGTTGGCCACTCGGGCACTTTCAGGCCTTTGACGATGCCATCGACTTGGTGCGCGGCCAAAAGCATGCGCGCCAGGTTGGCCTGCGACAAGCGGGGCAATATGCGCTCATAGAGCTTTTCTTTGGCGCCCCAGATCCGATTTTCGCGCAAGGCCATGGGCATCGGACGGCCTTGAGCGATGGCGTCTTTGACACGTTTGAGTGCACGGATGTCTTCGGCCAAGGTGTAATGGACCAAAACCGCGGCCTCGCCTTCAGCCTGTAATCCCTCGAGCATGCGCTGCACCCGGGCCACTTGACCCGACAGCACCGCCTCCGAGAGCTTGAAAACGTCATAGCGAGCCACATTGAGCACCGCACCCTCCACCTGCACCTGACTCAATTCGCCTTGGGGGTAGAGCAAACCCAGTTTTTGAATTTCTTGGTATGCCGCCAGCAAATTGCCTTCCACCCGATCGGCAAAAAATTGCAAGCTACGTTGACCTTCTTCGCCCCCTGTCACACGCTGACCCTGCAATTTCAAGCGCTCCGCGATCCACATCGGCAAAGCTTGCCGCTCTACAGTTTCAACTTGAAACATCACGCCAAAGTTATCCAGCGCACCGAACCACTGACCTTTTTTGGTCGGGGCATCCACTCGCGGGAGCACCACCAAAGTCAAGGTGTCTTGATTGCCCTGCGCCGCTTCGGCCAAGTGCTGAATCGCGACGCTGCCCTCTTTGCCGGGCTTGCCTGTGGGGATCCGGATCTCCAGAATCTGGCGGTCAGCAAACAAACTGAGTGAGCTGCCACTGGCCAGCACTTCGCTCCAGTCGAAATGTGCACCCGAAACCGTGTGCACCGAGCGCTCGGTATAGCCCTGCGCACGGGCTGTGGCGCGGATCGCGTCGGCCGCTTCTTGCACCAACAAAGGCTCATCGCCATGCAAGGTATACAGGCTTCGCAAGCCTTTTTGTAAATGTGCATCCAGCTCCGGCAGCCCCAGTTGCATGGTTTACAGCTCCCGCACCGCGCCCAAGCGACGCATGATCTGTTGCACGATGTCGGTTTGCATTTCTCGGTAAAGCGAAGCTTCTTCAATTTCTTTGGACAGGGCCGCTGTCTCCGTGAAACTCAAGTCGCGCTGCTGGAAAATTTCCACATCCTGAATCAAGTTCTTGCCGGCGGGGGTGCGCAGCCTGAATTTGACACGCAAGCGCAGTTGCTGGTCACGCACCTGCCCCGACGCGTTCATGCCCACTACCACGCGTTCGCGCAGTTCAGAAAAGACATCCAGCACCACATCGGCCTTGAGCAAGTCAACTGCGTCCTTGAGAACCACCAACTGTCCACTGCCCAACAGGTTGCGGCGAATCTCCACACCCAAGGCCGAATTGACCGGCAAGGTCAGATAAACCGTTTTGAATGAAAAGCGCTGCGGCTGGCGCAGCTCAAAACCGCAACCGCTCAAAGCCAACGCTCCGCTGCTCGAAAGCGCGAGGGCAAGGTGACGCAAGAGGCTGCGGCGATTCATCTTCAAATCACCAGGTTGACCAAGCGGCCCGGCACCACAATCACCTTTTTGGGTGCAGCGCCAGCGGCTTGTTTTTGAAACTCTTCGCTGGCAATGGCAGTCTTTTCAATGAAGGCTTTGTCGGCCGTGGCGGGCACCACAATCGCGCCTCGCAATTTGCCGTTGATCTGCAGCATGAGTTCGATCTGGTCACGCTCCAAAGCCGACTCGTCCACAGCGGGCCAAGGCGCGTCGAGCAATTCGCCCACAGCCTGGGCATAGCCGAGCTCTTGCCAGATGGCATCGGTGATGTGCGGGCAGGCGGGGTAGAGCATGCGCATCAAGAGCGACACGCCTTCGCAGAGGGCGGCGGTGTCGCCTTCCAGGTTCGGGCCTTTGCCGTCGGGCTTGAAGTCTTCCAGCGCATTGAGCAGCTTCATGCAACCCGACACCACGGTGTTGTACTGCATGCGCTCATAGTCATAACCCACTTGCTTGAGCACCAGGTGCATCTCACGGCGCAAGGCTTTGGCCGAGTCACCCAAAGCGGTCTGACTCAGGTCTTGCCCTGTGGCCGAGCGCAGCAGCTTGTGGTGCTTGAACGCGAAGTTCCAGACGCGGCGCAAGAAGCGGTAACTGCCTTCAACGGCCGAGTCGTTCCACTCCAGAGTCACCTCGGGCGGAGCGGTGAACATCGTGTACAGACGCGCGGTATCAGCGCCGTACTTCTCAATCAGGTCCTGAGGATCCACGCCGTTGTTTTTCGACTTGGACATGGTGCCCACGCCTTCGTAGTCGATGGCCGTGCCCACAGGCAGACGGCCGTCGCCGCTTTCGGCTTCGTTCTTGAGCTTGGCACCCACCACTTTGCCGGTCTCGTCCAGCACATGCTCGACGTCGTGCGGCCAGAAGTAGTCCTTGCCACCCTTGGCGGTGCGGCGCGAATAAATGTGATTCAGCACCATGCCTTGCGTGAGCAGCTTGGTGAAAGGTTCATCGACTTTGACCAGGCCAAAATCACGCATGACCTTGGTCCAAAAACGCGCATACAACAGGTGCAGGATGGCGTGTTCGATGCCGCCGATGTACTGGTCCATGCCGCTGCCGCCAGCGGCGTTGTTAGGGTCCCGCATCCAGTAATCGGTACCGCCCGCCACCATCGCCGCGGCGTTGGTCGGATCGCAGTAGCGCATGAAATACCAGGACGAATCCACGAAGGTGTCCATCGTGTCGGTCTCGCGGCGGGCAGGCTTGCCGCACACCGGGCAGGTCACGCCTGCATGAAAGCCTTCGTGCTTTTGCAGCGGATTGCCTGAGCCATCGGGTATGCAGTCTTGCGGCAACACCACCGGCAGGTCTTTTTCGGGCACCGGCACAGCGCCATGTTCATCGCAATGGATGATCGGGATCGGCGTACCCCAGTAACGCTGGCGGCTCACGCCCCAGTCACGCAACCGCCAGGTGGTCTTTTTCTCGCCCAGGCCTTTGGCGGCCAGTAATTCGGCCACTGTTTTGGCGGCTGACTTGAAGGGCATGCCATCAAGTTCACCGGAATTTACACATACACCGTCTTTGGTGGCGTACCAGTCTGCCCAGACTGTGGCATCAAACGAGGCCAAGGCAGCACTCCGCAATGCCACCACCTGCTGGATGGGCAATGCGTATTTCAGAGCAAATTCAAAATCGCGCTCGTCGTGCGCCGGCACACCCATGACCGCGCCGTCGCCGTAAGACATCAGCACGTAGTTGCCCACCCACACTTCAACTTTCTCGCCAGTCAAGGGGTGCGCCACGAACAAACCCGTGGCCATGCCCTTTTTCTCTTGCGTCGCCATCTCGGCCTCGGTGGTGCCACCCGTTTGACATTCTTCAATGAATGCAGCCAAAGCAGGGTTGCTCAGTGCCGCGTGCGCGGCCAAGGGATGCTCGGCCGCCACCGCGCAAAACGTCACGCCCATGATGGTGTCGGCGCGGGTGGTGAAGACATGCATCTTCCCTTCGCCGATCAAGGCACCGTTCGCGCCCGTGATGGTGTGCGGAAACGCAAAGCGCACCCCCTCTGATTTGCCGATCCAGTTCTCTTGCATCAAGCGCACCTTGTCAGGCCAACCGTTCAAGGTGGCCTTCTCGTTGCCGATTTGGACATGGTCCAGCAGCTCTTGTGCGTAGTGGGTGATGTTCAGGTAGTAGCCAGGGATTTCGCGCTTTTCAACCGGCGCCCCTGTGCGCCAGCCCTTACCATCAATCACCTGCTCGTTGGCCAACACCGTTTGGTCCACCGGGTCCCAGTTCACCACCTGGGTCTTGCGGTAGGCGATGCCTTTTTCGAGCATCTTTAAGAAAAGCCACTGGTTCCACTTGTAATAAGTCGGATCGCAGGTAGCCACTTCGCGCGACCAGTCGATGGCCAAGCCCATCGCCTGCATTTGCTTTTTCATGTAGGCGATGTTTTCACGGGTCCATTTGGCCGGTGGCACGCCATTTTTCAGGGCAGCGTTTTCAGCCGGCAGGCCAAAAGCGTCCCAGCCCATGGGCATGAGGACGTTGTAGCCTTTCATGCGCAGGCTGCGGGTGAGCATGTCGTTGATGGTGTAGTTGCGCACGTGGCCCATGTGCAGCTTGCCGCTGGGGTACGGCAGCATGGAGCAGGCGTAAAACTTCTTTTTGGAAGCGTCTTCGGTCACGCGGTAAACGTCACGCGCCATCCATTGGCTTTGCGCCAACTGTTCAATTTCAATGTGCTTGTACTTGTCTTGCATGGGGCAAATTGTAGAGGCTAGCCTGCGCCTGTTCGGCGGGGGCTGCGGTTTTCAAGGGGTTTCAGCGTGCCGGGCTCGGCACAGGCGCATCGGCGACAAAGCCAATGCGGGACAAGCCGGCTTTTTGGGCCACCCCCATGACCTCGACCACACGGCCATAGGGCACAGACTGATCGGCACGCAATTGCACTTCGGTGTCAGGTCTGAGTGAAGCAACGGCTTTCAATGGGGTGGCCAAATCGGGCAAGAGAATCTGCTTGTCGTTTAAAAAAATTTGGCCTTGACCGTCCACCACCAAGGTGACCGCCAAAGGGGCTTCACCGGCTTGCGCGCTCTCCGCCTTGGGCAGATCCAGCCGGATGGCGCTGGTCAACAAAGGGGCAGTCAAAATGAAAATCACCAGCAAGACCAGCATCACGTCCACCAAAGGGGTCACGTTGATGTCGCTCATGGGCGCATCGGTCGGGGTGCGTTCGAGTCGACCAAAGGCCACTTTCAGTCCTGACCCGTCAGCAAGGCGCGCAGGTCGTGGGCAAAGCCTTCGAGTTGGACCTCGATGCGAGCCACATGTCGCCCCATCACGTTGTAGGCCAATACGGCCGGAATAGCCACAGCCAAACCTGCAGCCGTCATGATCAAGGCTTCGCCAACCGGTCCCGCCACTTTATCGATGGTGATTTGCCCCGCTTCGGCCATGCCGGTGAGTGCATTGAAAATGCCCCAAACCGTGCCCAATAATCCGATAAAAGGAGAAACAGACCCGGCCGTAGCCAACAGGAGTTGCCCCCATTGCAAGCGCAACACCACGCCATTCAGCGCATCGCGCAACACACGGGTCAGCTGGGAAGATCGATCGCCCGAAGCCCCCAATGTGCCGCCCAGTGGCAACAAGGTGGCCGCCAGCAAGGGGCTCACGCAGCCATCGCGGTCAAAATGCGCAACCTTTTGCGTGGCCTGCTCAAAATCAGGGGCTTGCCAAAATGCAGCGACACTGCGACCCACATCGGTTTTGACACGGCGCAACAAGCGCCATTTCCAGACAATAACCACCCAACAACTCACCGAGAGCGCCAATAAAAAACAGGCCAAGGTTTGGGTCAACGCATCCCCATGCACCACAGATTCAAGCCAGCTCACAGCGTATCGTCCTGTACGCGCTCAGCGCAAACCGAGCACGTCGAACATATCGAAAAGCCCGCGCTCTTGGGTGGCCAAAAAACGCGTCGCACGCAGACTGCCTTGCACGTAAGTTGCGCGGCTCGACGACTTGTGGGTCAGCTCGATGCGCTCGCCCGTCCCCGCAAACAACACCGTGTGGTCGCCCACAATATCGCCCCCGCGGATGGTGGCAAAGCCAATGCTGGAAGGATCGCGCTCGCCGGTCACGCCTTCACGGGCGTACACGGCGCAATCTTTCAGATCGCGCCCGAGCGCATGGGCAATCACTTCGCCCATTTTGAGGGCAGTTCCAGATGGTGCGTCCACCTTGTGGCGATGGTGTGCCTCAATGATTTCGATGTCGTATCCGGTCGACATGGCTTTGGCTGCCATTTCCAGCAGTTTCAGGGTCACGTTCACGCCCACACTCATGTTGGGCGCCATCACGATGGCGATGTCTTTGGCAATCTCTGCTATTTCTGCTTTTTGCGCATCGCTGAAGCCGGTGGTGCCAATGATCACTTTCACCCCTGAACCGCGGCAAACATGCAAATGGGCCATGGTGCCTTCAGGGCGGGTGAAATCAATCAGGAACTGCGCGTTTTGCAGGCCTTGCTGAAGATCAGCCGTCACGTTCACACCGCTGGTTTTGCCCAGCCAGGCACTGGCATCATGGCCCAGCGCGGGGCTTGTGGCCACGTCCAGGGCACCGGTTAAGCGGCAATCGTCAGACTGCGTGATCGCCTCAATCAGCATATGACCCATGCGACCCGTGGCGCCCGCCACTGCAATGGCCAAGGGAGAAAGTGAGTGGGCTGCGTTCATGATGTCAATAAAATGAAAAATCAGAAGGCCACAGGCAACAGCATCAGGCGCGAGCCATGAACCTATCGGCCGGCGGGCTCCAAAGGGGGGTAACTGGCGGGCAATGGCGCTTGAGGGGCGACCGAGGGGAGGGCGGCCGAATTGTTTGTGGGGTATTTGCGCAGATCTTCTTCGCTGGCTTGCAACAAGGGCGGTTGGAAAGTTTTCTTTTCGCCCACCAAACGTTTGACAAATTCGTTTTCGCTCGGCAAATCATCACTTTGAATTTCTGAAAGTACATCGGCCTTGAACTGAAGGCTTAATTTAAAGCTTTGCGGGGCCACACCTTGACGCCGGATGGTAAACACATAATCCCAACGATCCGCATGGAACACGCTGGCCATCAAAGGCGTTCCCAAAATGTCTTTGACTTGTGCACGGGGCATGCCCACTTTCAAAGCTTGGCGCTGCTCACTGGAAACAAAGTTGCCCTGGACAATTTCAGGCTTGTACAGCAAGCCGCCCGTCAGGTCAAAAGAGGCAAAAGGATTTGCACAGCCCATCAGGCTGAAGGGCGCGCCAACCAGCAGCGCCAAGCCAAGTACGGAGTAAATGCGAAAAGACTGATAATCGGTCATGAAGGGATGCAGGCCAAATGATGGATTCATTGTAACGGCACACATGCCCATGAAAGACAGCCACCACAATTGACTTATTCCCTATGGACCAATCAGACGAACTCAAAAGCACCGGTTTGAAGGTCACCTTGCCGCGCCTGAAAATCCTGGAAATTTTCCAAAAGGGCGTTCAGCGCCATATGACCGCGGAAGATGTGTTTCGCCATTTGCTGTCCGAGAACGCCGACATCGGCCTGGCCACTGTGTACCGGGTGTTGACCCAGTTCGAGCAAGCGGGCATTTTAAGCCGCAACCATTTTGAAAGCGGCAAAGCCGTCTACGAACTCAATGAGGGAAAGCACCACGATCACATGGTGTGTCTAGATTGCGGCAAAGTTGAAGAGTTCTACGATGCCGAAATTGAACAACGCCAACAAGCTGTTGCACTCGCCAAGGGCTTTGTGATAGCCGATCATGCCCTGAGTTTGTACGCCCACTGCACCCGCAGCCCCTGCCCTCATCGCATACTTGCTGTCTAGAGATCTAACTCGGCAAGGCTTATTCCATGGCGCGGCGTTGCCGCTCAATGAAGTCCTGGTAGGTGTCGATGCCGCGCATTTGCAAAATGCTGTTGCGCACCGCGGCTTCAACTAACACCGCAATGTTGCGACCCGCCACCACCTGAATCACCACCTTGCGCACCGGGATGTCCAACACATCTTGCATCAAAGGGTCTGAGGGCATCCGCTCGTAATTACGTTCAAAATTTTCTTTGCGAACCAAGTGCACGATCAACTTCAGGCGCATTTTTCGGCGCACGGCGGTCTCGCCAAAAATGCCGCGAATATCGAGCAGGCCAATGCCTCGCACTTCCAACAAGTTTTGCAGCAAATCGGGGCAGCGGCCTTCAATGGTGGTCTGGTTGATGCGGTACAAATCGACGGCATCGTCAGCCACCAATCCGTTGCCACGCGAAATCAACTCCAGGCCCAATTCACTCTTGCCCAAACCCGACTCGCCGGTGATCAACACGCCCAGACCCAAAATGTCCATGAACACACCATGCATGGTCGTGCGATCAGCGAAATGTTTGGACAAGTAAGCCCGCAACACATCGATCACAAAAGCCGAAGACTCTTTGGTAGAGAACATCGGCAGTTGCGCACGCTCGCACATCGAGAGCAGGCCCTCGGGCGCGGTTTGGCCATCGGCCAGCACCAAAACGGGCGGCTCCAAAGTAACGATACGGGCAATGCGCCGGGCGCAATCTTCGGGCGTGGCGTTGGTCAGGTAAGCGATTTCGCGTTCACCCAAAATCTGTACGCGATAAGGGTGGATGTAATTCAAATAACCCACCAAATCGGCGCCGGAGCGGGCGGCGCGAACCGCCACCTCATCGAACCGGCGCTCTGAGGCGCCCAGACCCGCAATCCATTGCCACTTCAGTTTGCCCCGATGGTCTTCAAACAAGACGTCAGCGCTGACAACGGTAGGTTTCATGCCGAACCTGCGAAAAATTAAACGGTTTGTGACGACTGCCAGCGGGCAATCAGTTGATGCAGTGACTCGTGGCTGGCGCTGCATTTGATGTTTTCGCGCAAAGCGACGTCACTGAGTAATTCTGCGATTTCTGACAAAATTTCCAGATGCTTTTGGGTTGCCGTTTCGGGCACCAGTAAAAAGATCAGCAAGCTGACTGGTTGCTCATCCGGCGCGTCAAAGCCGATGGGGCTGGCCAGCTGAAAAACAGCTGCCATGGGGGATTTGAGCCCTTTGATCCGGCCGTGGGGAATGGCCACGCCATGCCCTAGGCCGGTGGAACCCAAGCGTTCCCGCGCAAACAGGCTGTCTGTGACCAAGGCCCGAGACAAACCATGCAGATTTTCAAACAAAAGCCCGGCCTCTTCAAAGGCTCGTTTTTTGCTCGTGGCCTCAAGTCCAACAAGGACTTGCGCAATTGGGAGGATGTAGGAGAGGCGGTTCATGCGAAGCGAATTATGCACCTCCAAGGGTCTTCCCGCATACCAGCACAGTCTCTTTGCTGTCGCGCACATGAAAAGGCCGCTTGAAAGCGGCCTTGTAGAGCTTAAAAAAAATTACATCATTCGCTTGGTCGCCTCGTGGTGATGCTCGGTCAACTTGGTCTTGTGCCGGACCACTTGGCGGTCCAATTTGTCCATCAACTCGTCCACGGCGGCATACAGATCCTCATGGGCACTTTCGGCAAACAAATCATTGCCTTTGACGTGGATGTTGCATTCAGCTCGCTGTCGTTTTTCCTTCTCCTTTTGTTTCACTACCGTCAACAGAACTTTGACATCCACCACTTGGTCAAAGTGGCGGGTGATGCGATCCAATTTGCCGGTCACGTAACTACGTAACGCGGGTGTAACCTCGAGGTGGTGTCCACTGATCGTTAAATTCATATGCATAGCCTCCTGCTGTCTACGGGTTGAAATACCCTCCTTGCGAAGGGCGGGGAAACACAGAAATTCACACCATTGCGTTCACTATGCGCTCCCGTTTTGTAGAAAGCAATAGCCCCCAAGTTAACCCGCTAAAGCGCTGACAAATCAAGCTGAAAACCACAATTCAGTGCTAAGCTGTTGAGTGATGTTGGATTTGATCTTTTGGCGGGAGCAAGCACTGTGCATCTGGACGCTTTGACGGCAACCCGCTCACCCGACAGTCCGTTCCGCAGAGCCCTGGTGCTGATGGGCGGTGGCGCACGCACCGCTTACCAAGCGGGCGCACTGCAAGCCTTGGCCCAGTTGCTGCCCGATACAAAGACCTTTCCTTTTGCTATTTTGGTGGGCACTTCAGCCGGCGCGCTCAACGCCAGTTTTCTGGCGGGGCAAGCCAGCCATGGCCCGCAGGCCTTTCACCACCTGGCCGATTTTTGGTCACAGCTTCGCTCCCGTGCTGTCTACCGCTTACCCCATACCCCGATGAGCCAATGGAGCCGTTGGGCTACAGCATTGGGCGTGACCTTGTCGGCCCGAACTCAGGGCGCCGTGCTGGACAGCATGCCCTTGGTGAACACCTTGCACCATGCGATCGATTTGACAGGCATCGACCGGGCCTTGTCGAGAGGAACGCTCCATGCTCTGGCCATCACGGCGTCGAGTTACTCCAGCGGCGTGCACTGGACTTTTTGCCAAACTGCTGACGACATGGGCGCCAGCCCCTGGAGCCGACCCGGCCGTCGAGCCGAAATGCAACCCGTCACCATCGAACACCTGATGGCCTCAAGTGCTATTCCCTTCATTTTCCCGGCCACCCCCCTCTGGGTGGATGGCCGGCTCGAATATTTTGGCGACGGCTCGATGCGGCAAACCTCTCCCTTGGCACCCGCTGTCCACATGGGCGCCACCCAAGTGCTGGCGATTGGCGTGGGTCAACCCCAGCGGGGGGCACTGACCCGCCATGCTGCCCCGCACCACCCGCCGTCGTTGGGCACCATCGCCGGGCACGCCATGGCCAGCGTATTTCACGACACCTTGCAAGCCGATGTCGAACAGCTCGAGCGCGTCAACGCCACCGTGGCGGCGCTGTCCGAAAGCGTGCGCGAAGCGCTGCCGTTCAAACAAGTCCAGGTGCTGTCATTGCAACCCAGCGCCTCTTTGGATGGGCTGGCCCAGGCCCATGTGCACGAATTGCCGTCCGACCTGTACCGGGTGCTGGACGGGCTGGGGGCCTTGACAGGGGGCGGCGCGGCCTTGAGCAGTTATTTGCTGTTCGAGCCGGGCTTTGTGCAGGCCTTGATGCAATTGGGCGCAGCCGATGTCATGGCCCGTCGGGACGAGTTTTTGGCATTTTTCACCACCCATCCGTCATGAAGCGGTGCGATAATCCGGCCACATTGTTTGATGGAGACACCTTCCGTGGAAAGCTACCCCAGTTGGTAGCTTTCGGATGATTCAGGTTTGACCCGCGTCGTTCGAAAGCTGCTGTGCCCCATTTGCCGCCTTTTTGAATCACTCGGGTCTTTGACCTTTGTTCATCAGTCATGCTCAATATTTTTACTTTGGCCAATGGCCGCCTCTTCCAAGAAGAGATCGAATCACTCGAAGAACTCTCTAAATTCCAACCCATCTGGGTGGATTTGGAGTCTCCTACCGTCGAAGAAAAGCGCTGGATTAAACAGTACTACGGCCTGGCCATTCCCGAAGACGCGATGGACGAGGACATCGAAGAATCGGCCCGCTTTTATGAAGAAGACAACGGCGAGTTGCACATTCGCAGTGACTTCTTGATTGCCGATGCGGACGAGCCCCGCACCGTACGCTGCGCTTTTATTTTGAACCAGCACAACGATAACTTGCGCAGCAAAGGCGTGTTGTTCTCAATTCACGACGAAGACGTGCCGGTGTTTCGTCTGCTGCGCTTGCGTGCACGACGCGCCCCTGGCCTGATCGAGGACGACAAAGACGTGCTGCTGAAACTCTTTGACGCCGATGCCGAGTATTCAGCCGACACCCTCGAAGGTATTTACGACGAGCTGGAAATATCTGGCAAACAAGTGCTCTCTGGCGATGTGACCGACGCCATGGCCGGCGAGGTGTTGGGCGCGATTGCCCGGCAAGAAGACTTGAATGGCCGCATCCGCCGTAACGTGATGGACACGCGCCGTGCGGTCAGTTTCATGATGCGCTCCAAAATGCTCAATGCCGAACAGTTTGAAGAAGCCCG
>Ga0164294_10002553_pt1 | contig 16444 bp, 15 predicted proteins | sample GEODES005metaG_FD_111479 | JGI IMG/M metagenome (GOLD analysis project Ga0164294, IMG submission 111479) | Oligotrophic lake water microbial communities from Sparkling Lake, Wisconsin, USA - GEODES005 metaG | ecosystem: Environmental > Aquatic > Freshwater > Lake | place: USA: Sparkling Lake...
AAAGTAAGCCTGGAGCGCGGCGTGTCCACCCGCAGCAAAAAGAACCCCGGCAAGCGCGCCAAAAAGGGCGGTTGATCCCGGACTTGCCAAACCAGAGATTGGTTTGTTGTAATAAAAAAGCCCTCCTTGGAGGGCTTTTTTGCTTTGGTATGCACGGGTTTCCCGCAGGACCATCGCCACTGTCTAGCGCACTTGTTAGTTCGGCGAGCCCCAACGGGATCCGGTCTTTTCGCTCGGAATCCCCGTAATCGGGTTGATGCTCTGCGTTGCCGCCACCCTTCGAAAGGTGGACGGGGAGACGCCCATGTGCTCCTTAAAAAAGCGTGAGAAATTTCCGGGCGATGAAAAACCCAGCTCCAAGGCGAGGGAGGTCAGTGGCTCGGTGCGAAACATGAGGCGGCGTACGACTTCCTCCACCCGCACAGCACTCCAAAAAACCTGCGGCGTGGTGTTGAGTTGGTCTCGAAACATGGTGAAAAAATGGGCCCGTGACAGCCCTACGCGTCCGGCAACGTCTTCTACCGTAATGGGTTCGGACACATGGGCACGCATATAGGCGATGGCGGCCCGTAAACGATGATCCACTGCGGGCGCACGCGAGATTCGGTGCCCGTTGTTCGCTGGCTCCTGCATGGACTCCATTGCACAGTCGATCAGTGATTCCACGTCGTTTTCGAGTCGGCCAAAGTCAACCGTGTGCGGTGACACAACGGCATCGAGCAGCCGCCAGCAGGCTTGACGCAAGCGTGGGCTAATCGGGATTTGGGGTTTCGGGAAGAAAAAAGCTTGCCCGTGGGCGGCGCGGCGCGCCTCCAACCAATCATTGTTGATGTACAGCACCAAAAACACGGCAGGATGCCCCTTGCCCAGCAATCGGGCGTCATGCGACTCATAGGCATTGGTGCCCAGCGCCGTGTCCTCGCTGTACTGAACGACATCGTTTACCAGATTGGCCTGGGAACGACCGCCCCCGAGCCAGAAGGCGAATTGGGTTTCTGAGTGCGCATGTGCAACGAGATCGTCGGCCAATTCCAAGACCACAGCGCGCCCGAACCGGCCCTCCCGAAGTGCATAGGTTTCAGCCATGAAATATTCCCATGGCTGGGACTATGCCTTTCCCGGTGGCACTTTGAAAGGGCATGGACCCTACATAGGGAAAACCCCAATCACTTGATCAGACTTTGAGATAAATCAAACGATAAGGCGATAAGCGTTCGTCGCCAGGGGCGCTTACATTGATCCCGCACGAGATCAACGCAGCCTTTGCGGCCCAGTTTAATGATTGCAACAAGGAGTCCGAATGCGGTTTGCAACCTATTTGTCCGGCGGTCGCCGCCAGGTCGGCATAGTAGCCCCCGACGGCTTGAGCATACAAGCGCTGGCATTACCAGCCCACGAAGCGGAGCGGGGTGTTCTTGCGCTCATCGAACGCAGCGCGCGCGGAGAGGATCTGGTCGGCTTTGATGGTGCGTCAGTGGCGATCGATACGGTCCATCTGGATGCGCCCATTCCGCTGCCTAGGCGCAACATCTGGTGCGTTGGCCGCAATTACCACGCCCATGCCAAAGAATTGCAAGCTTCAGTCTTCAAAGACAACAGTGCCGCAGTGGCGAGTTGGCCCATCGTGTTTACCAAAGTACCCGAATGCGTAGTCGGTCCGTTTGACGACGTGCAACTTCCCGTCGGTGTGTCCGACCAAATCGACTATGAGGCCGAGCTGCTGGTCATCATCGGAGAAGGCGGAAAAAACATCAGCCGCGCCGACGCGATGAAGTACGTATGGGGCTACTCCATCGTGAATGACGTGACGGCGCGCGATGTGCAAATGCGCCATCAACAATGGGACATGGGCAAGTCCTTTGACACCTTTTGCCCAATGGGCCCCTGGGTAGTGACCGCCGATGAATTTGACGGCACTTCGGCGCGGGTACGGTGCTGGGTCAACGGGGCACTTCGCCAGGACGGCAACACGGTGAACATGATTTTTGACATTCCTACGCTCATAGAAACCATCTCCCGTGGCATCACCCTGTACCCGGGCGACTTGATTGCTACCGGAACCCCGGCCGGTGTAGGGATGGGTCTCAAGCCGCCACAGTACCTCCAGGTCGGGGACCGGGTCCGTGTGGAAATCGACGGGCTCGGGGCATTGGAGAACGCCATGGTCGCAGGGGACCCATGCTAAGCCCTCACCCCCCGATAAACCGGCCGCTGCGACCCGGCAGCCGGTCAAACCCAGGCCTGTGCCCGCGCGATGGAAGCCTTTTTGCGAAAGCACCCGATGCAAACCTTTCCGATACACACACCTAACCCAAGGAGACCAGCATGAACGACCACACCAGCGGATCAAACGGCAGCGCTGCGGACAGCACTTTGTTTACCAATGTGCGCATCCTGGACGCAAGCGGCGAGCCTCCCTACATCGGCGAAGTTTTGGTGCAGGGCAACCGCATCAAGCGCATCTCGCGTGGAGCTTCGTCTGCCGGTGCGCCAACTGCGGGCGCTGTAGGCGCTGCGGGAGCGGTCATTGATGGCAAGGGTGCGACGCTGATGCCGGGTCTGATCGACGGGCATTTGCACCTGTCCTGGAACAACGCGCCGGGTATCGAGCCAGTACAAATGATGCAGCCGGAAGAGCACATGCTGGTGACCATGGAGATGGCCAAATTGGTGCTGGATGCTGGCTTTACCGCCGGCCGTGGCGCAGCAGCAGCTAAGCCGCGACTCGATGTAGTGGCCAAGCGTTTTATCAACGAAGGACGTTTCCCGGGCCCGCGCTACCTGGCTGCTGGGCCGGAAATAACCACCGTGGGTGGCCTGGGGGATTCCGCGCCAAGCCACATCCCGCATGAGGGACTGAACCTGGGTGTGGTGATTTCAGGCCCGGAAGAAATGCGCCGCGTGGTGCGCACCCTTATCAAGTACGGCGTGGACACCATCAAGCTCAATCTGTCGGGCGAGGAGATTACCGGCATGGGCGCGGAGGAAACCCCCATGTCTGAAGAAGAAATACTGATTGCGGTGAAAGAGGCCAAGCTGCGCGGCAAGCAACTGGCCGCGCATGCGCGCTCTGCCGGCTCGGTCAAGCAGTGTGTGCGCCACGGTATCCAGAATATTTACCACGCCTCCTTCGCAGATGAAGAAGCCCTGGACATGCTCGAAGCGGCCAAAGCGCACCACCTTGTTGCGCCAGGAATCGCATGGCTCCTCAATACCGCGCGCCATGCTGCGCCATGGGGCATACAGCCCGGTACGCCACTGACCATCAAGTACGAGCGCGAACTCGAGGCCTGCATTGCCACCATGAAGAAAATGCACCGGCGCGGCATCCGGATTTGCATTGGCGGCGACTACGGATTTGCCTGGACGCCGCAGGGCACCAATGCCAATGACATAGAGATCTTTGTCACCCTGTTGGGATTTACGCCCATGGAAGCCATTCAGGCTGCGACCAAAAACGGCGGCGACATCATGAACATGGGCCACGAGCTCGGGATGATCAAGGAAGGCTATTTGGCCGACCTGCTGCTAGTCGATGGCGACCCGCTGACCGATGTGCGCATCCTGCAAAATCAAGACCGTCTGCTGGCCATCATGAAAGACGGCAAGTTCCACAAAGCGCCGCGCATCAATGCCTAGCGTCCTGGTCTGATGGGGCGAGCGGCCTGTAGGCCCGCCCCCATGGGAAGGCGCAAATACTGCTTGCTTCGCCAGTTCTATGCAGCGCAAAACATGCCCGCCTAATTCACCATCACTAGTTTGCCCATAACCCCACGCGAACCCATATGGGCGTAAGCGGCCTTGAGTTCAGCCATGGGCATGGTGCGGTCTATTACCGGTTTGATCTTGCCTTGGCCATACCACTGGGCCAGCTCTGCCAGGGCGGCGGCGCTGGCCTTGGGTTCGCGTTTGGCAAAGTCTCCCCAAAATACACCCACGATGGAAGCGCCTTTGAGCAGCGCCAGGTTCAAGGGAAGTGATGGAATGGGTCCTGCCGCAAAGCCCACCACCAGGTAGCGCCCACGCCAGGCGATGGAGCGGAAAGCGGGTTCGGCAAAGTCGCCGCCTACCGGGTCGTAGACCACGTCGGGGCCTTTGCCTTGGGTGAGCGTTTTTAAGGCCTCACGCAGATTCTCGCTGCTGTAGTTGATGGTGGCGTCCGCCCCGATCGATTTGCACAAAGCACACTTTTCGTCGGTGGATGCCGCAGCGATGACGTGTGCGCCCGCTGCTTTGGCAATTTGGATGGCCGAGGTGCCCACGCCGCCGGCTGCACCCAGCACCAGCACGGCTTCCCCCGCCTTGAGCGCGGCACGGTCGATCAGCGCGTGGTGCGAGGTGGCATAAATCATCATGAAGGCGGCGGCGTCCACCATCGGAAAGCCCGGCGGCAGCGGCATGCACAGCGCGGCAGGCGCAATGGTGTGGCTGCCAAAGCCGCCGGTGCCGCTCAGGCAGGCCACGGCTTGACCCACCTGGAGGTGTTTCACGCCTTCGCCTATGGCCTGCACGATGCCCGCGTATTCCGAACCCGGTACGAAGGGCAGGGAGGGTTTCATCTGGTATTTGTTTTGCACGATCAGCAAGTCAGGAAAGTTCAGGCTGGCGGCTTTAATCTCAATCAACACTTCACCGGCCTTGGGTGCGGGTGTGGGCATTTCGGTCCAAGTCAGGGCGTCAACGCCCACGGGGTTTTCACATAGCCAAGCGTGCATGGTGCAGTCTCCGATAAATGAACCATCATAGAGGGCAGCGGCCTGGCGTGCGCTCGGCAGGCTGTCCCAGGCGTGACGCTTTTGCGCCTGTCCCACCTACAATTGGGCATCACTTCAGGCTCCTATGAAAATTCTCATTTCCAACGATGACGGTTACCAGGCGGCGGGACTTCAGGCCCTGTACGACGCACTGAAAGACGTGGCCGATGTCGAGGTTATTGCGCCAGAACACAACAACAGCGCCAAGTCCAACGCACTTACTCTGAACGCACCTTTGTACGTGCACCAGGGCATAAACGGTTTTCGCTACGTGAACGGCACGCCCGCGGACTGTGTGCACATCGCCCTGTCGGGTCTGCTGGATTACCGACCCGACCTGGTGGTCTCTGGCATCAACAATGGCGCCAATATGGGTGATGACACGATTTACTCCGGCACGGTGGGCGCGGCCATGGAAGGGTATTTGTTTGGCATTCCGGCCATTGCGTTTTCGCAGGTGCACAGAGATTGGGTGGAAATAGATGCTGCGGCGCGTAAGGCGCGCGAATTGGTGCAGTCCCTGGCGCACCACCAGATGGTTGGAAAAGCGCCCTGGTTGCTCAATGTGAATATTCCCAATTTGCCCTATGAGCAGATTCTTGCCACCAAGCTCTGCCGCCTGGGCAAGCGCCACGCCGCTGAGCCGGTGATAGCACAAAAAAGCCCGCGTGGCGAGACCATGTATTGGATAGGCGCCGCCGGCGCAGCGCTGGACGACGCTGACGGTACCGATTTCCACGCCACCCGCTTGGGCCATATGTCGATTACGCCCCTAAAAGTGGACTTGACCGATCACGAGAGCCTAGCTGACTGGAGCCAAGCGGCGGCGCTGTTGAATTCGTCTGCTGGGCATGCTGCTGCATGAAGCAAAGGCCAACGTTTCCAGCTCGCATGGAAACCGGTTTTGTAGCGCACAAGCCGGTTCCTCCCGCCCAGGTCAACCAGCCTGAGGGTTTGGGTATGGATTCGAGCGCTGTGCGCCAGCGCATGGTCCACAAACTGATGGGGCAGGGCGTTTCCGACACCCAGGTGCTAGACGCCATGTCGCGGGTGGAGCGCCATCGTTTTGTCGACAGTGCACTGGTCAACCAGGCCTACGAAGACACCAGCTTGCCCATTGGCTTGGGGCAAACCATATCCAAGCCGGGCGTGGTTTCGCGCATGTTGGAGTTGTTGCGCAAAGGAGCGCCAGGAAAGTTGGGTCGGGTGCTTGAGATCGGCACAGGTTGCGGTTACCAGGCCGCCGTTTTGAGCCATTTGGCTACCGAGGTGTACAGCATCGAACGCCTGCGCGGCTTGCACGACAGGGCCCGCGACAACCTGCGTCACCTGCGCTTGAAGGGGGTGCATCTTATCTTGGGTGATGGCATGCTGGGCTACCCTAGCGGCGCCCCCTATGCAGCCATCATTGCGGCCGCTGGCGGACAGGCTATTCCGCAGGCATGGATCGACCAGCTCGCAGTTGGTGGCCGCCTGGTCGCACCGGTTGCCATAGGCCCGCTGCCTGGCGGGCAACGGGGTGCGGTGTCGGCAGCGCAAGCCTTGGTGGTGCTGGATAAAACCAGCGCGGGCGTGCGCCAAACCGTTTTAGAGGCGGTGCATTTCGTCCCCCTAAAATCGGGTCTGGCATGAGTAACACACAGGGATGGATATGATGGTTTTTCAGCTCCTTCACGGTCGCGTGTGGCTGGCCTTTGCCGTGGGTCTGGCACTTTCGGCCTGCGTATCTAAACCCGGCATGCGCGCGCCAGTGGAGGACCGGTCCGCAAGCGGCGCCCAGGGAGTCGCACCGGCGCGAGCACCTGCAGTTGCACCTACATCTGCATCAAGCGCGGCCACGGCTCCAGCGGCGGCTGCCAAAGCGGTGGTGCCGGATGCAGACAATGCTGGTAAACCGGGGTACTACAGCGTCAAACAGGGCGATACGCTGATTCGCATTGGCCTGGAGTCGGGTCAAAGCCACCGCGACATCGCCCGCTGGAACAACCTGGACAACCCCAACAAGATTGAAATTGGTCAGGTCTTGCGGGTGATCCCCCCGGGGGTGGCTGAGGATGTGGTGGTCACCAAACCGGTGCTTGCAAATAAACTGAACACGACGCCGCTGGCGTCTGCGGCCCCGGCCAAAGCGGCTTCGGCGCCGACGGCTGGTGCGCCCGCGCCGACCGCCGTGGCCAGCGCGCCCGCCAGTGCAGGCGCCACGATCGATGAGGAGATGGTGTTTTTATGGCCATCCAAAGGTGAGGTTGTAGCGGCTTTTGACGAAGCGAAAAACCGCAAAGGCCTGGATATCGCTGGTGCGGCTGGCGAGCCCGTTTTGGCAGCAGCCGATGGCAAGGTGGTGTACGCCGGATCAGGTCTGCGCGGTTATGGAAACTTGGTTATTTTGAAACACAACGGTACCTACCTGACGGCTTATGCGCACAACCAGGCGCTGTTGGTAAAAGAAGAGCAAAGCGTTAAGCAGGGGCAAAAAATTGCCGAAATGGGCAATACCGATTCCGACCGTGTAAAGCTGCACTTTGAAGTGCGCAAAATGGGTAAGCCCGTGGATCCGGCCAAGTACCTGCCAGTGCGTTAGCTCTACGCGACGCTCAGGCAGACCGGCTGCAGCCGGTGGGGACCTGAGACAATGCAGACATGCAAGGACCTTCTATCGACCCACATCCCCAACCCTCTTTGCCCGAAGGCTGGCTCGCGGTCCGATCCCTGGACCTGGAGGCTCAAGGCGTAGCCCATCAAAGTGACGGCAAGGTGGTATTCATTGAGGGCGCCTTGCCCTTTGAAATCGTCAGCGCCCGCATCCACCGCAGCAAAAGCAGTTTCGAAAAGGGAACGCTCAGTCAGATTCACCGCGAGTCATCGCAGCGAGTGCGTCCGGCGTGTCCGCATTTCGGCTTGCATGAAGGCGCCTGTGGCGGCTGCAAGATGCAGCATTTGCATGCCGGCGCCCAGGTGGCGGTCAAGCAAAGGGTGCTGGAGGACAATCTTTGGCACATTGGCAAAGTAAAACCGGAAACCGTGCTGCGACCCATCGAAGGTCCCACTTGGGGATACCGTTACCGCGCCCGCTTATCGGTGCGCTTTGTGCGTAAAAAAGGCGCGGTGCTAATTGGGTTTCATGAGCGCAAGAGCCACTTTGTGGCCGATATGAAAGAGTGCCATGTGCTCGCACCCCATGTCAGTGCCATGTTGCTGCCACTGCGCGCCTTGATTGAGTCTATGGAGGCGGTCGAGCAGTTGCCCCAAATTGAGCTCGCCATTGGTGATGTGGGGGGCACAAGTTTCCAAGCCGGGCAGGGGGACGTGACGGCGTTGGTATTGCGCCACCTGGTTCCTTTGGGGGATAACGATCGCGACAAATTGCGCGCATTTGCCGCTGCGCACACGGGAGTCCAGTGGTGGCTGCAATCCAAAGGGCCGGAGACTATTGTCCGATTGGACGAGTTGGAGGGGCATGTCACAGGACAACTGGCCTACGAATTACCGCAGTTCGGCATCACCATGCCTTTTCGGCCGACCGACTTCACACAGGTCAATCCACATATCAACCGCGTGTTGGTGTCTCGTGCCTTGGGGCTTTTGAAAGTTGAAAAGTCAGAGCGGGTGATTGACTGGTTTTGTGGGTTAGGCAATTTCACCTTGCCCTTGGCCACCCAAGCGCGCGAGGTCTTGGGCATTGAGGGGTCCGACGCTTTGGTTGAACGTTCGCGCGATAACTTGCGTCTGAATCAAGGTGAAGGGCCTGCGCACAGGACACTCGCCCCCACCCGTTTCGTAGCCCGTGATTTGTTTGAAATGACGCCCGAGCTGCTCATGGGTGACGCAAGTGCCGACAAGTGGCTGGTCGACCCACCTCGAGAGGGCGCATTTTCATTGGTGCAGGCTTTGGCCCAATTGCACCAAAGCCGCGAGCTACGCGGCCCATGGGTTCCGCCACAGCGCATCGTTTACGTGAGTTGCAACCCAGCGACGCTGGCGCGTGATGCGGGGGTTTTGGTATCTCAGGCGGGGTACCGCTGCACTGCGGCAGGCATTGTCAATATGTTTCCCCATACGGCGCATGTGGAAAGCATCGCGGTATTTCAGCTGGACTGAAGGTCGGGCAGGCGTCGGGATTAACGGCGTTTCAAAACCCACACCGCGTCCGAGGCGTCGGTCGGATGCCGGATCAGAGCTTTTTGGCTCCATAAGGATGTATCAATGGTGGCGGGCAGCTCGAACTGCGCCGTGGGTTGCACCAGCATCCACGGACACTGCACCAGCGTACCGGAGGCAACCAGCGTAAGCAGGCCGTGCACCTGAAGTGCTGCCACCTGACCCGGGTCCAGTCCTTTGGCCTCCACACAGCCGCTGGAACTGAGTTCGGTTTTCACCAATTGCACCCAACGGCCGTAGCCTTGCGTGTAGTCCAGCAACGGCAGCCAAAGCGTCATGAGCAGCGTCCAACACCAAACGGCCCCGCCTGCTGGCAATACGAGGCTGCGCCAGAGTGCAGCGCGGTGGCGACCGGCGCGCCAATGCACCATGCCCATCCAGGCCAGTGTGGTGAGCAGAGCCAGGCCGGTTGCAGGGGCTGAAAAGGTGGGCTCAAACCCCGGTGCCAGTCGTGCCACATTGGCGGCTGGCTGGCTTGGCACCCCGGTTTGCATGGCGATCCAGACCACCCAGACAATGGCGCCACAGCCCGTAAAAAATAAAAAGGTAAACCAGTCGATGAGGGAGGCCATCGGCCTTTGCAACGTGGGTAATGCAAAGGCCGCCAAACTCGCCATGGCCGGAAGCGCCAGCAGCAAGTCGCGGTCCGACGCCCCTGTGCACAGAGCAGCAATAACGGTCGTTGAGGCCAGCCACAAAGGAAGCGCGAGGTGGCGGCTGAAGTGGCGGGTGCGTATTTGCTTGCGCCAGCTCCAAAGCGTCCACAGGGACAACGGCCACGCTGGCCAGGTAAACCACACCAGCAACTGCACAAAGCCGTTCCAATCAATCCAAAGCGCGTGCGGCATATCGATCTTCCAGCGCCAAAGGTCTAGCTCCGTGGCTAGACCAGCACCCAAAAGGGTAGCAAGGGCGATCACCTTGCTGGCAGACCGAGCGGGCGTGCCAACGGTTGCATCGGTCTGCACTAGCCGGTCATCCAAAATTGCCAGCAAGGTGCATCCGCTGCCAAAGACAAGCGCGAGTACGGGCGCTCCGCTCAGCACCATGCCCAGCAGACCGGTGAACACACCCAATCGAGCGCGGTGGAAGTGATAGGGCAGAGCCGCCACGCCGTAATACAGTAGTGCCACGAACCCTAGTTGGACCAATTCGGGCGTGATCTCATGGGACAGTTGTGCCAGACCCATGCACGCCAAAAATGCCAATAGACCGCCGTCGGCTATCGTGCGCGCGTAATCGGCAGGTTTGGCCTGACCACCAAATGCAAAAACAACGGGCTGCGCCTGGGGGCTCTTGGCGAGGTAGTAGCTGGCGTACCAGGTTGCGGCCATGGCCAGGACCAAGAACAGGCCGAATGGAATTCGGACCATCCACTGGGCGGCGTCCGCGCTGGGCGCCAAAGCCATGACCCAGGCTCCGAGCCAATAGGGCACTAATGCAGCCTGCTCCGATGCGACCCCAAAAAGTGTCGGGTTCCACCAATCGCTGTTACCGGCGTGTAGCTCCGCCATGTAGCCCATGGCCGTCATGTCGGCGCTCTTCCAGGGACTGCGCCCGAAAAAGCCTGCAAACACATAGGTGACACACAGCCCGAGCAACACCAAGCGGGGCAGCCGACGGACGGCGGCCTGCGCTACAACGGCCGGAGTAGTAACTTGCACAGTTTATAAGTGGGGAATGAAAAAAAGGCAGAGCGGGAATCCGAACTGCCTTTGGTTGCCGATCAGGTAAAAACCTGAAGCTGGGTTATTTAGCGCTGGTTTTTCCAAACCGATTGCGGAACTTCTCAACACGTCCACCCATGTTGTCTACGGATTTCTGTGTGCCGGTATAAAACGGATGCGACTCGCTGGAGGTGTCCAATTTGTAGAGAGGCAGTTCGCGGCCGTCTTCCATCTTGATCATTTCCTTGGTGTTGGCGCAAGAACGTGTCACAAATTTGAAGTTGTTGGACAGGTCCATGAAGCACACGTCGCGGTAGTTTGGGTGAATGCCGTCTTTCATATCATTTCCATCAGTTGCGACAGCCGCATCAGGCCCTCAGGCAAACCTTTGCCCAATCCTAAGCCCGTTGTACTTGCCGCGTAAAGCCTGAAATTATAGCCTAGGACCAAAAAAAAGAGCCCCAAGGGGCTCTTTTTGGCTTTGTATTGCCCGTCTTATTCGCGTTCGCCCCCAAAAATGCCCAGCAGCGCCAACAGGCTCTGAAACACGTTGACGATGTCCAGGTACAAGGCCAGCGTGGCAGAAATGTAATTGGTCTCCCCGCCATCGATGATTCGCTTGATGTCGTACAGCATGTACGCGCTAAAGATGCCAATCGCAGCAACGGAAATCGCCATCATGCCCGCCGAAGAGCCAACAAAGACGTTGATGATCCCGCCCAACACCAGTACCACGGTGCCGACAAAGAGCCATTTACCCATACCGGAGAGATCCCGTTTAATGACCGATGCCAAGCTGGCCATCACCAAAAATACGCCTGCAGTACCACCAAAGGCCGTCATGATCAGGTCCGGTCCGTTTTTGAAGCCCAGTGTGGATTCAATGAGCCGCGACAGCATGAGCCCCATGAAGAACGTGAAGCCCAACAAAATAGGAACGCCGGCAGCCGAATTTTTGGTTCGTTCAATGGCATAAATGAAGCCAAAAGCCACAGCAAGAAAGAGTACCAAACCCAGCCAGCCGCTAAAAATTTGGCCCAATCCCAACTCCACACCAGCCCATGCGCCGAGCACGGTGGGAACGAGACTGAGCGAAAGCAGCCAGTAGGTGTTACGCAGGACTTTGTTGCGCGCTTGGGCGGAATCGCCGTAAGCGTAGGTGTAGTCCACGGTAGACAGGGGGTCGTTCATAGTCAAGCTCCTTAAAAAACCAAGTTGAGGTGTGTGCATTTTACGAATTTACAAGTGCGGTCTGCACTTTGCGCACGCAAAGAAGCCCTAATTTGCGTAGGAAAGAAGCCCGTAAGTCGTGAACGCCCCCGGGCCCCTAGACCGCGACCGTTAGCGCGCCGTCGATCACAAGGTTGTTTCCAGAGATTCGGCTGGCCACCGGACTAGCCATGAATACAACGCCAACCGCGACCTCCTCGGCTGTACCAAGCTGACCTGTCGGATTGGCCTTGAGGGTCGAGTTGTACAGATCGGGCATATTCTTTTCGATGTTTTGCCAAATCCCACCCTCAAAGTAAGTATTTCCGGGTGACACCACGTTGACCCGAATCCCTTTGGCAACCAGTTGGCGGCTTAGACCTTTGGAGTAATGGATTAGCGCGGCTTTTATTGCGCCATAAGAGCCCGCAGCAAAGTCGGCTTCGAAGCCAGAAACGCTGGATATCAGAACGATCGATGCGCTTGGCGATTTCTCCAAAAAAGGAACCGCCGCAGCCACTGCGTTGACCGTGTGCATCATGTCAATGCGGAACGATTTCTCCCAGGTTTCGGCGGAATCGCCGACGGCCAACGCGCTGACATTACACACCAGCACATCGATCCCACCTAATTCGGCGGCGCTGTCATTAATCCATTTCGTCAGCATGTTGTTGTCGGACACGTCAAGGGCCTGTCCGAATGCCTGGACGCCCATCGTCTTGAGTGCAGCGACCGTGCTTGCAACTTCTTGCGCATTTCGCGCACAAACCGAAACATGCGCGCCTTCCGCGGCAAAACCATCTGCGACAGCCCGTCCTATGCCCTTACTGCCACCAGTAACCAGCACCCGTTTACCCTTGAGTTTGAGGTCCATTGCACTTCTCCTAGTTTGTTGAACATTAAATGCTGCGTCGCCGCAACTTTTCAGGGAGCGAGATACCGCTTCTCCACCCCAGCAGCTACGGTGTACTTTGGGTCCACGAAGTTCCCGAGCCGTACTTTTCCGCACTGCGACAGCATCATATAAGCATCCCATTTGTCGTAGCCATATTCTTTAGCCATCCACATGACCAGCTCATGGTAGGCAATGCGCGTCGCGTCTTCCAGCGGCCTGGCGCTACCGATAGCCATGATTTGGTGTTCAGTTTCAAGCCGGGGCCAGTCTATTGCCCAGCTTTTGATCAGGTCCACATGGATCGTGGTGCGGCTGGCGTATTCGACCGCCGTCCCACATACCTCCCCGTCACCCTGGCAAGCGTGCGCGTCACCGATGAAAAGGCGGGCACCGGGGGAGCGCACGGGAAGATACGTCACGCTGCCGGGACCCATATCCGGCACATCCATATTCCCGCCATGGTTGTCGGGGGTCAGTGAGTTGATTGAATCAATTTCCGGGGATAGGCTGAGAGTCCCTATGTGCGGTCGGTACGGCAAGGTAACGCGTCGACTCCAGTAAACACCCCGCTCGTCGATGTCGATTTTTCGGGTGATTTCAGGCAGAGGGTCATTCAACAAGGCTGTGAAATCGGTCCCCGTCAGTGCGCCAAATCGAGGAATCAGGCAACAGGTCCCGCGCGGGTTCGCACCGCGTGGGAGCATAGACTGAATATGGACGGCAATAACATCCCCTTTCTCAGCACCCTTGACCATGATCGGGCCGTTTTGGGGGTTCAAAAAAGGCACCCGCAGTTTTGCACTGGGTAAATCGTTCTCAGTTTGGATCTTCCCGTCAAACGCATCTCTGGTGTCCACAATCACACGATCTCCAGGATTAATTTCCATCACCGGTTGTGAATAGGGACCAATCGTGTAGTGAAACGTGCCCTGCCGCTCCTCACTCAGTTCGTGTGTAACGCCGACCGCGCCACGAGCGAGCCCGCGCGTATGCATGATCGAATGTGCAAGCCATGTCATTTCAATCTCCTTTTAGAGTTTCAAAAAAGCAATAAGAACGGCACGAGTTGGCCCGTCGAGACTTATGCCCTGATGGGCAAACAAATTATGGGGCATTGCACTAAGTAGCGCCGCGGCCTCCGGCGGCTTGAGCCAACATGCCAAGCGGTTAGAACTGCAAGTACCAACAGCATTTGTTCCCCACAGAACAAGGGGTATGCTCAGGCACTATCTCCAACTCTCGAAGCAATTGCCATGAAAACCAAAACCTTTCTTGAACTCGCCGACGTCAAGACTATCGCTGCTGCTGCGGAAGCCGAGGCGCTCAAACACGCGTGGGCGGTGAGCATCGCCATCGTTGATGACGGCGGTAACCTCCTGTGGTTTCAGCGCCTTGACGGCGCGGCGCCTATTTCTGCGTTGATCGCGCCGGCCAAGGCCCGTACCTCGGCGGTCGGACGCCGTGAAAGCAAGGTATACGAGGACATGATAAACGGCGGGCGGGCTTCCTTTCTGAGCGCGCCAACGCTAGACGGAATGCTCGAAGGCGGTGTCCCGGTGATGAAGGATGGCCAGTGCCTAGGCGCCGTGGGCGTCAGTGGCGTCAAATCGGCAGAGGACGCTCAAATCGCGCGCGCTGGTTTAGCTGCCATCGGCTTGTAGGAAGGGCTTTAATAGGCCAGTCGCTCGGGGTGCAACTCCTGCAATATGGTGGTTGCAATCTCTTCGATCGATTTGGTGGTGGTAGAAAGCCATCGAATGCCAGCGCGGCGCATCATGGTTTCTGCCTCATGCACTTCCATGCGGCAGTTTTCGATGGATGCGTAGCGTGAGCCGGGGCGGCGTTCATTGCGAATTTCACTCAGACGTTCGGCTTGAATGCTCAGACCGAAAATCTTAGTCTTGTGCGGCACCAGCGCTAGCGGAAGTTGGCGCCGCTCAAAGTCTTCGGGGATTAGCGGGTAATTGGACGCCTTGAGGCCATACTGCATGGCCAGGTAAAGGGATGTAGGCGTTTTTCCGCTGCGGCTTACGCCAATCAGAATCACGTCAGATTGTCCTAAATCCCGATTGATCTGACCGTCATCATGGGCCAAGGAAAAGTTGATCGCCTCGATACGGTCATGGTATTCCTTGCTTTTGCTGGCATCGCTGAACCTGCCAATACGATGATTGGATTTGAGATTGAGCTCCTGCTCTAGCGGGTGGACAAACATGCCGAACATGTCGAGAAGCATGCCTTGGCAATTCCCCCGGATGACTTCGAGTACCTCCATATTCACCAAAGTGGTAAACACTATGGGCTTTGCGCCGTCTATCACCAAGGCGTGGTTAACTTGTCGCACCACTTGGTGCGCCTTATCGACGGTATCGATGAAAGGCAGTCTGACATGGTGTGCCTTAGTCTCGAACTGCGCCAATATGGCATTGCCAAAGGTCTCAGCCGTGATGCCGGTACCGTCGGAGACAAAAAATACGCTACGTTGGGGCATGGTTCAGGGGCTCGTGAAGTGTGTTCAAGCAAGGCCGCAGGTGGCGTGCGCTGTAGCATCGATTGTGGGCCAGGTTGTGCTGGTCCTGCAAACGGTGCACAGCGCAGGCGTACAGGGTCCTACAATTCGCCGACGTGGGCCGCCTAGCCATGGGTGACAGACCGCCAAAGTAACAAATCCACCGGCCTGCCATCTTTTGCCCGTTGGTCGCCAGCAACCCCGCCCTGGCGTGCGCTTTCGCTCCTGTGGCGACCAATTTTTAACTTTGGAGTCTTCGATGTCTGATCTATTTAGTGAAACGGACTGGGTGGTGCCGTTCGAGCACTTGCGCATGAGCGACGTGGAGGCGGTGGGCGGAAAGAACGCCAGCCTGGGGGAGATGATTTCCCAGCTGCCCACGGGCGTAAAAGTGCCTACCGGGTTCGCCACCACGGCGCACGCGTTTCGGGCTTTTTTGGCCTATGAAAATCTCAGTGACCGTATCAACGCGCGCTTGAGCGCGCTTGATATTGAGGATGTGCGCGCATTGGCCGTCGCGGGCGCAGAAATCCGTGCGATGGTGGAGTTGCAGCCTTTTCCATCCGATTTGGAACACGCGATCCGCGCTGCCTTCAAGTCCTTGAGCGCTGGCATGCCCGCAGCATCCTTTGCCGTGCGCTCTTCAGCCACAGCTGAAGACTTGCCCGACGCATCCTTTGCCGGCCAGCAAGAGACTTTTTTGAACGTGGTCGGCATCGAGGACGTGTTGCACAAAATCCGTGAGGTGTTTGCGTCGCTGTACAACGACCGGGCGATCAGCTACCGCGTCCACAAAGGCTTTTCCCACGAACACGTGGCCTTGAGCGCGGGCATTCAGCGCATGGTTCGCTCGGACCTGGGGGCGGCAGGTGTGATGTTCACGATAGACACCGAGTCCGGCTTTTCGGATGTGGTCTTCATTACATCGAGCTACGGTCTGGGTGAGACGGTGGTGCAGGGCGCCGTCAACCCGGACGAGTTTTATGTCCATAAACCCATGCTGCGCGCGGGTAAGCGCGCCGTCATTCGCCGAAGCCTAGGTTCCAAGCTCTTGCAAATGGAATTTACCAGCCTGCAGGAGCAGGCCGCAGGCGCCAAACTGGTCAAGACCACGGATGTGCCTATTGAGCTCCGCAACCGCTATTCACTGACGGACGCCGATGTCGAGCAACTGGCCCGCTACGCCTTGGTGATCGAGGACCACTACGGCCGTCCAATGGACATTGAGTGGGGCAAAGACGGCATCGACGGC
>Ga0164294_10002554_pt1 | contig 16441 bp, 8 predicted proteins | sample GEODES005metaG_FD_111479 | JGI IMG/M metagenome (GOLD analysis project Ga0164294, IMG submission 111479) | Oligotrophic lake water microbial communities from Sparkling Lake, Wisconsin, USA - GEODES005 metaG | ecosystem: Environmental > Aquatic > Freshwater > Lake | place: USA: Sparkling Lake...
ACCCTAGAGCTTGGCCTGTCTGGCGCCTACACCCTCTTCCACAGCGTGGACTGGTCTCGCGGCGTGGGAGAGCATGAACAGCATGGCGAGATTGACCTCGTGGTGGTCAACCAGGCGGGCGATGTGCTGCTGATTGAGGTCAAGTCCGGCCCGGTGGACTTTGCGCAGGGCGGCATTTATAAAACCTACGGCGGCCACAGCAAAAGCGTGACCGGGCAGATCGGCCTGCAATACGGGGCACTGCGCGGGCGCTTGCATGACGCGGGCCTGGGCGTTGCATTGCACCACCTGCTGGTCTTGCCCGACGTGCAGGTGCACACCGAGAGCGTGCAGTGGCCGCGTGAGCGCATTGTGGACAGCGGCGAGATGGACCACATCTGCACCCGCATTGCCCAAACATTGGGGCCCGGTCTGCGGCGCACCGACACCCAGGCGCGGGTGCTGGCATTTTTTGAGAACCGCTTTCAGGTGGTGCCCGATGTGTCTGCGCTGGCCGGGCGGCTGCAGCAGCAGGCCACGCGCATGTCTGCCGGGCTGGCCACCTGGGTGCCGCGCATGCAGGTGCCCTCGGGCCTGGTGCGGGTGGTGGGCACGGCAGGCTCGGGCAAAACGCAGCTGGCCCTGCGGCTCTTAAAAGACGCCGACGCCGCAGGCCTCAAAGCCGCCTACCTGTGCTTTAACCGTGCGCTGGCCGACCACATGGCGCGCGTGGCGCCGGTGCGCACGCCCTCCGAGACGTTTCATGAGTACGCGGTGCGGGTGCTGCGCAACGCCGGGCAGGCGGTGGACTTTGCAGCACCGGGCGCTTTTGACGCCATTGCCAGCCGCTGCATCGCCCTGCTACAAGACCAGGCACCCGACCTGGACCTGCTGGTGTTGGATGAGATGCAAGACATGCAGGCCGAATGGGTGCAAGCCCTGCTGGAGCGCGTGCGGCAGAACGGGCGCATTTACCTGCTGGAAGACCCCGAGCAGCAGCTCTACAAAGACCGCGAAGCGTTTGATCTGCCCGATGCCACCACCATCACCTCGCATGAAAACTTTCGCTCCCCCCGCGCGTTGGTCAAGCTGATCAACGCCCTGCACCTGACCGGCACCGAGATTGAAGCACTGGGCCCCTACGCAGGCGAACTGCCCGATCCCATCGTGTTTGACAGCCCCCAGGCCGTCCCACCCTGCACCATCCAAGCCGTGCAGCGCTGCCTGGCGCGCGGCTTTTCGCTGGAGGACATCGCCGTCATCAGCATGCGCGGGCGCGAACGCTCCCAGTTGCTGGGCTTGGACACCTTGGGCGGCTGGACGCTGCGGCGGTTTACCGGTGCGTTTGACGCGGGTGGCGCAGCGCTTTGGACCGAAGGCGACCTATTGGTGGAATCTGTGCGCCGCTTTAAGGGCCAGGCCGCTGCGGCGGTGGTGCTGACGGAGTGTGACTTTGCGGAGTTGGATGCGATGAACCGGCGGCTGCTGTTTGTGGGGCTGACGCGGGCGCGGGTGCATTTGGAGTGGGTTGTGTCGGCCTTGACTAATCAGCTACTCATAGAAGTTATGGAGACAGCTTGAGCGCATCCTACGAGGACGAAAGGCCCACTCAACATGCTCGCCGCGCATCAACCACTCCTTGCCGGGCTTTTGAAAACCTGCCGGGCATGCCAATCCAGGTTGGCCGGATGCGGCCGATACTCTTGCGCTTGCGGCAGGATCATTCCGGAGCCGTGATACGCCAGCATCCGGTGGGATGCTGTCTCACTGCCGTTTAGATGCTGGCTGAAAACCATCTGGTAAGTCTCCGGCAGGATCTTGAACGCCCCCAGATCAAACACCTTGTGGTGCAGCGAGCACATGGCGATGCCGTCGGGCACTTCGTCCGGACCATTGGCTTGGAACCACTTGATGTGCGCCGCCTCCAAGCCAATGGACTGTTGCCCCATTCGTAAGTCGTGGCCGCACACAGCGCAACGGTATTGATACGCCATGAGTACTTTGGCCCGAAATGCCGGATCGCGTCGGCGTTGCGGGTCTCTGGCACTGCCCAAGCCCTCGACCTGTGCCAGCCCCACCGCATCCAGCACATCACCGCGAATGCTTCCCGGAAAATGCGCATCCACAATGCGCTGCGCCAAGATGGAAATGAGTTCCGCGTCGGCCTTGAGTGCGTTGTAAATTGGCGTAGCGAAGCCACCGCGTACATGGTTCTGCCGCAACTCCGTCAATGTTGGTGTTGCGCCCGGCGGGCGATTCACAATCTCTGCAGGGCCATCCAGCTGCCAAAGTCCATCGGTCTGCAAATGCCAGAACGGGTAATGCCGTGTGTTGGACGAACCATCCGGGCCAAACTCTTCTAACAGGCTTTTCAGCAGTGGCTCGGCCTCGTTCCAATCCATCGTTTGCAGGGTCACATCATTCACCCGGGACAAGGCCAGCAACACGAGCAAAGGCTTGTGCACTGCGCGTCGGTCACCGCTCTGCCAAACGCGAATGGCGTTGAAGGCCGCAATAACGTCGTCGCGTGTCATGGCCAGTATTTCGCTTTCTCGGGTATGACCCAACGCACACCGCCCCTCGGGTCGGGCAAATCACCTTCGAAGCGGGGAATCAGGTGAACATGCAAGTGCGGCACGGTCTGACCTGCGGCAGCGCCATCATTAATACCAATGTTGTAGCCCTGCGGGTGCAGTTCTTCGTCCAACGCTCGCTTGGCATGGTCAAGCAGGCTCAGAAGGTCGCTGCGTTCCAGGTCCGACAGATCGAAAAATGAACCGGTGTGCCGTTTGGGTATCAACAAGGTGTGGCCGGGGGATACGGGGTACCCGTCGCGGATGGCCCTGGCCGTGGCGTTTTCGTCGATCACCCGCGCTGAACGCAGGGTGCAAAAGGCACAGGGTTTAGGGTTGGCTTGGCTAATTGCTGTCATGCCTTGCATCTAAATTGATGAAATTACCAGCCTGTCGATTTTGATAGGCGACCATCTGCGCATACCAGCAAGCAGGCCAAGCGGTGAAAAGAATTGGAGCGAATAATGAGCAATAAAGATACCAAAGCCTGGCCCTATTCTAGAGGTCAACTTCGATGGAAACGCTTTGAACAGCATCCAATACTCGAGAGACTCTGCGCCCTGCCTCTCCCCTAACCAGAAACCCAAGCTCTAAGGAATAGTTAAAGGACCATTGGGTCATGTTTGATGACCCAACATAACACTCATGATCGTCAATTCGAACAACTTTGGCATGGAAGGTCTCATGTTCGCCCAAGTCTTCCCGCGAGATTCGAAAATCGAGCACCTTGACCCCCAATTCCAACAGCTTTTCCCGACTACCTATAAGCGCGTTTGGTATCGGACGGCGAATAATTAACTCGCGTGCGACGCCACCCTGGACACACTCAAAAAGCTCTAAAACACGTCTCATACCGGGCTCGTCCAAGAATGGAGTCATGACTGTAAACCGCTTCTTCGCACGATGAGCCAAATCAATCAAGGCATGGGCCGTTGTTTGCATACCGGTAAATCCTTCAATGGATTTTTCAAGCATCTGAACCAATTGGCTAGGATTGGCTGGCTTGGAGACGACGACCATGACCTCGTCCAATTGCCGTTCAACATGCAACTTGTACAAGCTGACGCTATGGAGCATTGCCCTCAGAGTAACAGCGTCAGTGGGTAGGCAAGCTAAAAACCAGTCTCCAGATTTATCCTCTGCAAATACAGCCGTTTCCCGACCAGCACGCAGTGCCTTATGCAACAGCGGAAGCTTCGCGGAGCTTATCCCCACCAAGGACGCAATAGTCTTTGAAGCAGTTGGAGCCGCTAACAACCCTTTATCAGCGAGGCTTAGCACGCCTTCCAAAATTTCAGAATAAGGCGATAGAGCGACAACGGCGTTATCAATGTGAAACGGCGGCATTTGAAACGTCCAGGAACCCGACAATTTCTTGGGAATGGTGGTCTTTATCTTCCCGTGGGGCCGGTCCGCCACGGAGGACAGCTCTTGATAGAAGCTGGTTGCTAGCAAGGCAGGATGTCTCCGGAACCATTACACAGTCGGGGCAAGCCCCTGGCTTATGCGGATTTGTATCGCAGAGACTTCCGGAGCCACACATCAAAGTTTTAGGCTGCAGGACGTGCTCCAAGAACATATTGTTGAAATTTCTCCAGAGCGCAGATAAGTTGCCGAGGTCCATAGTCGTTCCATTCCGATAGACCACGAAGGCCAAATCAGCAGGGAACAAGTATTCGCTGATAGAACCCAAATCCAGGCCAGAAAATTCAGATATCGCCCTCATGAACACATGGGCGTAGGTGTGCAACAGCGTGTAGGTGTATCGATACGTTGAGGCAGGGCCAGGGTGTAGTTCTGAAAAATAGTTCCCAAACGGCTGAGCGAGTTGCAACAGATGCGCCCCCAATTTGAGGTCCCCATTGGGGTCCCACTCTGGAAGGTCAGAGAGCCCAAGCTGCCCCAACCAGGCATACACAACCTTTGGGTCCAGTCGAACGTAAAACGCCTCGTTTGCCTGGGTAACAACATAAATTGGCCGCTTCTTATTACCAAGAGTTGGGAACAGATTCAACCGAACCGGATAGCGTACGGCGGTGCCGGATTCGCTTTTTTCAATCAAAGGCTCGTTTGACATCCGCGTAAACCCATGAGTGAATCTACACAGGTCAAACTCACGGATTAGCCCGAAGTCAGCCATTCCAGCTGCGGACATCAGTCGTTGAGTGGTAGCTTCCTGCTTTGCCTTGACTGCATCAGTCTTTGGTGACAAATCTTTGTCCAAGTGACTGAACCGAACAAGCTGGGCGCGGCCATCAAGGGTTACCAGTGAATCAAGTTTGCTGCGGCTGAGCGCCTCATGTTCTACCGCCAAGGTGAACGGGTCATAGCGGCTTCCAAAATCAGTTCGACGTTGGACCTGGGCGCTTAAGGCCGGTGGAATCTCCCTATCTACCGGAATCAGGTCGGGAGTTGCCCGCCAGTCCTTGGCCATGGCCGCCAGCATGTCATGAAAATTACGAGCCATATCGGGATTTGCCTGCACCACGGGATTGGCGAGCATTTCCTGGCACATCTCGTACTGCTGCACTTTTCCTTTATGCAGTTCTCCACCTTTGCGAAGAATTTCAACCATGCTGTCTAAAGACGGCACAACCGCGCCCATGCCGAACTTCTCAGCAACGAATCCCGCCAATTCATCATGGTTACCATCGCGCAAGTACTTCAGCAGCTCTTGCTGGTCTTTCGAAAAAACTACAAATTGTTCCGAGTGAGGGTAGAACGCAGCAGAAGCTCGATATGAGATTGGCTCCATGCGACGCCATTTAGGTGGACGGGTTGCCGACTCATCGCCAAGAATTTCGGTGGTTACCTCATCGTTTTGAATCCAAGTATCACCATCCTTGTGGCCGTTCTCACATTCAAAGAACCATTGTCCGATTCGTGGGGACTTGTCCCGCAAGAAGAAGTTTCTGCTTCCGCACAAACAGGCTTGGATTGGTGGACGTAGCTCTTGCTTATCCCTATTCCACTCCCATTTCCCAGGTGATGGCGCCATCCAGTTGCCTGACCAATGGACAAAGATTACGTCCAATTGGCGCCACCGGCATTTGCCCTTTTGCGCCTCATCTTTGGCGCCACAATTTCCCGCGGATAGTTCATGAAGACGGTCCGAGGCCTGACTCACGGTATCAAAGGACTTGAACCGCTGACAAGTGTTGCAGACAAATGCAAGGGGTGCTGGGGTATAGCCCATCTGCAACGGGTCGACCAGCTCGAAGGTTTGGCTAGGGCTTGGAGGATGAAAGCGCCCGTCCCGCAATAGCATCCGGTCTAAGCACTGGGCGGCCATGGCCGGATGGTTGTCCGTACCGCCAGTGGAAGCCCGTGCAAACCAGTTTTGCCAAACTTCCCTCACTCTAAGGTGAATTTGTTCTCCAGTCTCGCGCGAGATGCTGGAAACAGTTGGAAAGTCTTGCTGGTCGGGAATCGAAAGGCAAGCTCCCATTCCTCCTTCAAATGTGAATATGACACCTGGCGCGTAGGAAGAAGCCAACTGACTTCTAGAACGTGACATAGAAGGCGCTTTTGGCGCATGAGCTGGTTTCTCGTCTCTATCGTTCATCTCTGTCTCCAGCATCGCCGCCTTCAGCAACGCCATTACGCATAAAAATCATGATGGTCCGAGCAGGGCCTGGGCTAAGCCATCGGCCGTTCAAGTCTTTGTTTCCAAAGTGAATGTTTCCAAGCTCGTCTACGTCACGCAACGAGAGCATTGGTCTGTTCATGACGCTGGACTGTTCGTTGAAGTAAGCTGGCATCTTTTGTTCGGACTGAAGCTCATTGCTAGCCCATCCCTGTAACAGGGCATAAACCTTGTTCTTAATTAGTTCCTGATAGTGCTCCCGTCCTCCGGGGGCAAAGTCGTCACTATCAAGACCTATAGCACGCTCAATAAACTTGCAAATGCTGTCAACCAAGAGCTTTTGTGATGCTTCACTTCTGTTGAATTCACGCTTGACATCGGGTATCCATTGGAAATCTCTGATGTCTGCCTTTTCTTCTGGTGGGCGCGATATGACGTCCTGCATATACCTGACGCCTGTCAGATAGGCCTGGATGAAGCTTGGTAAAACGCGCTCTATAGCTTTACCCGCCCAACGGTCGATTGCGGCGGGTTGCACCATCCGCTCCAGGAATCGATGGAAGCTGTCGAAAACTTCAACGATATATCGGTCTCGGCGTCTCTGTGGCGTGGGAATCAAGATGATGAAACCCACGTGAGTGCGTCCAACCCGTGAAGAAGCCTGTATGTACTCGGCAATGTCCGAGGGCATACCTGCAAAGAACATGGCATTGAATTCATCAACGTCAACGCCGTGAGATATCGCAGAAGTTGCAATGACTGAACGGAGTGCTTCAGTCAACGGGCGCATAGGCTGGCCGGGGAGAGGTCGGTCTTGAGCCTCTTCGATAGTGTGTTGAATGTCCCCCTGAGAAACTGAGCCCGAAATCAACTTTGTCTTAAGGTCCCCGATTTCCAATGAGCGGTCCGCGTGACGCTTTCTGGTTTCTTCGTATTCAGCGGCCATGATTTGGTCACCGCCCTTTTTATTGGTGACGTAAGTCAAAGCAATACGGTGCAGGTCAACCAATGTCGCTAAATCGGAATTTGTCGCTGCGAGTAATTTTTCTTTGTAGAGCGGGCTGAGTGGGCCGTCAGAAAGCCCTTCAATCAATTTACTACGAGCCAGCGCTATCTGTTCCGCGTTACCTGAACACAATCCAATCAGGAGTTCAGAGATGAGGGTGTGAAAGTTCGATAGGACGGATACTGTTGTCGCGGTGTGGGGCCTGCCATTGGTCAAGAACGCCACATAAACGCGGCTCCACTTGGACCACCGCTCAACGTCGATATCTTTCAGAGCAAGCCTAGCTGTTTCGTCACTTGGAGGGGCAGAAGGACCAGCATAAAAAGACTCATAGAGACTCTGCCCTGGGAAGGGGAACTGCATAGCCGGTACGGGACGCTGATACAGATGCTCAAGCTGACGTTGGGGTTCGGAAACTGTCGCGGAGGCTGCAATAACTTTTGCTCTTCTTCTGGTCAGGCCATCAGGCTCATATGCCAGCAACTCATGCAGCGGCTTACCCAGCTCCCCAAGAATGGCATCTAGTGCGGATTCGAATAGGCCGGCGAATGTGCCTAACGATTCGTCAAGCAAATGCGCCTCGTCTTGAATCAATAGACTGGGGAACGGGTCATGAAACAATTTACGCCCGTCTGGGTATGCAGGGTAAAGACCTTCGCATCCGTATGCAGCGGGGCCCGCAGCAAACTGCTGAACGTTCCTGGGCACTTGCAACCGTCCGGTTGCTGTTTCTCGCCACGGAGCAGCGCCAAACATCCCGTAAATCCTGCGAAGGGTGTCCGGGTACTGGCCAATCAGTGCCAATTTGTCAACGGTCCCCAAGAGTACTGAAGGAGCTAAGTCATAAATATCGGCATCGCAAATGTAGAACGGTAGGGGTGCCCAACCACTCACATTGACCTCGCACTTTGAATTTGTACAGACATGTGCCAAGAGCTTCCCCTTAGCTGGGAACACTCGCAATGCAGTAGGCGCCTTGCAAAACGGACAGCTCGGAATCTTGTTCCACGCCTGGTTTTGCAACTCGTAATTGACGTTGTTCTCAAGCAAGTCCGCTTCAACGTCAAGGGTCGGTGGCTTATCCTCAATTGCAGGAATGAAGTCCACCCCCGGCGCTTTGTGATTGTTGGGAGAGCCTCCGCTGCCTACCCAAAAGCCAATTGAAAACGCATCCCCTTGATACGCATATTTGCGACGCAATTGTTCAGCTTTAGCCAGCACTTTTGAACAACGTTGGGCTTGCTGAATTGTTAAGAGTCGTAGAGGGTAGCGCAGCATTGCAGTGACCCCCGTAAGCTTTCCTCTCAACCGGTCAAAGAACAAATTGAGTACCAAAAGCCCGAAGAACGCCTCGGACTTGCCACCCCCAGTCGCGAAATACAGCAGCGTTACGGTGTCGTCACGCTCTCTGTCGTACTCGTGCCGGAAGCATTTCATTCGACTTGCAACGGCAGGAACATTTGCAACTACAAATGCAATTTGAAAAAGTCGCCAGGCGCCTGAATCGTCCTTAAGCTTCTCTTTCATCAGGTTTGCCATCGTTTCGTTCATCGACAACCAAGCTTCGAAAAGGACAGCCTTTTCGTTTGTCTGGGGGCCTCGCTTACCGGACTTTTGCCATTCGATGCGCGACTCTTCAAGAATCTTCAAACCTGCTTTGATTGCTTGAATCTCCTTGGACCAAGCGATTTGGTCTCTGGCGAAGCCGCCCTGCTCACGCAGCAGCCCCTCTGTGTCACCTACCGCCAAGCCCTCGTCAAGCTTGACTGTGTTCGGCAATGTTTGGAACCACCTATCCAACTCGGTTGCAAGTGGCAGAAGGCCATCAAGCCCCTCTGGATGACTCAATTCGCGTATGTTCGGATTAACACTCGAGTAAGAGACTGGAACTATTCTTGGTTGCGTGTACCTTGGAGACCAAGTCGTTCGCAGCAGCAAAGATTCTGACCCTTTGGGACTCGCCAGCGCAACTCCCCCGTTAAAGCCGGTTGCCGGGTATTCGAGAAATTTGTTGTACCGATACGATGCTTCAACGCGCCCCAACTTAAGCGGTGAGTGGACTTCACTTGTCAGACCCACCTGAAGCTCGACTTGAAATACTGCTTCATCAGTCTCATCCCAATTCTTCTTAGGCGGTTCTGAGCGATTTTCAAGAGAGATATGAACGCTTGCCAGCTCCTGATGCATCCAGTCCGGAGTCACCCGGGCATCCCAGCCCATCTCAATTTTGGGGACAGCGATTGGCTTATCAGAAGTGCGAACCTTCGCCAAGAACGCGGCCCAGCCCTTGTAGTCCGACGGATACACCTTTATTCCGGTTCGAAAACCCCAGTCTTTTCCGTCTTGGCTTGTCGCCCAGGCCGTCAGGGCGTTGGCAATAATCGTGTTGAGCTCAATCGCGGCGCGAGCCGCATCCGCCAATACTTCTGCCTTTGAAGCCTGGGGATTGAGCACGAATTTTGGAAGTTCGCCTAAAGGAATCCGTTTCCATTTATGGGGGATGTCTAGGGGTTGAAAGTACTGGTCCTTGAGTGGCGGGCTGCCCTCACCGCCGACCTCGACTCCTTCATCCGACTTCTCATCAGTAACGTCCGCTTCATCAGAAGACCCCGCTTCCTCCAGAAAAAGCGTCTTCAGGTCGCGGGGCAAGCCGAGCTCTAAGTTAACCTTGTCGCGAACCTCAGTCTCGATTGTTTTCCAATCCGGATAGTCCATGCGACGTTTGTAGCCAGCTCCGATTTCCTTCCACTTCTCATTCAAAGCAGCGAAGAGCACGTCTTTCAAATGTTTGCGAGTTGTGTCGTTAAGCCTGAATCGCAAAATGCAATCGGGTCGCTTCATGTCCTCCAAGGTCGGGAGCACGCGAACGTAGACTTGAAGCTGTGGCGTTGCGACAATCTGCCCCTTTGCCTCTCGTCGAACTTGAAAATCGAGCCCATGTGCACTGATGTGTATCGGCTGAGTGACTTCATCGCTCTCACCCAAGGAAGGTGGCCTCGGGAGTAAGAACGCAGAACTGAAGGATGACCGGGGGCGTACACCGTACACCACCGAACCTTCATCACCATGACCGCTTATTCGTTGAAAAGTAAGATTGACCAGACTATCAACGATGCCCTCTTTCGTGGTCGTTGGGATTTTCGCGGGGTCCGCTCTTAAGAGTGAACTAGTCATTTTGACCCTCCGTCAATGGCTTTTTGATAGCCTCAATCGTATAAACGTTTTCTTCTGCTCTTGCAAAAAGGTATTCGACTACCTGCGGTTTCATTCGGCTATGGACGACGGCAGACTCTGGCTCAAGCAGAAGGTCTGTGTATGCATCGGAGATTCGGCGCCCATCCGCTCTACGCACGCCACGCAGTGGCTGGATTACAGCTTTCCAGTAATAGATGGCTTCCATATCGTTCAACCCCATCACTTTGGCGAATGCCTTAAAGTGGTCCGCCTGCCTTGGTGCACGACTAGTCAAGTCTTCGAATTTGAGTCCCAACAGGCTTCCGACATTGAGCCATCCCTTAATCGAACCTTCTGCGGGCAAATCCTTTGGAGCGGGCTGCAGTGCGAGCATCCTGATTCGAAGCTCACGAGCCTGCTCGACTAGGCTTTGTGAGGGAAACTGTTCAAGTTCTGCTCGCAAAATGCGCTCGTGATACTTGCGGATTGATATTTCAAACTGTTTGTCATGGCTGATGTCGATGCCCGCGTCCTTCAATGACGCTTCAGTTAGCTCCCTCAGCTCACCAGACATCACGAAAAGCTTTTGACCTTCCTGTAATTTGGCTACGTCAACGGCACGAAACCCTCGCGTTTTTGTGTAGCCATAGATGGGGTCATAAACGTAGACGCGGGAACCAGGGCTGCGACGGATGGAACCTGCTCCTTCCAAGACCAACTCCCACGCATTGGGGTCTTTGCTGTCGTCATCAGACACAGCAGCAGACAAACCTTGCTCAAACGAAAAGCTGGGCAGGACAAAGTCTTCTCGCGTAAAAGCACTTTTCGCCTCTGCGTCTGAGAAGTCTGGAAGCTGTGAAATCAGGGGCTTTACACGAGTACTGAGCGAGCTGAAGTCGGGAATAAGGTCGATAGCCTTCAACGTCGCTTTAAGGAATGCTGCGTTGCGTTTTGTCAGAAGCAGATAAGCACGTTCTGAAACACGCTGGTCAAGCATAAGAACGCGAATAGAGGTCTCGTCCAAGCCAGCAAAGATAACTGTCTCGTCTCCTCTGGCACCCAACTCCGCTTCAAGCGACCCGGACACAACCATTCGAACATGGTCCCGCAGGACCTCGTATCCTGCCCCTTCGGGGTAGCCGTCGTAGGTTTCAAAATATCGTTCAGCTAGGCGTCTAGTTGTGGGTTTGGTAAAAACGACGCAGCACTTCTCCGTCCCTCTCGTATGCTCTTCGATAAGTGTGGCCAGATGACGGGCAAAAGGAGTGCCACTTTCGTAGTCTTGCCACAGGGTGTCACACTTCTTGATGATTCGCTCGATGCGAGTCTTTTCGGTGAAGTCAGGCGCTCTCAATAAGACGTGAAGTTTTGAGCGGTAGGTTGGCCAGGTATACAGCTCTCGAACGGCCATAGGCACCTGAGCCTGATTCAGCCAATTCACCAAGACTTTGGTGCTACATGGCAATGAAGTAAGCCTTGAGAGATACCGGGAAGTCTCCGACAGAAGTTCCTGTGCCTTGGCATCTGTGAGTGAGCCACGCAATTTCTCTACTTGGGCAATCAGTTCCGACGCATGCCGGTCAGTGAATTCGACTTTGATGTCTTTAGGTTTTGGAGCTTGTTGCTCTTCTTGCGCAACTGGCAGAAAACCGTCACGAATTGCTCCACAAGGGAAACCACGCAACCTAAGACTTGAGTGAACAGCTTGTCTTGCCTCTTCACTTCCTTTGGCAATACGCCGCTCCAACTCTTGCGTCAATTGCACGCGGATAAATGGCTCGTCAATAACAACACAAACAGCCGGACGGTCTTTTCGCCATACCTCAAATACGAGCTCCAGAAAACGAGCCGTCGACCGTACCCATTTGGGATTCATCTTCCTCGACGCACGAGTGAGGTCCACTAAGATGCAGTTGGGGGAACCGACTTTTTTGAGCGCCTTAAGGGCTTTTTCGATGTCCTCGGGACCGGTACGCCATCCCAATGCGAATACAGCATCCGGTGCCGTCTCTGGCGACGCCAACTTCGGGATTGATGTTGAGTTGAGCGCGCGTGTGTGGTTAAGGTCACCAAGTCGAGTCTTCAAATTCTTCAGCAAATCGGCATCGCAAGACTTCCATCCTTGAAATTCCTGGTCCGAATAAAAGTGCGGCAATACTTCACCGACTGTAGGCTGTAGCTCAATACCTTCAGGGGACTTAACACTTCTCAACGAAGTGAAGAATGAGTCCTTTTCCGGGCAAGAAACAAGAACTCTTTCGTTAGGCTTGTTTGGGTCTTCATACAAGGCAGCAGACAGTTTTGCAACGGCCATTCGGTCCAAATGAACTTGATTCAAGTCTTGGAAGAAATTGGCTCTGGCCGGATAAATTAAAGTACGAACGCCTCTCTTGTTACCCTCATGCCAACGAGAAATTGTTGCGACCGCGTGAGCTGTTGCCAGGCTACGCATCGTGCCAGGCCAGAGGAGACAAAACTCGACATCTCCGGGTGCCATTGCTAGTAACTGGCCAGATAGCCCCTCGATTGAAGGGCTGACCTTCAACGCAGCTGCGTCAACTGAACGCGATAGGCCAAATCCTATATTCGCTGGTACCAGTGGTTTCGCAACAGCTCTGGGGCTTAGGCCCACTGCGGCTTTCGTCTCCACTGATTCGACTTTGTCTGGCACAACCCCCGCTTCCCGTGACGGACTTGGTGTTGGAGATGCCTTTTTGTTCAAAAACCTTTCTAAGGTGGCATTCTTTTGCTTCTCCAATGCCTCCTTGGACTGTTCCCAGCTGGCCGTCTTAGATTTACCGTTGAAGCTGGGTCTCATAAACCCACCCGCAAATTACAAAGTTTCATTTTTCTCTCCCAATTTTTCGCTAATCGCTAAGGCCATAGGCCTTGCGAATCGCTTTTTCAATTTCAATTTCAGTTGCCAGAGCAGCCCTCAGTGCGACGGGGTCCGGCAATGGCAATTGCGCCATCTCAGAGACTGCAACATTCGTGGCCCCCGAAATGGCACGATAGAGCCGATTCACCACCACGGAATTCATCAGGTTTGCAATCTGCTTTGGGCTCCACTGTGAATCTTGTTTAGCTATCAATGTGATTACGTGGTTCTCAGCCACAAACCCGCCTTCGCGCCGTTGCCACTTGTCTGGGACGTCACAGGCAATCAGCCGGTGGGGCTGGTCATTCGAAGTAAGTCTCTGCAGAAGTACAGATGGGGCCGAAATTACGCTACTGTGGTTTGGGTCGGGCACCTCTACGAAATAGTCGGTTCTTTCCAATTTGTGTTGTCGTCCATGAATGAAACCAGACGGCGCAATATCCCCAGCCCAGACAATAGGAAAGATGCAACTTTGGTCTTTTCGATTCGGCCGGCTATCAAAGCGACGCCTTTCATCCCGATAGGCCACTAAGTGGCCCACTCGAGGCACATACCCGTAGTCAATCAGCCTGCTGGGCCATTGCTTCGCGCGTGCGAGTAAGTCAACATCTTCTGTAGTTCGCGGAATTGGCCAGGACTCTCCATTGGAGGGAATAACGCACTTGCCAACTTCTGTAAACGTGCCATCTGCTGACCAAACAAAGACATCCGCGCCAGCTGCGTCTTGCGCCTGTATGTCAGTCTTTAACACCGTAATTGCAGTTTGCTGCTCTACAGAGATAAAGGTGGTATTCCTATCGCCGAGCACATCAATCTGTGCGATACGTGTGCGTCCTGCAACCACCTGTCGCAACTTTGAAAACGAGGCCCCGGACAAAAAGCTTGTTGGAGTGAGGAGTCCCACCAATCCACCGGGTTTAACGATATCTAGAGTCTTTCGAATGAACAGACCATAAATGTTCGGTTGATTTCTGATTACGTCATCAAACTGAACTTGATACTTCTTTGTCTCGGTCGCATTTAACTTCCGATAAGGCGGGTTGCAAGCAACCACATCGGGAGCTGACTTTGGGTTGTGCACAGCCAGTAGACCGTCTCCTTTTGCCAATTTAAAGTGAGGTGTGTAGCTGGTTTGCTTGGAAATCCCTTGAAGTGCCATTAGCAGAAACTGTTCCGAAATCTCCAACAAGGTGTCATCTAGGTCATTGCCGCTGATGTGCGATTCAATGTGCTTAAGAACCGTCTTGGCAGACACTCCGTTAGAGGTCAACTCCACCGCTATACGTTGGGCAATTGGAACTAAAAAAGCTGCACCGCCACATGCGGGGTCGTGCCAGTGATGCGTTGCCAATGAAGCACCGCGTGAAATCAAATCATCTATGACCCGGTCGGCAAGTTTGGGAGGAGTGAAATAAAGTGCTTGCTGCGTCCGCACTTCGTTGCCGACCCAATTCGCGTAGGCAGAAGCCAACCAGTAGGCCGCGTCATTGAATGGCTGCGAATCAAGCCAACGAACAAAATTTTTAACTCGCTCAAGGTCGATGAACTGACTTGAGCCGTATGGCGCTCTCAGCGCAAGCTCCGGGTAGGCAGACTTTTGCCAGAGAAAAAGAACAGTTTTTGCCAACCGCTTCGCGTCATCCAATGAGTGCACGCATTCACGGCCAAGCGCCCGCACGACAGGGTAAAACTTCAGCAACGAGGTAGGTAGAACCATTACTTACACGACGATTTCAAATGCAAAATGCAACACTAGGTTATTGTGTTTTTCGAGTGCATGTGAGTGCTGTGAATCAGCAGACATACCTCGCCGCCGCCGCCAAAAACTGCTTCTGCACCTTGCTCCGCAACCCCGCCGGCCCCACCACCTCCACATCTGCACCAAAGCGCAGGATGTCGCCCACCAGTTCGCGATCGTCGGCGTAGGGGAAGCTCAGCACCAGGCTGCCATCGGGCTCGGTGCGGGCCTCTTGCTGCGGGTGCCAGGCTTCCTTGACCACCCAGCGCGCGCGCTCAGGGGTGAACTTGAGCGTGGCCCAGGCTTTGGGCGTGCCGTTGAAGATGCCGTAGCCCACGCCCACGGTCTTGTCAATGGTTTCGGCGGACACCTCCTTGGCGGGAGTGCCCACGACTTCGATGTGCCCAATGGCGTCAATGCTGAAGCTGCGCACGTCTTCGCGCAGGTGGCACCAGGCGTCCAAGTACCAGTTGTCGCGGTAGTGCACCAGGCGCTGGGGCGAGACTTCGCGCTCCGTGGTTTTGCCGTTTTGGCGGCTGAAGTGGTGGATGCGTAGGCGCTTGCGGGCCATGGTGGCCGCAGCTACTACTTCAAACGACTGGGCGGTGACCACGCGCTTGCCCACGTTCAGGATGCGGATGCGCCGGGCTACGTCTTGGCTGGCCAGGCCGTGCTTTTCCATGAGTTGCACCAGCCGGGTGTGCAGCGGTTTGAGCTTGGCGCCCAGCAGGCCGGGCTCGAGCTGCTCCAGCAGCTGCTGGATGGTGACCAGAGAGAGCAACTCTTCTTGGTTAAACCACAGGCCCGGCAGCTCGGTGTCGTCATGCCCGGGCGCCATGGTGTAGCCGCCCAGGTCGCGGTCAAAGGCGATGGGCATGTGCAACTGGTCGCGCAGCTTGGCAATGTCGCGCTTGAAAGTGGCCTCGGATATCTCCAGCCGGGCCATGATTTCTGCCTTGCTCACGGCGCGTCGGCCTGCAAAGAGGTTTTTGTAGCTGTAGAGGCGGACGATTTCGCTCATGGATTAATCAATTTTGATAAATAGTAGCAGTTACAAGTTGCACTTAGTGCTTGTTTTCCCTTGGTTTTGGCACCAGTTGGGGCGATTCGGCGGCTAGTCTGATTCCCAGTCGCCCACGGCTTCCATCTCCACCTTGTCTTGCGGACAGATGGGCGGGCCAAAGGCCAAGAACTTTTTGAGCATCGGCACCTGAAAACCGCAGGTCTTGCACTGCGCGCGGGGCCGGTTGCGGCGCACCGACTTCTTCATGGGCACCGACAAAGAGGCGTGGGGGTAGGCGCCGAGTTGGGGCAGCAAGACCAGCAGCTTGGCCTTGAGCTCGGGCCCGGCACCGGCGCTGCGCATGGGACCTTTTAGCCCCAGGCCCAGCGCAATCTTCTTGAACTCTTTGCCGTGCTTGTGCTTGCAGTCGTCCACCGCGTGCACCAGCTCATGCACCAGGGTGTCGAGCACCTCATAGGCATCGCTGAGCGTGGGGGAGATAAA
>Ga0164294_10002555_pt1 | contig 16437 bp, 17 predicted proteins | sample GEODES005metaG_FD_111479 | JGI IMG/M metagenome (GOLD analysis project Ga0164294, IMG submission 111479) | Oligotrophic lake water microbial communities from Sparkling Lake, Wisconsin, USA - GEODES005 metaG | ecosystem: Environmental > Aquatic > Freshwater > Lake | place: USA: Sparkling Lake...
CAGAACCACAGATGCTCATCCATTACTATAAATAAAAATTAAATGTAGTGCCTAAAAAAATACATCCCTTATAAACAAAGGCTTTAGAGGCATCCGCCTTCAAAAAACTGCGGAAGTCGGGATTAAGTATATTAATGCAAAGCAATATCAACAAAATCGATAAAAATGAACGAATATTTATAAAAAAATTATAAACAAGATTTTTAATAATCACAAGTAACCATAATTTGTTTCAAGATAAACTTATTAAATATTCTCAATTTTTCTTTCCCTAATTTCATTAGCTTAATAATTTCACTTCTTCATAAAAAATAGGCAACCATTTTTTAGGATCATTTCCATATTTTTCAATAATTCTATCCAGTAATAAAACACTATCAGCTCTACCAGATAGAACATTAATAATATTATCCATACCACCTAAATTTACCTTAGCAACAACTGCATTAACACCTTGTTTTATTAAAAAATACCTTGAAGCTGGGTCGGTTGTTTTAATTAACATATACTCCCTTTGGGACAACATAAATGCACTTTTATAAATATCAGTTGCTTTAAGATTTGGCAAAAATATTTGTGTAGCAGTTTGCTGAATCAAAGTATCACTAATTCTACTTTTACTTGCATCTTCAACACTTTGAGTAGCAAAAATTATAAAAGTATTTAATTTTCTTAAAACCTTTAACCAGTCCTTGATTTTTGGAGCAAATACCGGGTTATCTATTAAAGCCCAAGCTTCATCAAGAACTATCATTGTTCTTGAACCATCAAGAGATATATTAATTCGATGAAATTCATAAAGAAGCACAGGCCCCAAACTTACTGGATCTTTCAATAATTCTGCCATTTCAAAACCAAATACTCTAGCTTTAGCAAAGTCGATCTTATCTTCATCATTATCAAAAATTTTAGCATGCGAACCTTTTCCATGCCACATAGCAATCCTACTTGCAAGAGTTCCAGGACCATCCATCCCAAGAAAAGGGGCTATATTATGAAGTTTTCTATCTCTTTGATCCAGCTTATAATTACCATCCACTGCTTGCGTTAAAATCTTAATATCCTCAGCATCTAAAGTTTCTCCGTTAGAAGTGACTAAAACTTTGAGCAACTCTAATAAAAAAGATCTATTTTCTCCATTGTTTGGTAGTTTAAAAGGATTAAAACCACAATTGGCAGAAGGGTCTATTATAGTATAAATTCCACCTAAAGCACTAATGAAAATCTCAGCACCTCTATCTTTATCAAAGAAAAATGTTCGTGGACGAAACTTTTGAGCCTGAGCGCAAAGAAAATTCATAAGCACAGTTTTACCAGCGCCAGTTGGACCTATAATTAGTGTATGTCCAACATCTCTAAGGTGATAATTAAAATAAAATGGAGTGCCAGAAGTTGTATCAAGCACCGTTACATACTCTCCCCAGTGATTTCCAGATATTTTCCCTAATGGATAATTATGCATAGACGCAAATCCAGACAGATTTAGAGTATTAATTACCGATCTCCTTATGATATAACTTATATTCCCCGGTAACTGCCCCCAATAGGTTGGTTCCATATTGACCTTTTCTCGCACTGGCTGCATACCACAATTTGAAAACTCTACAGACGCCATAGAAAGACTGTTTTCCAAGGCTTTTAAGTCGCTATCAATACATAATACAGAGATATGATGCTCTCCAAAACCTATCTCACCACTCATAGCCATATCAAGAGCTTGTGAAATTTCAGCAATTTGAGAAACAGCCTTATCTTCAGATTGTATCATCCTATTTTGTTGCAATTGCATCTTATTAATAGCGATAGTACGATTAGAAAAAACAAAACTTTGAGTCATAATAAACTCAAAAGGCATTTGTAAAAACCCATCAAAAACTCCAGCAGATGTCGATGGTCCATATTCCCTAACACTAACAATACCAGCATATCTTCTACCTCTTGGACCTCTTGATTCCATTGAACGGGAACCAAAAAAAAGACGATTTGTTGGTAAATAATTATCTAATTTTCCTCTTGTAACCATCATGGATGTTGTATCACCACAATTGACTAAGACACCTAAAAACTCACTAATTTCACAAAAATTACCATTCTTTGTTTTTTTTATACCCAATAATTTAGCATCATAATCTCTAAAAGTATTAAGCATTCTATTAGTCATTTCTTGGATGTTTTCATGCATTTCACGCATATCATTTTCCCAAATAGACTTATCAGATTTTTGTCTAATTTTATTAAGAAAATATTCTATCGCAGCCGCACCTTCTTTATCAGGTTCGTATAAAATACTAACATATAATTCATTGAAATAAGAATCTGAATGTGCATTTTTTGCATGCCACTCACTTTCAAGATAACTAATAAAATCTTTAGCAGTTCTATTAGTTGGATCAACATCAAAATTATCTCCAAACTGCAGCACCGCTTTCTTTCTTCTTATGGTATGAAAATACAAAGTGATATTCCCAGAAGCCATATTTTTAAACATAGAATTACGTATGTTTTTACGAATATCTAAATCATTATCATCGGCTGTTTCAAATGAAAAACCACCTATTTTTATAACTTGAAGCAACCCATTAGATTTCGTTATAATAGTGTTTTTATCTCAATGGCACTTATACGGTATAAAACTAGAAACAGGTTTTTCTTTTTTTGCTTTAGACTCATTAGCCGCAGCAGCTTTAAATAACTTCAACATATATATTCAAACACTATAAGAATTAGCTCCCCAGAAGCTCTTGTTTGGACAATGATTACACTTTCCACTATAATTGAGATAAAGCTCCATGAAGCGAGGTTCTTTAAAACAAAGAATATATCCTATCATATGCACCACAAGAGCAACAAAAATAATATAAACACTAGCTTTTTGAATAAATATCGTAACTGATATCATCAAATTAAGCATGGCGTATTGAATACTTACACCAAAAATCATTGATGGTCTTGTAAGACCTACAAATAAAGGGTCAGAAGCAACTTGACCTGACGACATAATACTCTCCTTAATTGAATCTTGTTAAAAAAAAGTCTATTTATCAATCAAGTTTAATTGAAATTGTTACAACAAATCAAACCTATAATACTAGTTATGTAAAAAGTTTTTAAAATCAGATACTTTGGAGCATCATAACAACAGCTTTTTTATGGAATAAAAAGAAATTTACTATTATTTACTATAATTTTGTAGTTTTTCTTTCAATATTTTAATTGATACACCAAGTATGTTAGCAGCTTTTGTCAAATCACCGAGACAATAACCAAGAGTATTAAACACTAATTGTTTTTCACCTGAATTCTCATTAATATCAGTAGAATCTATATTAACTATTTTTTCTTTAATATGAATATCATTAGCTTTAATTTCATCAGACGAGGACATAAGAACTGCTCTATGCAAAATGTTCTCAAGTTCACGAACATTACCTGGCCAAAAATAATTTTGCATTTTAACAAGAGCATCTTTGGAAAGTTTTTTTTGATTTAAACCGTTGCTTTCTGAATATTTTTTAATAAAAAATTCACTCAAAGCTTCAATATCTTCTATTCTGTCTTTCAGAGAAGGTAATTCTATATTAATTATATTTAGCCTAAAATATAAATCCTCTCTAAAATTACCCTTTTCAATTTCTTTTAGCAAATCACGATTTGAAGTAGCAATAATCCTTAAATCAATCTTAACAGGGACGCTTCCACCTACTCTATCTATTTCTTTTTCTTGAATAGCTCTGAGTAATTTCGCTTGCAGACGAACATCCATTTCACTAATTTCATCAAGAAGCAAAGTGCCGCCAGAAGATTCTTCAAATTTACCAATTCTACGAGTTAGAGCACCTGTAAATGCCCCTTTTTCATGACCGAATAATTCAGATTCAAGCAAATTCTCTGGAATAGCCGCGCAATTAACTGAAACAAAATGATTTTCCCTTCTTTTACTTTTGTCATGAATATATTGAGAAAAAACCTCTTTGCCAGTACCAGACTGACCAGTTATTAGTACATTCGCATCTGAACCCGCAATTTTATCAGCAATCTTTATTGCCTCTTTCATTAATTCTGATTCACCAATAATTTTTACTGACTCATCGCAAATGGAAGTGAATATCGCTGCAATTAACCTCTCATCTGGGGGTAAAGGCAAAAATTCTTTTGCCCCAGATTTAATAGCATTAACCGCCTCTTTTGTAGAACAATGAACTCCATAAGCAATAACTGGAGTTGATATTTTTTCATTTTTCATAGAAGAAATAAGTAATTTAATATCAAATTTAACATCAACCAATAGTAAATCAGCACCTTTTCCTTGGCATAAGAAATCCACAGCTTGTTCACAAGATTCTACCATAACCACTTTTGCCTTTCTAGATTTTGCTATGTCAATAGCTGTCTTTATTTCAGTATTAATATCACCAATAATTAATAATCTCATGAATCAATATATCTCTAAAAATTTAACTTAAACTAATTAATCTCTCCAAACTGGTTTTGAAATCAAAGCTTCCTGCACACCATTTATGATAGCAATTTTTTTATCAAGTCCAAGATATTTTTCACACATTAACAATGCTATACCAATATCATTGTAACTTGAACAAAAAATACCAATTTTATCTCCTTTTAAATCAAACAGTTCGCTTCCAAGATCCGCATAGGCAAATTTCGTACTAGAACTTAGTTTAAATAGTTTTTTTCTAATAGAGGCTTGATACTTGAACCTTGAAATCACCTCTTGACCCACGTAACACCCTTTAGAAAAACTAACTGCCGATAACTCTTCCACGCCAAATTGAGATACTAGAGATTTGTCAAAAACCAGATCTGTTACTCCATCTGGAATGGTATATTCATACTTATCCTTAATATATAGATCATCATCCTCTAGCATCGATTTATTGATATATTCTGATTTTACTAAAGACCTAAAACCCAATTTAAAAAATCTTGGATCTCTATTGGAAGAAAGAACTAGATCACTAATTTCCAATTTTTCTTTGGAATATAAAATGGAATAACCATCTGTTACATCCTTTATTTCTATTTCTTTTCTTAATTTATACAAATTTAACTTTGTTAAAAATGATGAACTAGCACCAGAATCTATATCAATAAATAATTGATTATTTAAAAATTTAAGCACAAAAAAATCATATAAATACCTCCCCTGACTAGAAAGTAGATAGTTATATGAATATATATTATTAATTAAATCATTCGTTGTAATATTTTGCAAAAACATTACAGAATCATTACCAGTAACACTTAAAATTGAACGATTTTTTAATAGCTGAACCATATAATATATGAAATATTTATTATTTAACTATTTTATGAAAAATATCTTCAAGATCTGGTTCCTTAATACTAAAGTTTTTGATTTTTAAGTTCATTGCACTTACTATTCTTAAAATCTGTTGAAAATCGTTATTTTCCGTATGAAGGTCGAATCTTATTTTATTTTCACTTAAAACTTGGTAATTTAAACTTTCAGATTTTGATAAAATATCTAAATTTAAAATATCCTCAAATTCAATATCAAAATATCTAGATCCAAGATCTTCAAGCAATTTTTTTTTCGAGTCTTGTTTTATAATTTTGCCATTATTAATAAATGCAATATTATCGCATAATTCTTGAGCTTCTGCCAAGTAGTGAGTAGTAATAATAATTGTAACTCCTTCCTTATTTAATTTTTTTACATAATCCCAAAGCTGCGTCCTGAGTTCGATATCAACTCCCGCTGTTGGTTCATCAAGTATTAAAATTCGAGGAGAGTGAACCATAGCTTTAGCAATCAAAAAACGTCTCTTCATTCCACCAGATAATCTTTGTGGTGGACTATTTCTTTTATCATAGAGACTTAATGTTTTTAATAATTGATCAGTAATGCGATCTTCTGGTCTGATGCCAAAATAACCAGCTGTAAATTCAAGAGCACTCCAAAGAGGGAAGAAAGTATCTGTAACTATTTCCTGAGGAACAATTCCTATTAAAGATCTAGCTTGTTTAGGATGATCATCAATATCCACCCCCATAATTCTAACTTTTCCAGAGGTTTTAATCACTGTTCCAGCCAATATGTTGATTAAAGTTGATTTACCAGCTCCGTTAGGACCAAGTAAACCAAATATAGACCCAACTTCAATACTTAAATTTAAGTCATTTAAAGCAATTTTTTTTTCTTGCCCATCTTTACCAGACACATATTGTTTTGTAAGATTATTTACATCAATAGCGTAGCTCATAAAATTATGTAACCTAATTTATTTAATTGTTAATTGCTTTAATTACTTAATTTTTTATTTATTTTCTGAATTTGTTAAATGCTTATCATGATAAATATCAGCTCCATAAGCTTGGAGATTTTTTATTAATTCAAGTAACGAGCCATTTTCATACATTTCCCTTACTATATCACAACCACCAACAAATTCTCCTTTGACATATAATTGAGGAATTGTTGGCCAATCAGAAAAATCTTTTATTCCCTGCCTTAACTCTTCGTTTGCCAAAACATCATGATCTTTAAATTTTACTCCTACTGATCGTAAAATATTAGTAACCATTGCTGAAAAACCGCACATAGGAAACTCCGCTTTTCCCTTCATAAATAAAACTACTTCATGTTCATTTATTTCATTTTTTATAAAGTCAAAAATTTTTTTTTGTGTCATAGTATCAATTCCTATAAAGCTAGTTATAATTAATTTCAAAAAATATTATTAATAAAATATGGATTTAAATAGAATCAATCAAATTTTTACCATTTTTAGTTCTTTAAGTAAAGAACCGAAAACAGAACTTGAATATATTAATAGTTTTACCTTAACTATAGCTGTTATTTTATCAGCTCAAGCTACTGATATTTCGGTTAATAAAGCTAGTTCTGAATTATTCAAAAACTATAATAACCCAAAAGATTTTTTACAACTTGGCGAAAATAATCTAAAAAAATATATAAAAACTATTGGATTATATAACACAAAAGCAAAAAATATTATTGCACTTTCCAAAATTTTAGTCGATAAATACAACTCGAATATTCCAGAAAATTTTGATGATCTAGTAAATCTACCTGGCATAGGAAGAAAAACGGCTAATGTGATATTAAATTGTGCATTCGGTCATAAAACAATGGCAGTCGACACACATGTTGCTAGAGTATCTAATAGAATTGGGTTAACATCGGAGAAAATTCCAAAAAAAATAGAATTAGACTTGCTAAAACAAATTCCAGAAAAATGGTTGCAACACGCTCATCATTGGCTAATTCTTCATGGAAGATATATTTGCAAAGCTAGAAAACCAGAATGCAAAAAATGCCCTATTTGTCATTTATGCAATTACGAAGATAAAAATTTATAAATTGAAATTATGTTAAAAAATTATTTTTTAGATTATCCTGAAGTAACATCACTCACATCACCAGCAAAAAAACTTATTGTCATGCTTCATGGCGTTGGTTCAGATGGTAACGACTTAATAAGCCTAGCTCCTTATTTTCAACAGTCATTACCAACATGTCATTTTATTTCACCGCATGGTGTAGAAGCTTACGACATGGCTCCTTTTGGTAGACAATGGTTTAGCCTGCAAGACAGAAGTCCAGATAAAATATTACCCCTAATAGATGCTAATAGCTTGTTAGTTAGAAATTTAATAGAAGAAAAACAAAAGATTCTTGATTTAAGCAATAAGGATACTATTTTACTCGGTTTTTCTCAAGGCGCTATGATGGGATTATATTTAACCCTAACTACAAAAGATCCATATGCAGCAATGATTGCATTTTCAGGAAAATTAATACCACCTATAAATTTATCGAATAATCAAACAGCTATTTGTTTGATTCATGGCAAAGAAGATGACGTGCTAAGCTATAAAGAAGTTGAAATTTCAGCAAATTATTTTGCTAAAAACAATATTAAACACGAAAAACTAACAATAGATAATCTCACCCACTCTATTGATGATAAAGGAATAAAATTTGCAATTAAATTTTTGCAAAAAAATACGAATGTTTAAAAATAGATATTTTGATTAAGAGGTAATTATGAATCATACTAACAAAACACTTATAGATATTGACCAAGAAATTCAGGACATAATAGGGTTAGAGAGTAAAAGACAAGAAGAATGTATAGAATTAATCGCTTCTGAAAATTTTGTTAGCAAAGCTGTTTTAGAAGCGCAAGGCTCGGTAATGACTAATAAATATGCCGAAGGTTACCCTGGAAAAAGATATTATTGCGGTTGTCACGAAGTTGACAAAGCTGAGATTTTAGCTATCGATCGCGCTAAAAAATTATTTAATTGTGGTTACGCAAATGTTCAGCCTCATTCTGGATCGCAAGCTAATCAATGCGTCTATCTTGCTCTGCTTACACCGGGGGACACAATACTTGGAATGTCTTTAGATAGTGGCGGGCATTTAACACACGGTGCAGCACCAAACATTTCTGGTAAATGGTTTAAACCCGTTTTATATAATGTTAATCCAAAAACATATCTAATTGATTATGATGAATTAGAAAAATTAGCTCTTGAGCATAAACCAAAATTAATCATCGCTGGATTTTCTTGTTATACACAAATACTAGATTTTGCAAGATTTAGAGCAATTTCTGACAAGGTAGGTGCTTATCTTTTAGCTGATATTGCACATATTTCTGGTTTAGTGGCAGTAGGCGAACATCCAAGCCCTTTTCCACATGCTCATATTGTAACCTCGACTACTCATAAAACTCTAAGAGGTCCAAGAGGTGGTATTATACTGTCCGATGACCAAGAAATTGCTAAAAAAATCGACAAAGCAATGTTTCCCGGTCTGCAAGGCGGTCCATTAATGCATATTATTGCCGCAAAAGCCGTTGCTTTCAAGGAAGCATTGACTGACGAGTATAAAAACTATATCAAACAAGTAGTAAAAAATGCACAAATGCTTGGAAAGACGCTTGAAAATCGTGGTTATGATATATTAACTCATAGCACAACAAACCATATGGTTATTCTAGATTTAAGAAAACATAAAATTACAGGCAAACTAGCTGCTGAATCTTTAGATCGTTCTGGTATAACTTCAAACAAAAACAGCGTGCCTTTTGATGATACATCACCATTTGTTACTTCAGGAGTAAGACTTGGCACGCCAGCTTGTACTACTAGAGGATTCAAAGAAAAAGAATTTGAAATGGTAGGTAATTTAATTTCTGACATTCTGGATTCACTAAAAGTATCAGAAAATAATTCTGATACAGAAAAAATGATATTATCTAAAGTGAAAGAATTAACAGCTAAATTTCCAGTTTATAATTAATTAATAAATTAATTTATGAAATGTCCATTTTGCGATAGTCCTGATACTAATGTCAAAGATTCAAGAAACACAGATGAAGGAAAAATAGTAAGACGCAGACGCCATTGTGATAATTGTGGCGTTCGTTTTACTACTTTCGAACGATTCCAGACAAGAGAATTAAGTGTGCTTAAAAGATCTGGCGCAAAAAGACCGTTCGATCGTACAAAGATTGAAAAGTCAATCACAACAGCTGTTAGAAAAAGAAATTTTTCCGATAAAGAAATTGAAGCTCTAAGCGATAAAATAATTTTAGAACTAGAAAGTACTAGTACTAAAGAAATACCAACTAAAAAAATTGGAAAACTAATAATGAGCGAACTTGCGAAAATTGATCCAATTGCTTACATCAGATTTGCATCTGTTTATAAAGATTTTACCAGCATTAAAGATTTCACCAAATTTATTAGTAAATTGCAGAATGATTAATCTATCATACTATTATTGAGCAGTCCAACCACCATCAATAGATAAAGAAGCCCCTGTAATTGAAGAAGCCATCTCAGAAGATAGAAAATAAACAAACTCTGCTACTTCTTCAATTTCAACGAATTTTTTTGTTGCTTGCACACCTAAGATAATATTCTTAATTACATCTTCTTCTGACATGGACCTAGCTTTCGCTGTATCAGCAATCTGGTTTATCACAAGCGGTGTTTTTACATAACCAGGACAAATAGAATTAACAGTTATACCATCTTGAGCGACTTCCAACGCTACAGATTTTGTTAAACCAATAAGTCCGTGTTTAGCGGCTACATAAGCAGATTTAAATGGGGATGCCACCAAAGCGTGAGCTGAAGCTATATTAATTACCCTGCCCCATTTTTGTTTTTTCATTATAGGTATAACATTTTTTATTGTATAAAAAGCAGCAATTAAGTCTACACGGATTATCATTTCCCATTTTTCTGGTGGAAAAGTTTCTATCGGTGATACAAATTGAATACCTGCATTATTAACCAAAACGTCGATTCTTTGATATTTTTGGATTATATTATCAAACATATTGTCAATTTCCAAAGGCTTAGAAAGATCAGCTCCTAAAAACAACACATCAACCGCCCCAAGAGATAATAAATCTGTAGAAATCTTATTTATTTCAGAATCCGAGGCAAAACCATTTATAACTAATTTCGCACCATCTTTAGCAAATTTTGAAGCTATGCCAAAACCTATACCACTTGTTGAACCTGTTATCACAACTACTTTATCTTTCATATTCTAAACCTATTATTTATATTTGATAAATATACATTTATAATATATCATTTATTAATATATTATAAATTTTCTAAAAAATTGATATGAAATCGTACGAAACAGAAAAAATAGAATCCTCCTCTGTGTCTTGCATGGGAAAAGAGATTCCGTATGATCATCCAAAGGTCTATCTAGAAATAAACCCAGAAAATAATGAAATTGATTGCCCATATTGCAGTAAAAAATTTATTCTAGAGAAAAAAATATAGACATTACTTACTCTAGCTCAATTTTTTATTAGATAGAAATAGAAGATTTTATCCCCATTAATTGCATAGTAGCTCCTTTTGCAACATCGATCAAATTTGCATGATCTGCACCTAGCATTTTTTTTGCAAAATCTTTTACTTGGGGATTTTTTACCTGCTTATCTATCTGAACTATATCACCTCGCAAACGATCTTTAATTCCATTTTGCAAGGCTTCAACATAAGCATTCTTAACAAGAGCAGCATTTTTATGACCTGACATATCTAAGTTGATAGTATTAACTACATCTTTTACTGAATCACTAATTTTATTTGCAGAATTTTGCTGAATTTTAATTTTATTAAACAGGCTAACAGCAGGATCTAGGGTTTTTTGCAAAGACTCTTTTGCTCCTAATATATGTTTATCTATTTGCTGCTCTATTTTTTTCGCAAGCTCTTTACCAGCTCCTGCTTTTTCTATAGCAGAAATTGCTGACTTTTTTACATATTCTAGAGTATCATCTATTGCTTTTTGGCTTTGAGGAAATACTTGATCAGCATAACTAATTAAATCTTTTACAAATGTTTTTAAAACAGGAATTTCCACGACACCCTGAACAACCTTTCCCAATATTTCATACTTAAGATTTAGCTTGGCAATTTTTGTAGGCAAGGCATCTGTTTCAACTGATAAATCGACCGTTTTAGCAATAACTTCAAGCCCTTTTTGCTCACTAAACACTTCTAAAGTACTTTTTAATGTATGAATTGTTGACTTCAAGTTATCATCTCGCAGAGATGATGCAGCTATCTCTAAAACAGACATATTTTTTAAAGTTAAACCTATACCAGGCGCACAAATATCTATAACCATATACAAGATTGGGATAACATATTTTATTATTTTATCACATTTTATAGGTAAAACTTTATCAATTTTTTTCTTGAAATCTTGAATAATCTCCAAAACATTAATTACCGCTTTTAGCAAAGTAACAGTGAATGGAAATTTCTCTTTCTTTTCCAAAGAAGGTTTTAGTATTTTTTTTTCTACTTCTTCGAGACCTTGCAAAATTGTTTTCTCAAACACTTCTTTTGTTTTATTTTTATCTTCAAGATTTAAATCTGATTCCTCTAAAATTTCTTCTAGAGTTTTAGCGCCATTTTGTTTCACATTTTTTAAACGCAAAAGAAATTTCTCGAGTTCTTGTTTAGATTCTTCTTCTAATAACAAAACTTCTTTTTGCAATTCCGGAGAAAAAGAAACAGTATCAAGTGTGTTTTTTGAAATATCTTTTTTCATAACATAAATACCAAATAAATTAACAAAATTTTTTGCATTATTGCGTTAATATATCACTTAGTTATAAATCAACACTATTAAGTAGTAAAACAAATTACAAAATAATAATCTACTATTAACCTAGATATCTATTGATAAATATATAATTTTTGATAATCTAAGTGCCAGAATTAACGCAATATTTTTAAAACTCACTTTTGCAAAAGAATCATTTCATTGCATAAATAGGATTGATTGAATATATTATTTTTAATGATAAATTTAATGATAAATAATACTAACAAATGCTTTAGATAACCAAAATCTTATCAAATAAACTTTTAAACTTAACATGTATAATAAACTGGTTTTTTTTCTAATTTTTACACTCAATTTATCTATTAGCCAAGCTGTAGATCTAGAAGAGGCTTTAAAAAATGGTTATAATAACGATGAACAACTTAAAATTATTAGATCAGATTTTTTAAATGAGATAGAGCAGTTCCCAAGAGCTGTTGCTGGTTTTATGCCAAGAGTCTCGGCTGGAATTAATGCAACAGATTCAAAAATCACAAGCAAAAGCAACAATCCTGTTGCTCAAAACACATCATCAAATGGTTCGGGATATTCAAAAAATCTAATGTTAGAACAACAAATATTTAATGGCGGTAGTAATGTTGCCGAACTAAAAGCTGCGCAATCTTCATTCAGAGCTTCCAAAGGTGCTTATTACGCTAAAGAACAAAGTATATTTCTAGATGAAATTACTGCATATTTAAATTGTGTAGAAGCTTTAGAAAAATACAATATTTCAAAAATAAGTGTTAAATCAAACAAAACTCAGCTAGAAGCTATTAAAGAAAAATTTAAACTTGGTGAATCAACAGAAACTGAAGTGGCAAGTGCTGTTTCTGCTCTTGCCAGCGCAGATTCTGATGAATCTTTAGCATACGCGAATCTTGAAGCAAACAAGGCTAATTTTACAAGAATATTTGCATTAGAACCTATTGATATTAAAATGCCTGTATTAGCATCTAATATACCAGATAGCTTGGAGGAGTTCACTGAAAAAGCAATTATCTCTAATCCTAACATATTATCATCACAACACTCAACCAAAGCTTCTAAAGCGAATGAATATGTTGCAAAAGGAGCTTTATTACCTCAAGTATCTTTTAGAGTTCAAACTGGTGATAATAGATATAATCCGGAAGATTCTACTACTAATTCATTTAATAATGATAGCGTGACATCCACACTATCTGTTAATATTCCTATTTTATCTAGAGGGGGGGTGGAATATTCGGATATAAGAAGAGCAAAATACCAAACCAAAAAAACTGTTCTGCAGCTAGAGGCTCAAATAAAACAGGTTAAATCCAATTGCAAAGCTACTTGGGAAGCTTTTTCAGCTTCAAAAACAAGACTAAGCGCTTCTTTAGAGGGTGTTAAAGCTGCAGAAATAGCTTATGAAGGAGCTATTCAAGAAGAGAAATTAGGTTCTAAAACTTTAGTTGATGTTCAGATTTACGAAGAAAGATTGAATGACGCAAGACAAACAACGGTAGAAGCTCAAAAAGCACTGGTGCTTGTTAGTTATCAAATAAAATCCTTGATAGGAGAATTAACAGCAGAAAAAATGAATTTAAAAGTTGATTATTTTGATCCAGACGCAGAATTTAAAAAACTTAAATTACGTATTGTAGGTTTTTGATAATTATGCAATCTAAAACTAAGAATAATAGTGATGTAAGAGAAGAAAAGCTTGAGGATATATTACGCTCAATTAAGGGAATAATTTACAATCATAATGACTCTAAAAACAGAATAATAGATAATGATGATGAAGATGATTTAGATGAGTCAATTTTAGAATTAACAGATGAAGTTAGAGAAAACACAAAAGATAGTAGTGATTTTATTTCTAAAGATACTGCTGAAAAAATTCTAATAGCGATAAATGATTTTACTAAAAAAGTAAATAGTACTCAGTTAAAACAAAAGGAAAAAAAAGTTGATATAGAGATTAATTTTTTAATAAAGCCTATGTTAAAAGATTGGATAGATAACAATTTACCAAGGTTGGTTGAAAAAATAGTAGCAGAAGAATTAAAGAAATTGATACAAAAAAATAGCAATGTTAACTAAAACTTAATATTCACCAATTTCGTTAAGATATTTTTACTTGGAATGATAAATGAAAAAGAAAATTTTACCACTTGTCTGTATTTTACTTCTGAACTCAACTTTATACGCTAAGTCAGAAAATGATTTGCCACCATTACCTATTTCACAATCTCCAATAAATGAATCACAAAATACGCAATCTCTTTGGAAAAAAACTTTGAATTTTTTTGGCTTAAATAATCAAGAAAAAAAAGAAGTATCTACAGATTTGAAATTACCAGATGTTGAACCTGAAAAAGAAACACCAGCTTCTACAGCAAAAACTGATCCTGTTATTACCAAAAATGCACCTGTAGATTTGAAATTACCAGATGTTGAACCTGAAAAAGAAACACCATCTTCTACAGCAAAAACTGATCCTGTTATTACCAAAGATAAACCTGCAGATTTGAAATTACCAGATGTTGAACCTGAAAAAGAATTACCAGCTTCTACAGCAAAAACTGATCCTGTTATTACCAAAAATGCACCTGTAGATTTGAAATTACCAGCCATTGAACCTGAAAAAGAAACACCAGCTTCTACAGCAAAAACTGATCCTGTTATTACCAAAGATAAACCTGTAGATTTGAAATTACCAGATGTTGAATCTGAAAAAGAAACACCAGCTTCTACAGCAAAAACTGATCCTGTTATTACCAAAAATGCACCTGTAGATTTGAAATTACCAGATGTTCAAAGATCTACAGAATATAATAATAAATCCCAACCCAACTTGTCGGAAAAAAAATCAGAGACAAAAACATCATCCGAAATGTTAACTGAGCCACAAGGATTAAAAAACATTGATGGTTTAAATGTTAAAAACTATCGACAAAATTTAAAAGACCGCTTAAACAAGCCAATACAAATATCAAAAATATCAAAAGATGATCTTATTAATACTAATTTAAAACAAGATCCTGCACAGCTCAAATTTATAAATGATGAGTCACAAGTACTATTATTGCCAAACGACGAAGTAGTTCTTGGTGAAGTAACAAGAGAAACTCAGTTAAATTTAATGGACTTAAGCTCTTATATTAAAATTTTCTGGGATAATTACTACAATATAAAAGATGAACCAGCAAGACAAGCCATAGATAACTTTGTTAATAATTATGATAGCAATTTTAATAAGCAATCGACATACACTCCCAAACAAATAGAATATGCTATTGTGGAAGCTTTTAAAGCAATAGATAGAAATAGTATTTATGATTTAATGAATCTATTAGATAATTATCCTATATTACAGCTTTCTGATCATCAAGGAAATACCTTACTTCACAAATCAGTTTATAAAAACAACTATTCAGCAGCAAAATTTTTAATTATGAAAGGGATTGATATATCAATCCAAAATAACCAAAATCTTACAGCTCTTGATATAGCTATTTCACAAAAAAAAGCTAATATAGAAAATCTTTTAAGAGCAGCTGGTGCAAAATATTAATAAACTCATTTGATTTATACACTATAAAAATTATTTGATTCATTAATAATATCTTACATAATAAAATAAGCAGTTAATTTGCCCATTTAACTAATTTATGTTATTTATATCTTATATATTTTTAGCTATAAATTAATTCATGAAAACTAACAATTTTTTTCAAAAAATTTATCAATAACATTTTTATCAATATTTGTATTTATGTTTCAACTGATTCTTTAGCAGGTGCTGCTCTCGCTGAAATTGTTACTTTTGTAAATAGTAAACTAGATTGGAGCAATGAATATAAGTCAACTAATTTTTAAATTTTTCCACATGGTGGATCAATAAGCTTTGAATTTAAGTTTTAGATTTTTAATCTTTTATTAGAAAGGTCTGAAAGTTTCATTAAACACACAAACAATCTTTTTACCAGAGCGCAAAGTAAGTTTTTGGAATACTTGTTCAATAATAATCAAATTTTTATTATTTGGGTCTAGTTTAAAATTTACCATCGATTCTCTAAGGTTTTCATCAACAGCAAAAATAGCTGGGATTTCCATATTTTTATCTCTGAATTGCATATAAGTAAACTCACCATCATCAAAGATTTTAATTGGTGCAACTTCTTCATTACCACTAATTGAATCTCTTTTGGGTATATTCCCCGCCGCTTGCGGCGTAATATGGAGGAATGAGCAAATATATACATAAAAGTCACAATGTCACCGTACTGCTGTATCAC
>Ga0164294_10002556_pt1 | contig 16435 bp, 13 predicted proteins | sample GEODES005metaG_FD_111479 | JGI IMG/M metagenome (GOLD analysis project Ga0164294, IMG submission 111479) | Oligotrophic lake water microbial communities from Sparkling Lake, Wisconsin, USA - GEODES005 metaG | ecosystem: Environmental > Aquatic > Freshwater > Lake | place: USA: Sparkling Lake...
AATCATCAGCGCCTTTGAAACCGTTCTGCGGCAAGCTGGCGCCGATCTGGTTGGCGGACATACCAGCCTTGGCGCCGAACTGACCCTGGGCCTGACCGTCACCGGCCTGACTTCCGGGCGCCCGGCCATAGGCCTGGACGGAGGCCGACCCGGGGATCTGCTGGTCCTGACCAAGCCGATCGGTGTCGGCGTCGTGCTGGCGGCCGAAATGCAGGGACGCGCGAACGGAAACTGGGTGCAGGCCGCGCTTCACCAGATGCTGCAGTCCAATGGACCCTCAAGCCAGCTGTTGCGGGCATTCAGCCTGGCCATGACCGATGTCACCGGCTTTGGGCTGGCGGGCCATCTGCAGTCGATCCTCAACCAATCCGGCCTTTCGGCCTCTCTCGATCTGGACGCCATAGACTGGGCCGATGGCGCCATCGAACTGACCCGGGCCGGCGTCTTCAGCTCCCTTTACCCTGAAACGGTTCGCCTTGCGGCAACCATGCGCGCTTCGGGTTCCACGCGGCTGGACCCAAGGTTTGCCCTGCTGTTTGATCCGCAGACCTCCGGCGGCCTGCTGGCGGCCATCCCTGCCTCGCGCATTGGCGAGATGCATGACGCGGCTGGCCGGATAGGCCTCAAGGTTCCTGTGATCGGCGTCCTGTCCGCGGCCGGCCCAGAAGGTCCGCAGATTGCGGTTGGGCCATGATCGGTTGTCGCAGATGAACCAGGCGGTCGATCTCTTCAGCCGCTGACTTCTGCGCCTCTTCGTCCAGCGCAGCCAAATCGATCTCTCCCAGACAGGGGCGGGAGTCCCGGCGATTTGAACGCTCATAGGCGGGATCATAATGAATCTCGATCAGCGAGGCGGCGAGGTCTGCGAACGCGCCTTCATGAGCCATTCGGGCCCAGTCAGCCTGTCTCTGACGCCCGTACAGAGGCGGCAGACGATCCAGGGCCACAGCCAGGGCGGCAGGGTCAGACGTGATCTCTGAATAGGCGCTCAAGAGGTAGTGGACCCTGTCCTGCGCTCCGGCCCTGAGATTGATCCTGGACGCCGTCTGCATGGCCTTCCAGAGAACTGGCGGGACCATTCGGTCGCCAACCCGACTCGACTCGGCCTCGACGATGACAGGACGGGTTGGATCCAGCCGGGCCAGGGCCTCGATCAGCCGGCTTTCAAAGGCCTTCTGGCTGGGCTGCGGGACGCCGGTCAGGCCTCCGAAGACAGAGCCCCGATGTCCGGCCAGACCTTCGAGATCGAGGACCTGCAGACCGCGTTGCGGCAATCGTCCAAGGATTTCGGTCTTGGCGCAGCCGGTATTGCCATCCAGCAGAACGATCTCCAGGGACGGCTCGCTGTCATAAAGTGAAGCGGTGACATATCGCCTCCATGTCCGATATCCGCCGCTGACCAGAACCGCTCGCCAGCCGACCTGACGCAAGACCGTCGCCATGGCGTTGGAGCGCTGGCCTCCACGCCAGCAATAGACCAGGGGACGATACCGCCCGGGCCGGTCCGCAAGCGTGGTTTCCAGGTGCCGGGCAATGTTTCGGGCGACATAGGCCGCGCCAATCCGCCGAGCAGGAAACGGAGACTGCTGGACGTAGATGGTTCCGACCTCGGCCCGCTCCTGGTCGCTGAGGACCGGAAGATTTATCGCGCCCGGAATGTGGTCTTCGGCGAACTCGCCCGGGCTGCGGACATCGATGATGTCATCAAAGGCTTCGAGCGCCTCGAGATTCAGATGATCCAGAATTTCAGACATATCCGCCCCTAGAGCATTTTCCGTCTGAAGGACAATGATCCGGGCGCCCCGTCGCAAACCTTCGACGGTTGTCAGGCGGCCCCTCCGGCATGCCCCAGGGGCATGCAAAAATGGTCGCAGGAACGCCTTGCCGACCCTGACTTGATGACCCAGAGTTGGGGATCGCCGCCACTTGTATGACGACCAGGATCAAGGCCCCTTGCATGACCGCCACGACCGCCCAGAGCCCCCAGATCGACAAGGCCGCCCTTCTGGCCAGGTATCTTGAAGAACGCGACAAGCGCCTGCGGCCGGATGGCAATGACCAGTACCTCCAGATCACCGGACGGTTGGCACACTATCTGGAAGACCCCTACACGCCACGGACCGAACGGGAGGCCAAGACTGACCACGTAACCTTTGCCTTCGTCGGCGGAGGGTTCGCCGGCCTGGTCACCGGCGCCAGGCTGGTCGAGGAAGGGGTGACGGACGTCCGGATCATCGAGAAGGGCGGCGATTTCGGCGGCACCTGGTACTGGAACCGCTATCCAGGAGCCCAGTGTGATACGGCTTCGATGATCTACATGCCGCTGCTGGAAGAAACCGGTCACATGCCGACCGAGAAGTACGCCCATGCGCCGGAAATCCTGGAACAGTGTCAGCGGATCGGCCGCCAATACGGTCTCTATGACAATGCCCTGTTTCACACCCAGATCCAGGAACTGACCTGGCAGGAATCCGAGTCGCGTTGGCTGATCCGCACCGATCGCGGCGATGCCTTTACCGCCGACTTCATTGGCCTGGGCACCGGTCCGCTGCATGTCCCGAAACTTCCGGGCATCCCCGGGATCGAGCAGTTCAAGGGCCACTCATTCCACACCAGCCGATGGGACTATGACTACACCGGCGGAGACCCCAAGGGCGGTCTCATGGAAAAGCTGGCCGACAAGCGGGTCGCCATCATCGGCACCGGGGCCACGGCAGTGCAGTGCGTCCCGCACCTCGCCCGGGCCTGCAAGGAACTGCTGGTCTTCCAGCGGACCCCCTCCTCCATCGATGTTCGCGCCAATGTTCCGATTGACCCGGAATGGTTCGCCTCCATCGCCACGCCCGGATGGCAGCAAAGATGGCTGGAAAACTTCACCGCCAACCAGGCCGGGAGCCCGGTCGAGGAGGATCTGGTGCAGGACGGTTGGACCGATCTGTCCCGCCGGATCCGTAGCAAGATCATGACCCTGCCGCCCAAGGACATGACGCCCGAGAACATGCTGGCCGCCTATGAGGATTCCGACTTTGAAAAGATGGAGGAAATCCGCTCGCGGGTCGACACCATCGTTGAAGATCCGGAAACAGCGGCGCGGCTGAAGGCCTGGTACCGGCAGCTCTGCAAGCGCCCCTGCTTCCACGACAGCTATCTTCAGGCCTTCAACACCCCCGGAACGCGGCTCGTCGACACGGACGGCAAGGGGGTTGAGCGGATCACCGAGAAGGGTCTGGTCGTGGCGGGGGTCGAGTATGAGGTCGACTGCATCATCTATGCATCCGGGTTCGAGGTCGGCACCGACTACACCCGGCGAACCGGCTTTGATCTGACGGGGCGTGACGGTCTGACACTTTCGCAGGCCTGGGCTGACGGCATGCGCAGCAAGCACGGGATCCACGTCCATGGCTTTCCCAATGCCTTTTTCGTGCAGCCGACACAGGGGGCAAACCTGATTTCGAATGTGCCCCATAACCTGACCGAGGCCGGCAAGACCATCGCCATGATGGTCCGGCATGCGATCGACAACGGCTTCAGGCAAATCGAGGTCAAGGAGGAGGCGCAACAGGCCTGGATCGAGCTGTTGCTGACAGGCTTTGGCCGCATGCTGGGCTCACAAGACTGTACACCCGGCTATTACAACAATGAGGGCCAGGATCCCGGTGAGGCCTCCAAATACTATGTCGGCTATCCGGCGGGCGCTCTGGCCTATTTCAAATACATCGACGCCTGGAGGAGCTCGGGCGACTTCGAGGGGCTGGACTTCCGGCCATGAGGGCAATGCGGCTCGGTGGCGCAAGAACGTCCGCCGAGCCGCATTGTGACAAAGGCTATTCAGTGACCGCGGTGATCGTTGCGGTGCCGGCGCCGCCATTGTTGTCGGTATAGGTCGTCTTGAAACCAGGTGCGGCGCCCATTTCAGCGAAGGTCACGCAGACCGTCTGGGCCTCGTAGACTGAGCAGATTTTCTTGGCGGCCTGATCAACGGTATAGGGAACAGGCGGGCCGCCGTTGGCGACAGCCGTGCCGTCCGAATTGAACACCACCACAACTTTCTGGCCGTTGCTGCCGGCGAATTCGACTGTCGTGGAAGCAGCCAGGGCCGGTGATGCGACAAGCGCCAAGCCGGCCAGAGCGATCAGCAGTTTCATCTTCATGGTCATTCCCCCGAATGGATGCCCTCCTTGCGGGACGGGCTGTTGGTCCGGAAAGGTTAACCGACCGAGGTGCTGAGGGCAACAAATCTGGAGCGGCCGGGGGGAATCGTGACCTGCCCCCTTCCTGATCCCTCGATTTGAGTGAGAGTCCGTCATCCAAGGAGACGGACGTGAAGAAGAGCAGGTTCAACGAAGCGCAGATCATTGGTGTTCTGAGGGAGCAGGAGGCCGGGAGCCCGACGGCGGAGGTCTGCCGGCGGCACGGCATCAGCGAGCAGACCTTCTATCGCTGGAAGGCGAAGTACAGCGGCATGAGCGTGTCGGACGCCCAGAAGCTCAAGACGCTGGAGGACGAGAACCGGCGGCTGAAGAAGCTGCTGGCGGAGTCGATGCTGGATGTCTCGGCGCTAAAGGATCTTCTGGGAAAAAACTGATGGGGCCTGCAGCGCGCCGGGAGACCGTGCTTCGTCTGATGGCGGAGCGCGGCCTGTCCCAGAGGCGGGCCTGCGGGCTGGTCCAGATCGATCCCAAGACGGTGCGCCGCCCGCCTGATCCGGGTGATGGCGAAGTCCGTGAGCGGTTGAGGGCCCTGGCGGCGGAACGACGCCGCTTCGGCTACCGGCGGCTGGGCATTCTGCTGCAGCGAGAGGGCGTCAGCATGAACAAGAAGAAGCTGCTTCGGCTCTACCGCGAGGAGGGCCTGGCGGTGCGCCGCCGACGCGGCCGCAAGCGGGCGACAGGGACACGGGCGCCGATGGTCCTGCCGGACGGGCCGGGCCAGCGCTGGAGCTTGGACTTCGTCGCCGACAGCCTCAGCTGGGGCCGGCGCTTCCGCATCCTGTGCATCGTCGACGACTTCACCCGCGAGGCCCTGGCCCTGGTCGTCGATACCTCGATCGGCGGCCATCGCATGGCCCGCGAGTTGGATATCCTGATCGCCCGGCGCGGTAGGCCCCACACCATCGTCAGCGACAACGGGACCGAGATGACCAGCCGGGCGATGCTGGAATGGACCAACCGCACCGGCGTCGACTGGCACTACATCGCGCCGGGCAAGCCGCAGCAGAACGGCTTCGTCGAAAGCTTCAACAGTAAGCTCCGCGACGAATGCCTCAATGAGGAGGTCTTCAACACCCTGGCCGAGGCCCGCGTCGTCATCGAGCGCTGGCGGCTGGACTACAACCATGTACGCCCGCACTCGGCCCACGGCGGCCTTACTCCCGAAGCGGTGCGGCTGAACCCCGCGGTCGGCCGGCTGCGCAACGTCGAAGGCTGCGCCGGCCGACCCCTACCACCGACGCCAAAGATCAACTATCAACCCCAAGGGCTCTCACAATGAACGAGGGACCGGCGGGGAGCAGGTCAGCGGGGGGACGTTAAATGTCAGAAATGGGAGACGTCAAACTAGCGCTTGTTCGAATGGTGGGCGCTCGCTGACTGCCAGCACTGGCTAGATCGTAACAACCACGTTGCCAATAGCGCTCCCGCCCTCAACGAGTTCATGAGCAGCGACGGATTGATCGAGCGCGAACTCGGCGGCGATAGCGTGAACTAGCGCTCCCTCGGAGATGGCGCGCGTGAGAAGGTCTATGACGCGATCACGCGCCGCACCCTGGAGCAGATAGACCAATATCATCCGCACTGTCGCCCCGTTGAACATCATTGGGTAGAAAGGCAAATTGGGCTTGGGGATCGCCATTGAGCCATAGGTGACGATGGTTCCGCATGGATTCAAAACCGCACTCGACACCTCAAGATTGCCACCAAATTCCACCTCGATAATACGATCAACACCGGCGCCATCAGTTGCCGAGCGTATTGCACCGGCCACATCGCCTTCGCGATAGTTGATAACCGCGTCAGCGCCTGCCGCCTTTGCATGTGCGGCCTTCTCCGGGCCACTGATCGTGGCGACGACGCGCGCACCGCCCCAACGGGCGAGTTGAATCGCGTAGTGACCGACAGCGCCCGCACCGCCGGTAACCAACACGGTCTGCCCAGTTACGGGACCGTCGCAAAACACTGCGTGACATGCGGTTGATGCCGGAATTCCCAGGCACGCGCCCGCCTCGAAGCTGCACTTGATATCAAGCGGCACGGCCTGCTGCGCCGGCAGAACCACGTAGTCAGCGCAGGTTCCGAAGGCGCGCTTCCACGCTGCGTTCCAGAGCCAGACCCGTTCCCCAACTCTTCTAGGCTCAACGCCACTGCCTACAGCGTCAATGATCCCTGCCCCATCCGAGTGAGGAATGATCCTTGGAAACGGAACTGGTCCGCGCGCGCCTGCGCGCGCCTTAACGTCGGAGGGGTTTATGCCGGACGCATGCACGCGCACGCGCACTTCGCCGGGACCGGGATGGGGGTCGGGAAGTTGGCCAAAGTGGAGCACTGATGCTGCTGCGCCAGTCTGCTCGTACCAGATCGCACGCATCTTAGTTCTCCATCCTGAGCGAAAGCCCCTCTGTGTGGCCGTCAATGGCGATGGCCTGGCCGGAAACGCGAGCGCCAGCTGGCGAGGTCAGAAACTCGATCATGGCTATGATGTCGTCATTGGTCGCGAACACGCGCATAGAGCTCTGGCTCTTGTATTCGCGCTCGACCTCAGAGGGCGAAATCCCGCGAGCTTCGGCGTCTGCCTGGATAACGCGCTCGATCCGTGGCCCCTCAACGCTGCCCGGGCAGATCGCATTGACGCGCACGCCAAAGGGTCCGAGTTCCATCGCCAACGTCTTGCTGAGTCCGATTATTGCCCACTTACACGCCGCGTACGGACTGCGCAGCGGAAACCCGAACAACGCCGCGTTAGACGCCATATTCACAATCGAAGACCCGGGCGCGTTAGCCTTCAACAGCGGGATTGCCTCGCGCGTCATGTAGAAGACGCTGTTCAGGTCGACGTCAATGGTCTCGTGCCAGCGTTCCACAGACAGCGTCTCCATGGGCCCCGTCGGCCCGGCTATACCCGCATTATTGATCAGAATGTCGAGACCCGCCTGCCCACTCCGTCGTAGATCAGCGCGAACCTGATCAAAGAAGGCGGCGACACTTGCGGGATCCGCGACGTCCGTGACCGATGCGAACGCTTCAGGGTGCAAACTGCGAAAGCGCCCGACCGCAACTTCATCCCGGTCGCAGATATAGACCTTGCTCCCGCGAGCCAGGAATGCCTCAGCTACAGCGAAGCCGATGCCGCTGGCAGCGGCCGATATGACGATACTGTTTGGTTTCATCGTTTCGACCCTGGTTCGGAGGCACTGCACTCGAGGCAGGGCTTGAGAGCATTCGCATCAACGGCGGAAGCTTACGCCGACACCAATAGTTCGGGGTCGATTCGTCGTGATGCGCGGGTCGCCATCAAAATCGTTCCGATACAACTCGGCCCTTTCGTCGCTAAGATTGTCGACGAAGACCTTGAATTCGTAGCGACCGAGTTGAAAGCCCGACGAGAGATTGAGGACCGTGTACGCGGCCTGAACCGAGCGACCTGCCACGACAATATCGTTGAAGCTTTCGCCCCGATAGCGCAGCGCGCCCTGAATGTAAGAATCAGTGGACCCAAACGTAAAATCATAGCGAACATTCAGATTGCCGCTGAATTCCGGCACGAATGGCAGGTCCGTGCCTGCTGGCGCGCGCTCCGGCAACAAAGGGCTGCGCGGATAGCGCGTGGTCAACTCCGCATTGATCAGCGAGACTCCGCCATCGATCGAAAGATGCTCCATCGGACGCCAGCCAATGGTCGCCTCGATGCCGGCGATGCGCGCGTTACCCGCATTCGCTGTCAAACCGATGAGCGATTCTGCTGGGTCGAACCGCGTAAGCTGGAAATCAGCCCAATCCATGCGGAAGATTGCGCCGTTGAAGACCAGACTTCCATCCGCGAGAGATGTCTTCCAACCAAACTCATAGTTCCGCAGGAGGTCTGACTGGTATGTTGCCGGTATCGTGAGCCCTGCGCGTCTGTTGTTCCCGCCCGGGCGGAAGCCCTCGGAATACGTCGCATAGAACAAGAGGTCGTCGTTGGGCTGCCACGATAGGTTAGCCTTGTAGACGACCCCATCCTGCTGCGTGGCAACGTTTACACGCGGGGTTGACGAAAAAACAGTGCCTACGATGCCATTCAATGTGCTTTCGGTTTCGAAAGCACGCGCGCCAAGCGTCACTGAAATAGTGTCTGTTGCGCGGAGGGTCAACTCGCCAAAAAGTGCGGCTTCTTTGTCCCGGCGAACTTGGCGGGTTATGAAGTATGCATCTGGATCCGCTCCGGTTATAAACCCGGTTGGATTCGAATTAACATCCCGACCTGCGATGATTCCTGGGATGTGCCACTGGTTGTTATATGCGTGCTCCGGGTCCGTGTAGAACGCGCCAGCTATCAGGCTGAAGCGCTGCGCAGGATCGGTCTGGAGTCGAACCTCGTGCGTCGACGTTGTGTAATTGGAACGACCAGCGAAGCGAATGCGCGGATCGCCGCAGGCGGGATCAGTCCTGAGATAGGACGGACACACATAATATGGAATGTATGACGCAGGCAGCAGCGCATAGGCTGAATAGTCTAGTTCGAAATCGACTTGACGATCAAGATACGACGCCGCGTAAACGAGATCGACAGAACCAATGCTACCGCTCACCGTAAGCGCGGCTTGCGTGAATTCATCTTCGCTTGCGTCCGGGAAAAAACGACGCACTTGCAGATCGCCAACGCCCTCGGGATCGTGATCCCAGACGCCCTGATCCGATTGCCTCTGGTGCATGACACGCGCGGTGACACTCCAGTTCTCACTGAGGTCGACGCCGAGCGCCGCACGCGCCCCTGCGACTTCCGAAGTGTTGAAATTCTCCTCTACAAACGCCGCATTGTTGACGACAGTGTTATAGAATGTCTGGGTTGCAGCCACATTGTCAATGTATCCGCCTTGGGTTGCTGTGTACCCGACTAGTCGAAGCGCCGCGCGATCTCCGAGCGGGATGTTGAGCATGCCTTCAAGGCGGCCGCTTTCGCTGCCGTCGTGCGTAGTAGAGGCGCCCGCCTCCAGTCGATAGTCGAACTCACCCTTCAGCGGTTTGTTGGTGATGATCCTGAGCGTGCCGGCCTGGGAGCTGCCCCCATAAAGGGTTCCTTGCGGCCCTGCGAGCGCTTCGACCCGCGCAACGTCCGAGCTGTACACGTTGAGCACCCGCCCAATGGAGGTGACGGGCTGGTCGTCCAAATAGACGGCCACGCTCGGCGAGGCGCCCGAGAAATTGCCATCGCCTCCGTCAACAATGCCGCGCATATACACTTGGCCGGTGCCAGGGCCGAGCGGCGCCGTCGAAACACTGGGTAACAGTGCCAAACTACCCTCGAAGTCGTTGACGTTGTTGCGCTCGAGTGTCTCGGCGCCCAAGGCTTGAACGCTCAATGGCACATCCTGCAAGCGCTGCTCCCGCTTTTGGGCTGTGACAATGACTTCGTCTAGCTCACTGGCATCTTGGGCAAACGCGCTACTTGCCATTCCGGCGACCAAGCAAAGCGCCATACCGGACGCGCCCGCCAGCAACGACAAGCGCGACGTGGTGCAGCGACGGATCACGGAATCAGTTTCTCGCGACATTTTTCCCACCCCCTTTTTTGGCCTAGCCCAGCTCAAGCGAGCCGACCCGGATGAGAACAAAATTCTCCCAACCCACCGCGCTGACAAAGTACGATAGATAAAGCGAGCCCTACTTTTTCTCACCGAACTGCGGTGCGTTCCACCGCTGTCCGGCGTCTTCCAGCGCCTCGGCTAGGGGCATGAGCTGCGCCTCGAAGGCGCGCCAGCGCCCAACGCCCTTCGCATTCACGGGGCGGCGGACTTGGTCTGCGCTCGGCGTACGCACTGGGCGTTGGTTCTCATAAAATGACAAGCAAGACGCCTCAAAGGGAAGCCTGCAGTAGGCCAGAAGGCGCCGTATCTGGCCTTCGGGGTCTGAAATAACATCTTCGTTTAAGACGCGTAGCACTTTCCCGGGCAACACCCGATCCCAGTGCTCCATGAGGTAGAGATAGTCGTGATAATAGGCTCCAATCTCCTTCAATGAATAGGTGAAGTTCTGCCCCTTGGCGAACAGCTGTTTGTAACATGAGAAGCAGCAATCCATAGGATTGCGCCGCGCGTCGATAACTTTGGCGTTAGGCAGAATGAGGTGCAGAAGCCCCACGTGCATGAAGTTGTTCGGCAACTTGTCAATGAAGTAGGGCGCACCGGACCTGTGAACGCGAGTGCGTTCCAAATATTCCTCACCTAGCTGCCGCAAAGCGGCGGGCGACATGTCCGCCAATATGCCAGGATAAGCCGACGCCTCGTCCAAATGCTTTCGTCCTGAAAGGCGAATCGCAATGCTCATCAGGTCTGGTAATTCCTGAGTGCCCTCAACAAAGCTGTGGCTCGCGAGGATTTGTTCGATCAGCGTCGAGCCCGCGCGCGGCAATCCAACCACGAATATGGGCGCAGGGTCGGAAGCGCCTGCCACGTCAAAACTCTGCAGTCTTGGCTTCGTGAAGAACGATATGATCGCCTCGATGTCGTCCCGATTCCTTTTCGCGCTGTAGCGAACGAGGCGGCGTCTGACGGCGTTGCCACGCTGGTACCATACGAACGCCTGTTCAAACTCACCCGCGTCTTCCAGAGCCTTGCCCAACGCAAAACTCGTGTGGAAGAAATCGTCACGGCTGATCGCATCGGAAAGCGCCTGCTCACGCATCGTATCAATGTCGGCCGCGCTGAAGCGAAATGTCTTCAGGTTCGCCAAACTCCACCATGCATCCCCGTGACCAGGCGCGGCAGCAACGACAGCGCGATAGGCTGCAACGGCGCCAGACAGGTCGCCGAGGGTCTTTCGAGCGTGACCAAGGCTCATCAGCAACCCGACACTGTCCGGGTTGTGCGCCAAGGCTGCTTCATAGTTGGCGATCGCCTGCTCGTTGCGGCCCATACGCGTAAAAATGTGCCCCGTGAGGACCAAGCGATTCAGCGACCAGGCGCCCGCAATATCAAGTCGCTTAAGATGATCGAGTTGTTCGAGCGCCGCATCAAGCGCAAGCCGCTCGTGGAGCACGTGCGCCAACTTTAGCCTGGCATAGGCGAAATCCGGGGCGACTTCGACGGCCCTCGACAATAGCGCGTTGGCCTCTTTGGTGCGCCCATATTTCTGGGCGACATCGGACAGGAGGCAGATGGCGTCGATGTTGACCGGATCCTGTTTCAGGATTCTGCGGCACATGGCCTCGCTATCGCCAATCCGACCTTCATCGAATGCCGATGCGGCGCTTTCGAAGGGATCGTCAGGGGCGCCTGCGCCTCGGTTCATGCGGCTCTCCTCGCCGAACGGGCTTCAGCCACAGCAGTTCGCCCACCGACCATTGACCCAGATTTATTCACGTGACTAGCTTGAGCGAGGGTCTGCCCAAGCGGTGACTATGGAGTCCACGCGTCAAATGTCTCGCAAGCTGCCCCCGATTACGGCTCTGCGCGCTTTCGAGGCGGCAGCCCGCACTGGAAGCTTTAAGGCCGCGGCCGACGAGTTGAACGTGTCGCAGTCGGCGGTTTCGCACCAAATGAAACATCTGGAAGATCATTTCGGCGTCCTCCTCTTCCACAGGCGCGCGCGATCTGTAGAGCTGACGGCTGCCGGGCAGGTATTCTATCCGCACCTCCAAACCGCTTTCGAAAGCATCGAAGAAGGGGCCCGCCGGCTGCGCCACAACGCCAGAACTGACGAACTGACGATCCAGACCTATTCGACTATCGCCGTGCGCTGGTTGATGCCGCGGATCCATTCGTTTCAGAGCAAGTATCCAAAATTGGTACTTCGTCTGGTCACCGCGCAGACAGATCCGGATTTTTCTGATGAAGCTATAGATTTGGCACTGGTTATAGGTCAGCCCATATCGACTAGGCTCATGTATACTTATCTTTTTACGCCGACCATGTTTCCCGTCTACTCGACGCAACTGGTGCAGAAACCGGCCAATCCAGCCGACTTGGCGCGCTCCACCATCTTGCAGGTCTATCCATCGCAAGGCGATTGGACGCATTGGCTTACCGCCCACGACATTGACGATGTCGATCCCGACTCGGGCTTGCGCTTCGACAGCTACGATCACGCTCTCCGAATGGCCGCCCGCGGCCACGGCGTCGCCCTGGCCATGCAGCCCTATGTTGACGACGATCTCGCCACCGGCGTGCTCAAACCGGCCTTCCCGGGTATGGAGGTCGAAGCGCATGGTAGCTGGTATCTTGCTTGTCTCGCAGGCCACAGTGACAGCCGGTATGTGCGCGCCTTCACTCGCTGGCTCATCGAAGAGGTCGAAAACGACATAAGTCTGGCACCCCGTCGCCGCGTTCAGGCGTGAAACTTTCTCACCCGAGGAAGACAAATTCTCGTTTGTGCAAAGTCCGCCCATCCCATCGATATGCAACAAACGCGGATGGAACCGACATTATGGGGTGGGTTAGCGCAAAGCGGTTGTCGCTCGCTGCCTGCACGGCGCTGGCGCTCACATCCTGCGCTGCGGCGCACTATCAGGCGTCTGAACCCCGGCCAATCGTTTTTGCTGGAGGCGAACAACTACGCGGCGTGCGGCTAAACAACAACGTGAGGGTCTTCCGCGGCATTCCTTACGCGGCGCCCCCACTGGGTCCGCTGCGCTGGGCGCCACCCCGACCACACGACCCGCGCCCAGGCATCCAGAACGCGACCGACTTCGGACCAGCGTGCCCACAGGATCAGGGGAACACCGACTGGTATCGCACTGTGGCAACGGCGATGGGAAGCAGCGGCGATGTTGTCCCGGAACTCACAAACATCTCCGAAGATTGCTTGGTGCTAAACGTGTGGGCGCCATCGCCTGATCACGAGCGACCGCGGTCGGGATGGCCCGTTATGGTCTGGATCCACGGCGGTTCGAACGTGAACGGATTTTCGCACGAACCCAATTATCTGGGGCACATGCTTGCTGAACGCGGCGTGGTCGCTGTCTCTGTCAACTACCGGTTGGGTCTCCTCGGTTTCTTTGCACACCCCTCGCTCGGCGAAGATGCAAGCGGTCGACAGGGCTTGGATGACCAGATTGCGGCGCTGCGCTGGGTGCGAGCTAATGCTGCCGCATTTGGCGGCGACCCGCGCAACGTCACTGTTTTTGGTGAGTCAGCGGGCGGCACCAACATCCAAGCGCTCATGCACATGCAGGAAGCACGAGGCCTTTTTCGGCGCGCCATAATCCAGAGCGGATACCTTGGAAGCGACGGGTTGGCGACTCAAGCCGCCGCCGCCGCCGTGGCTACTCAACTCATGGGCGCACCCACTTCGGCTCAGGCGCTCCGTGAGATGACTTGGGCAGAGCTTGTCAGGCTGCGCGCACGGGAGTTGCCAGGGCATTTCTTTGCGCCAGTCGTTGACCCTTCGCAGAATTTCCACGTTCCATTGATGATCGGCTCAAATCGCGACGAGGGACGTATGTACCTAGCGAGCGACGTGGCGAGCGACTTTCGCGAGGCCTTGTCTATTGTCCCATTGGACCGACGAGAAGCCGTCGGAGCCTATCTCTCAGACCTCACGCCAGACCAAAAGACGCGCGCAGACTATCTGCAAAGTGGGCCTGGCTTTCTGTGCCCGACCGTGCAGCTCGCCGATATTGCCATCCGCAACGGCAATGCCTCGTTCGTTTATCTCTTCACCCGAGTCAGGCCGGGTGCGCACAATCTTGGTGCCTACCATGGTGCGGAGATCCCCTACGTCTTCAATACCGCCGACACATGGTTACCCGGCGACGCGCGCGACCGCACCCTCACCCTCAGAATGATTCGCTACTGGGTGAACTTCGCCGCTGTCGGTGATCCCAATGGCGCGGGACTTCCGCATTGGCCTTCGGCTGAAACAGGCCAAGCGATGGAATTGGGCCGCCGCACCGGCCCTCTTGGTCGCGATACGTTTGCCCTGTGCGCCCTGCTGCAAGGACGGTGACAATGCCCGAAGTATCTAAGAAAGTTGACGAAAAACCCCAGAAGGCGCGTACGGATTTCGTAGTCTTTCTGATGGCGTTCTTGGTGATCGCGTCAATCACAGTCCCCATCTATCTATTTCCTAGCCAGGCCAAGACCTACATCGTCACCACTTATGACTGGATCGCGAACAGTCTCGGACTCGTCTATCAGTGGGCCGTCATCGGCATGGTCATTTTTTTGGGGTGGATCGCCTTTGGTCCTCATGGCGGCAAGCGGCTCGGGCGCGAAGATGACCGCCCGGAATTCGGCTATTTCAGTTGGGTTTCGATGTTGTTTTGCGCCGGCGTTGGCGCCGGCCTGATTTATTGGTCCACGATTGAATGGGCGCACTATCTCGGCGCGCCCCCCTTCGGCGCCGAGCCCTTAAGCGAAGACGCGCGTGACTGGGCGCTGTCATACGGATTGTTCCATTGGGGGCCGTTCGCTTGGATGATCTATGCGCTGCCCACAGTAGCCATCGGCTACCAATACTATGTTCGGGGTGCCCCCCATCTCCGCTTCTCCACCGCGCTATACGGGATGCTTGGTCACGGTGCGACGGCCGGAATCGTGTCGCGCATTCTGGATTTCCTATTCATGCTGTCCCTGCTCGCAGGGGCCGGAACGTCAATAGGCCTTGCCGTCCCGATGATTTCGGAGAGCCTAGCAGCAGGGCTCGGCTTCACGCGCACACTCAACACTGACATAGGGGTTGTTGGCGTCTGCGTAGGCCTCCTGACTATCGCTGCCTACAGCGGATTGTCGAAGGGCATCTCCAAGCTAGCCGAATTCAATGTTATGCTCGCCTTCCTTTTTTTGCTTTTTATACTAGTTGTCGGACCGACCGTCTTTATCTTGCGTCTGGGCACCGAACACATCGGATTCATGCTTCAGAACTCTCTACGAATGATCACGTACACGGACGCGATTGACCGGACGGGATTCGTCGAGAACTGGACCATCTTCTATTGGGCCTGGTGGATCGCATTTGGGCCATTCGTTGGTCTTTTTGTCACGCGCATTTCGCGGGGGCGTACGTTGCGGGACCTAGTGCTTGCAATGGCCGTTTTCGGCAGTCTCGGCGCGTGGATGTTTTACATAGTGCTTGGCAACTATTCGTTCTGGCTGGACATGACCGAACGTGTGCCAGTCCGCGAAATTGTCAACGGAGAAGGACCGCCGCAAGCGATCGCCGCCGTCATCTCTAGCCTCCCGTTTCCGTTTCTGATGCTCACACTCTTCAGCGTTATCAGCGTTATCTTTATTGCTGCGACATACAACAGTAAGGCCTACGCGCTGGCCGCAAGTACGATGCGCAATCTGCCGGTAGGCCAGGATCCGCCACGCTGGAACCGAATATTCTGGGCCTTGGTGCTTGGCCTGCTGCCGATCGCGCTGATGTCAGTTGAAGGGGGCATTAAAGTTGCGCAATCAGCTGTGCTCGTAGCCTCTCTGCCTTTGTTGGTTATTGCAATTCTGATGTGCATCAACCTTGTGCGATCACTGCGGGATTACTGACATGCTAAAGCTTGAACCTTTGCTTAGGTTTTCGAACGGCGTCATCATTCACTCGATAGGCAAGACCCCTTTTGGCGATCGCACCACCTATGTGATTGGTGAAGGTCGCTTCGAGGGGCCGCGGCTAAAAGGGCGAATATTGCCGGGCGGCGGCGACTGGCTGCTCCGCGGCACCGGCGGGCTTTCAAAACTCGATGTGCGCAAGACCTTCGAGACTGATGACGGCGCGATGATCGATGTCAGGTATGTTGGCCTGTATCGGTTCTCGGACGAGGTAACTACTAAGTTAAGCGGCGGAGGTGCGAGCGAATTCGGCGATACCTTGTTTCAGGTTCAAGCACAGTTTGAAACTGGCGATCAGCGTTACGCCTGGCTGAACGAAGTCTTGGCCATTGGAGAAGGCCGTGAAACCCAATCGGGCGTCGACTATCAACTGTACTCGATCGTAAGAGGCTGATTGGCAGGTTCTGTCAGTGGCGGAACCTGTCAGGTTAAAAACCGCCGGTGAAAATGCCCCTTGCCCCGCCTGAGTTCAGGCGAAGGAGGCCGTCCATGCAGCATCGGCTTCTGCACGAAAATGCCGAATGGTTGTGACGACGTACAGCAGCAAGGTCACCACCGGCGCCGTTTGAATGAGATTTTTGACGTCCCCCCGTTTTTCTCCTCCAGGCAAAATGTGAGTTTTCCGGCAATGTGATCCCCGCGAGGAAGGAGCAGGCCGTGAAGAAGAGCAAGTTTACCGAGGAGCAGATTTCCTTCGCC
>Ga0164294_10002558_pt1 | contig 16432 bp, 11 predicted proteins | sample GEODES005metaG_FD_111479 | JGI IMG/M metagenome (GOLD analysis project Ga0164294, IMG submission 111479) | Oligotrophic lake water microbial communities from Sparkling Lake, Wisconsin, USA - GEODES005 metaG | ecosystem: Environmental > Aquatic > Freshwater > Lake | place: USA: Sparkling Lake...
CTGGCGGGACAAGAGCCGCGAGGCCGACGGCGTCGTCGACGAGGAGGTCGTGGCCGAGGTCGTCTCCAAGATGACGGGCATTCCCCTGACCCGCATGTCGACCGAGGATCAGGCCCGGCTGATGGGCATGGAGGGCGAACTCCACAAGAGGGTCATCGGCCAGGAGCCTGCGATCAAGAGCGTGTCGAAGGCGGTCCGCCGCAGTCGTTCCGGGCTCAAGGATCCGAAGCGTCCGATCGGCTCGTTCGTGTTTGCCGGGCCCACGGGCGTGGGCAAGACGCTGCTCGCCAAGGCGCTCGCCCAGTTCATGTTCGGCGATGCCGACGCGATCATCCAGGTCGACATGAGCGAGTACATGGAGAAGCACAACGTCAGCCGCCTGATCGGCGCGCCGCCGGGCTACGTGGGCTTCGAGGAGGGTGGGCAACTCACCGAGAAGATCCGCCGGCGGCCCTACGCCGTGGTCCTGCTCGACGAGATCGAGAAGGCTCACCCCGACGTGTTCAACATGCTCCTGCAGGTGATGGAGGAAGGTCGGCTCACCGACTCGTTCGGCCGCAACGTCGACTTCCGCAATACCATCATCATCATGACCACCAACGCGGGGGCCGAGGCGATCAAGAATGAGGCCGCCTTCGGCTTCCAGAAGCCCGACGACGATGCCAGCTACGAGGGCATGAAGGGCCGCGTCAACGAGCGGATCGAGAAGGTCTTCCGGCCGGAGTTTCTCAACCGCCTCGACGATGTGATCGTGTTCCATCACCTCACGGTCGACGATCTCAAGCAGGTGATCGACATCGAGTTGGCCAAGGTCCGCGAGCGGCTCACCGAGCGCGGGCTCAAGCTCGAACTCTCCGACGAGTCGAAGAAGTTCCTCATCAAGAAGGGCTCCGACACCGACTTCGGCGCCCGGCCGCTGCGGCGGGCCCTCGAGAACTTCATCGAGGATCCGGTCAGCGAGGAGCTCCTCAAGGGCGAGTTCGAGGGTAAAGACACGATCCAGGTCGACTGCATCGAGGTCGCCGGCAAGAAGCAGCTCGTGTTCAAGGGAATCACGACGGCCGAGCCGGTGGCCGTCGTCCCCGCCGAGGGCGGAACCAGCTGACGGGGGGCGTTCAATCGCGCTGGTTTTCGAGGTACGCCCTGCCAAGATGGGGCTCTTCGACCGCATTCACGTTATGCCTAGCGTCGTCTCCGTGAGCGAGGGCGGGTACGCGAAGGGGGTCGGCGAACGCTCGCGGAGCCTTGGGCGTATCCTCGCCCGGGCGACGCGACTTTTGCCGCCGCCAAGCTGGTGAACCACGGAAGTCCAATGCGCTCTCAAGCGGATGAAGCCGGTGTCGGCACACGGCGGGGCTCTCGGGCCAGCTGGCACCCACCTACCCCGGCTTGCCCAGCTTTCCGGGGTTCTGGATTCGGCGGCGTCAGCCCCACCGCCTCTCATGCTTCCTGACCGGCACGGCCGATACAACCCGCAGGGGTTTCCATCCGCCCGCGCCCCGGGACTGCCATGCACGCCACGCCTTCGACAACTGCGCCACGCCACGCCGCCGGCATCAGCGGCTGGTTCGCCGGCCAGGTGGCGAACCTCGGCCAGTTCGCCATGGGCTGGGTGGCAGGCGTCGGCGACGTGACGCTCTTCGCATTGCAGACGGTCGGCTGGCTGTTCGCCCGCCGGCAGCGGCGGGACGTGCTCCTGCCCAACTTTTACCAGATCGGCGTGATGTCGCTGCCGGTGGTGGCGTTGACGGGCCTGTTCATCGGCATGGTGCTCGCCGTGCAGAGCTACTCCCAGTTCAAGGCCCTCGGCCTCCAGACGCGGCTCGGCTCCGTGATCAACCTCTCACTCGTCCGCGAACTTGGCCCCGTGCTCGCCGCCACGATGCTGGCTGGCCGCGTGGGCAGCGCCATGGCCGCAGAACTCGGCACGATGCGGGTCACGGAGCAGATCGACGCCCTGGAGAGCATGGGCGCTAATCCCATCTATTATCTCGTCGTGCCCCGGTTTCTCGGCTGCCTCGTCCTGATTCCCTCGCTGACCGTGATGGCCGACTTCATGGGCGTGCTCGGCGGCTACTTCTACTCGCATGTGCTGCTCGGGATCGACTACCACCACTACTGGGCCAACTCCCGGGAATACGTCGACGTGTTCGACTTCCTGCTGGGCATCTTCAAGAGCCTGTTCTTCGGAGCGGCGATCGCCCTGGTGAGCTGCCACCACGGCTTCCACTGCCAGCCCGGCGCCGAGGGCGTGGGGCGGGCGGCCACCAATGCCTTCGTTCATTCCTTCGTGCTGATCCTGATCCTGGACCTGTTCCTGGGAATCTGGCTCAACAACGTCCACGACTTCTTCCGCCCGGAAGGGCCCAGGAAGCTGCTCTGACACCATGCGCGTCGCCGCCCCTGCCACATCCCGTTCCGCCGACGTGCCGGCCGGCCCGATCCTGCGGGTCGAGCGGCTCTCCGTGCGGTTTGGAACGCAGGACGTGCTCCAGGACATCTCCATCGACCTGAATCCGGGAGAGACGCTCGTCGTGCTCGGTGAAAGCGGCTGCGGAAAGACGGTGCTGCTCAAGTCGATGATCGGCCTGATCCGGCCGACCAGCGGTGACGTGCAGTTCGAGGGCCGCTCCCTCGCCGGCCTCGGCGAGCGGGCCCTGGCCCACCTCCGCACCCGCTACGGCTTCGTGTTTCAAGGCGCCGCCCTGTTCGACAGCCTTTCCATCTTTGATAATGTCGCCTTCCCACTCCGCGAGCACACGCACATCCCTGCCGCCGAGGTGCGATCGATCGTGGAGTCGCTCGTCGACGAGGTGGGGCTGCCCCGCAGCGTGCTCCCCAAGAAGCCGGTGCAGCTCTCCGGGGGCATGCGAAAGCGGGCTGGGCTGGCACGGGCTCTGGCCCTCGATCCGCAGCTCGTGCTCTACGACGAGCCCACCACTGGGCTCGACCCGATCATGAGTGCCGTGATCAACGAACTGATCCTCCGGGTCCGCGGCCGGCCGAACGTGACCAGCGTGGTGGTCACGCACGACATGAACACCGCCCGCAAGGTGGCCGATCGAGTCATCATGCTCTACCCGCTCTTCCGCCTGCGGGTGGGCGAGCCGCAGGTCGTGTTCGACGGCACAGCCGAAGAACTCGACCGCTGCCAGGATCCCCGAATCCGCCAGTTTGTCGAGGGACGGGCCGGAGCCCGGCTGATGGAACTCCGCGAAGAGCAGGCCCGCGCCGAGGCCGCGAGCGGCGGCGGGGCGAGCGACGACCACGAGCCCGACAATCCGGAGGCCGGGGAATGAGCGACCGCGTGATGCAGTTCCGCGTGGGCGTGGTGGTGCTGGCGACGGCCATCATCACCGGGATCCTGATCGTGCTGTTCGGCGACCTGCCCTCGCTCGTGCAGGCCACCTATCCGCTCAAGATGAGCTTCACCGACGCCCGGGGCGTGGCCGACGGCACCCCGGTTCGGAAGAACGGCATCCTCGTGGGCCGCGTCTCCGACGTGCAACTCGACGAGCGCGGAGGCGTGAGCGTGCTGGCCAAGATCGACTCCTACGTGCCGATCTACCGTGACGAGCAACCGCGGATTACGAGCACGCTGCTGGGCGACGCCGAAATCCAGCTCGTTCCCGGCACGGTCCGGCCGCCGCGGCAGCGGGTGGGCAAAGACGAGGTCCTCGTCGGCGCCGTCTCCCGTGATCCCTTTGAGGTGTTCGCCACTCTCGAGCCCAAGCTTGGCGGCGCGATGCAATCGCTCGCCGAGGCGAGCGAATCGGTCAAGAAACTTACCGACAACCTCGACCGGCTTCTGCTCGGCGAAGACGACAAGTTCTCGAGCATGGTGCAGAAGACCGATGCCGCGCTCGACGCCTTCAACCTGGCCATGGCCAACATCAACGACGTGATGGGCGATCCGCAAGCCCGTGCGAACCTGAAGCAGACCCTCAACTCACTCCCCGACGTGATCAACGACCTGCGAACCACCGTGCAGGGCATCGGCGAAACCGTCGACACCGCCGACCGCAACCTCCGCAACCTCGAGGGGCTCACCAAGCCGCTCGGTGAGCGGGGCGAGGGGATGGTAGCGCAGATCGACGTCACGATCGGCCGCCTCGACGAGACCCTCCAGCAGGCGTCGATGTTCACCAAGGCGCTCAATGAATCGCAGGGCACGCTCGGCAAGCTGGTCCGCGATCCGCAGGTCTACAACGATCTCGCCCAGGCAGCCGGCAACGTCAACCGCCTGACGCGGGAACTGCGGCCGATCGTCGATGACGTCCGCGTGTTCACCGACAAGATCGCCCGGCACCCCGAGCAGCTCGGCGTGAAGGGCGCCCTCGACCGCCGCGCTGGGCTGAAGTAGGACGGCCGGCCTGTCGACGTCTCGCTGCGAACGAGGCAGTGCCGAGCGTCAGCACTGCCTGCCGGGCGGCGCGGAGGCGGGGGGCTGCCAGTGGCCGGTGAGCGTGCCCACCTTGGCTTCGCCTGTCTCCGCCGGCTTCGGCGGATTGGCCGCGGCGACATCGCCGATGCCCGTGAAGTGGTCGAAAGCGGCCTCCTTGAGGCGGCTGCCGTACCGCTCCGATAGCCAGGCGATGGTCTGCTCGATCGTGTCCGCCTGCAGCAAGACGAGGTCCCCCTTGCCCACGGCGTCGAGCACGAGGGCGGAACTAGTCGCCCAGTCACCGCCGGCCTCGATCGCGACCGGCCTGTCGGCCTTCATTGCCTCGCGGATGCCCCGCGAGATCAACGCCGTGATCTCACCCGGCTGGCGGCCACGAATGTAGGCATCTTCGTAGATCACCACCCGATCGAACGTCGCCGCCAGCAGCCTGCCCTGGGCGACGAGGTCCTCGTCGCGACGATCGCCGGCTGCCGAGTAGACGGCCGTCCGCCGGGGATGGGGAAACTTCGCCAGCGACGCACAGATCCGCTCGAGCGACGGCACGTTGTGGCCGTAATCGACGACGACCGAGGCCCCCTCGAGATCGAGCAGGTTGAACCGGCCGGGCGATCCGCCCGACCCGCTGGAGAAGCTTTCGAGGCCCAGCCGGACGAGTTCCAGCGGCACGCCAAGCCGCCAGGCCGCCGCGGCGCTGGCCAGCACGTTGTCTACCTGGAAGTCGACCAGGCCGCGGTGCACCAGCGGCACGCGATCGAGGTGGGCGAGCCGGGTTTCCCGCGGGCCGTCACACAGCACGATCCAACCCTCCCGAACGGTGGCCGCGAGGCCCCCCTGCGCGAGATGCTCGACGAGCACGGCGTTGGTCGGGTCGAGGGCGAAATAGACCACCTGCCCCTTGCACCACTTCTTCATGCCCACGACCAGGGGATCGGCGGCATTGAGCACGGCGGCGCCGCTGGGCCGCACCGCCGCGACGATCGCCCCCTTCACCCAGGCGATCTCTTCGGGCGTGTCGATCTCGGCGATGCCGAGGTGATCTCCCGAGGAGATGTTGGTGACGACCGCGACGTCGCAGCAGTCGAAGCCGCAGCCCTCCCGGAGGATGCCCCCCCGCGCTGCCTCGAACACCGCCGTGGTGACCGCGGGGTTGGCAAGCACCCGGCGGGCGCTCTTCGGACCGCTGCAGTCGCCGGCATCGATCTGCCGGCCACCGATCCAAACCCCCTCCGTGCAGGTGTTGCCCACGGTGGCGCCACCGGTGGTGGCAAGATGGGAGATCAGCCGCACGACCGTGGTCTTGCCGTTCGTGCCAGTGACCGCAGCCGTCGGAATCCGGCCGTCGTCGCCAGGGCTGAACAGGGAGTCGACGATGGCGGCACCGACGTTCCGCGGCATGCCCATCGTTGGCTCGAGGTGCATCCGCAGCCCGGGGGCCGCGTTGACCTCGATCACGACGCCCCGCTGCGCCTCGAGCGACTGCGTGATGTCTTGCATCACCAGGTCGATGCCCGCGACATCGAGGCCGATGATCCGCGCCGCCTCGATGGCCCGCGCCGCGACATCGGGATGCACGACGTCGGTGACGTCTTCCGCCGAGCCCCCGGTGCTCAGGTTGGCATTCCGCCGCAGGAGTACCGACCGGCCCGCCGAGGGCACGTCCTGCTCCGTGAGCCCCTGCTCCCGAAGCACGGCCGTCGCCACCTCGTCGATCACCATCGGGCTCAGCGAGGTGGCATGATCGCCGCACCGCCGCGGATCCTCGTTGACCCGGTCGACCAGTTGCCGCACCGTCGCCGCGCCATCCCCGACGACCGTCGGCGGATGCCGACGGGCGGCGGCCACCATCCGGTTGCCGACGACCAGCACCCGGTAGTCGGCTCCGGACACGAACCGCTCGACGACGACCGACGAATCCTGCTCGCTGGCGAGATTCCAGGCCTGCTCGACCTCCTCACGGGTGACGAGGTTCACGGAGACACCCCGTCCCTGGTTGCCGTACCGCGGCTTGATGACGACCGGACCGCCGATCTCCTCGGCCATCGCCCAGGCGTCGGCCGCGTCGGTGACCGGCCGCCCCTCGGGAACCGGGATGCCTGATTCCGCCAGCAGCGTCCGCGTGAGTTCCTTGTCCTGAGCAATCGTCTCGGCGACCGCGCCGGTCCGGTCGGTCTCGGCAGCCAGAATCCGCCGCTGCCTGGCACCCTGACCGAGCCGCACCAGCGATCCGGCGGTCAGCCGCTGCGACGGAATGCCGCGGGCCGCGGCCGCCTCGACGATCGAGCGGGTGCTCGGGCCGAGTTGCACATCGAGCAGGACGCCCCGCAGCCGCTTCACCTCGGCAGCCACGTCGAACGCCGCGTCGTCGATCGCCGCCGTCAGCAGCCGGTGGGCAGCATGCAGACACTCGATCGCGAACTTCTCTTCCTTGTATTCGATGACCACCTTGTAGATGCCGCGGGTCTTGGTTTCACGGGCGCGGCCGTAACCCACCGGCGTGCCGGAGAGGGTCTGGAGTTCAAGCGTTACGTGCTCGAGCACATGGCCCATCCACGTGCCGGTCCGCAGCCGCTCGAAGAAGCCGCCCCGCTCTCCGATCGAGCAGCGGTGCTCGATCATCGCGGGCAGCCACGCCATGATCCGCTCATTGAAGCCGGGAAGCGTGTTGGAGGGAAACTCCTCGAGCCGACCGAGGTCGACCCACGCTTCGAGGCAGGGAAACGACGCCCACTGATTGGGGCCGCGGAGGACCTTGACCGAAAGAATCTCCATGGAAGGGATGCGTTTCTCTAGACCGTGCGCAGACGCGTGCGCGGGTCTGGTCGTGTGCGCCTCGTCCAGCCGCCGGACATTCCGACGGGTTGTGCTGGAACGGAGGCCGCACGGTTCACAACGGCACTGAGGTGGCGCGTCGCCCGCTCAATGCTGTCCGCAGGGGCGGACATCCGTACGAACCCGACGTGAGAACCCGTCAGGGTGGCGGTTGGCAATCCGGGGCCGCTGGAGAGATGCTCTCGGCGAAGCGATGCTTCGCTGTGAGGCTGAAGAACGACGAACGAACCGAACAACCCGCCAACCGACCGGCCGATGTGGCCATGTGACGAAAGGATTCCTACACCGCGAGGCCGGATGGTAACGCCGCACGCCACACGGACGCGCGTTCGCTTGCGATACCCGTTCCTCGCGGCACCATGATTCAAACCTCGATGGCTTCCGAACCGAATCCGGTTGCCACCGCCTCGCTGAAAAAACAAGCCTCGGTTTCCCTGGGCAGGCTTCGCAGATCGATGTGCAGAGTTTACGCTTCGGCGCACCAATCGCGAATATTTTTCCAGCAGTTTCTGAACGAAGCATCTCCCGTGCCGAAAACCATCCTCGACGCTCGGATTCATCGTCGAGTGCCTATTCTCAGCACGACAACGCATCCCGGGCATGGGAAACACGAGAGAAGTCACCGGAGGGCGCGGCAGAATATGGTCAGTCGCGACAGGCAGGCAGGAAATTTCTACAGTTCGGCAGCGGACAGCGGCGGGCGAAACGTGGGTGGTCGAACCGGCAGGATCGACGCCCAGGCGGAATCGACCAATCCCGGGCGTCGGCTTGACGGTAATCTAGGCATGTTCGGAAAGCCACGCAAATTTCTGGGGGTCGCCCCTGGGCAGCCGCTGCAACCGGCCCTTGTCGAACCAAAAACGCGTGTTTTCTTCGGTTTTTCCAGATTCCCTGGCGGGCTCACGGCCCCTTCTCCCCGATGACCGCAGGCCCTCCTGCCGCTGGCTCGATCCCCACCCCCGAGGGCGGTTCCCTGCCCTGGGCCGGTCTGGTGCGGTTGGCCCCCGGGGAGACCGTCCTGGCGATGGGTCGATTCGACCTCGACGCCCACCTGCGGTTCAAAGATGGCTGGATCGTGCTCACGAACAAGCGGCTGATCGCCGACGAGCCGGCCTCCGCGGACGTGGCGCCAGCCGGCGCTCTCGGGCCGCGTGAGTGGGAAATTGATTCCGACTCCCGGCTGGATGTGCAACTCCGGTCCGCCGTTGGTCGGGTCGAACTCTCCTCGGGCGATCGCGTGGTCGCGCGGTGGCTGTTTACGCCCGCGACTGCCGACACGATCCACGCGCTCGAAGATGCCTTCGATGCGCGAACGCCCGGGCCAGGCGGGCTCTCCGAACCGATTGCCACGCGGCCGGCCGTGCCCCCGGCCGAGGGAAACGATGCCGGCGACACACCCGAGAAGCCCGCCGCGGCCCGCCGCGGCATGGGAGACGACGTGACCGGCGGAACCGCCTCGTGGCGGGCGCTGGTGCGGCTGATCTCGTTCGCTCGGCCGCATGCCGGCATGGCCATTTTCGGCGGCGTCCTCTCGCTCGCCAGCACGGCGGCCGCGTTGGTACCCCCGTACCTGACCATGCCGCTGGTCGACGACGTGCTGATCCCGAGGCAGAACGGCAAAGAGGTGCCGTTCACGCTCGTGTGGTGGTATCTCGGCGGCCTGCTCGCCGCGGCCGTGGCGGCCTGGCTCCTCTCCTGGGCACAGACCTGGACGCTCGGCTGGGTGAGCGAGCGGATCGCCGCCGGTCTGCGCACCCGAACCTATGCCCACATGCAGTCGCTGTCGCTCGACTTCTATCAGGGCAAGCGAACTGGTGACCTGATGTCGCGCGTAAGCAGTGATACCGACAAGATCAATACCTTCCTGTCGGTGAACCTGATCGAGTTCGCGTCAAACGTGATGCTCTTAGCCCTCACGGCGGCCGTCCTCATCTGGCTCAACCCGTTGCTGGCGATTCTCACGCTCATCCCCTTCCCGTTCGTGGTCTGGCTGATCTACGCCGTGCGGGAGCGGCTCCGCCGCGGCTTCGCCCGGGCCAGCGTGGCCTGGGGTGACATGACCAGCGTGCTGGCCGACACCATCCCGGGCATCCGCGTCGTCAAGGCCTTCGCCCAGGAATCCCGCGAGGTTGACCGATTCGTCGCGGCCAACGACCGCGTGCTCGACGCCAACGACCGCGTCAACGTGGTCTGGTCGTTCACGGGCCCGATCGTGAGCCTGATCAGCGAGGTCGGCCTGCTGGTGGTCTGGGCCTGCGGCGCCTGGCTCGTGTTCTCCGCGGGCGTGACGGTCGGCGCCCTGACCGCGTTTCTCGCCTACATCGCCCGGTTCTACGGCCGTGTCGAATCGATGATTCGCATGGTGCCCGCCACGCAGCGGGCGGCGGCGAGCGCCCAGCGGATCTTCGAGATCCTCGACTGCAAGCCGACGGTTGCGGAGGCCCCGCGGCCGGTGAAGCTCGGCCGCATCGAGGGGCGGATCGAGATTTCGGGGGTCCACTTCCGCTACGGGGCCCGTGAAGTGCTTCACGGTGTCGACCTGACCATCGAGCCGGGGGAGATGATCGGGCTGGTGGGCACGAGCGGCTCGGGCAAATCGACGCTCGCCAACCTCGTCTGCCGGTTTTACGATCCCTCGACCGGTTCGATCCGGATTGACGGCGTGAACCTGCGGGACGTCGACATCGCCGACTACCACCGCAACCTTGGCTGCGTGCTCCAGGAGCCCTTTCTCTTCTTCGGCTCGATCGCCGACAACATCGCCTACGGCCGGCCGGCGGCGAACCGAGATGACATCGTGGCCGCGGCCAGGGCCGCCGGCGCGCACGACTTCATCCTTTCGCAGCCGCTGGCCTACGACTCCCGCGTCGGCGAACGTGGCGGCGGCCTCTCCGGTGGCGAGCGGCAGCGGCTCTCGATCGCCCGGGCGCTGCTGGTAGACCCGCGGATCCTGATCCTCGACGAGGCCACGTCGAGCGTCGATGCCGAAACCGAAGCGATCATTCAGGCGGCGATCGACCGGCTCGTCACCGGGCGGACGACGATCGCGATCGCCCACCGGCTGTCCACGCTGCGGCGGGCCAATCGGCTCGTCGTGCTCGATGCCGGACGAATCGTGGAGGTCGGCACCCCCGACGAACTCCTCGCTGCCGAAGGCATGTACGCCCGCCTCTACAACGCCCAGATGAAGGCGGCCGAAGAAGCCGCGGCCGCAACGTGAAGCACCACCTCGACCCCGCCCTGCCGCGAACGACCATGCCCTCCCACACCCCAACGATCACGTCCGCGGAGTCCCCCGAAGGCTGGCTGCTCGAGCGGCATCCGCATGGCCGTCTCGATCTCGTCGATGCCCGCGGGCGTCGACATCGCGACGTCGACGTGCTGCGGGCGTTTCCGGTGACCGCGACCACCGGCCCGGTGGCGATCATCGCCGCCGACGGTGGTGAACTCGCCTGGGTGCAGTCGCTTGCAAGTTTGCCCGCCGGCCTCCAGGCGCTGCTCGACCGTGAACTCGCCCAGCGGGAGTTCCTGCCGGCGATCGAGCGGATCGAGTCGATCTCCGACACTGAGCCGACAGAATGGGCCGTCGTCACCGATCGCGGCGGGCATCGCTTCAAGGTGGCCCACACGGATGACGTGGCCCGCCGCGCCGACGGCAGCGTGTTCATCACCGACACCTTCGGGATGCGATACCGAATCCCCGACGTTGCCGCGCTCGATCTCCACAGCCGCCGCCTCCTCGAGAAGATGGCGTAGGTCGCAACGGCTGGCCCGCAGGTTGCCTGCATCCGCCAGATTCAGGCCGCCGGCCCGCCGGGGCCGGAAGCTGGGCCGGTTGCACCGTCCATGCCGACAGGGAGGGCTGCTGTCCTGGAAAAAACACCCATTTTTTCTCAACAAACCGCTTGTGGCCCGCGTAGACCGGATTAGTCTCGAAGGGTCTTCCAGGAGAGAACCCATGACTTCGTCCGGCATCCGTTCGCCCCGTTCCGCATTTCTTCGCCGCCTTCAATCCCTCGCCTGCGCCGGGCTCGTGCTCGCGCCGCAGACGCCCGCGATGCGGTTCGCGACCGCCGAGTGCGGCTGCGGCGCCGCCCCTGCCCCGGTGGCGGTGCCCACGCAGACCTACCGGCTCGACTACCAGACCGTCTACGACGAGCGACAGGTCAGCGCGGAGCGGGTCTCTTACGAGACCGTCTACGACACCAAGACCTACACGGTGCAAAAGCCCGTCTGGGAGACGCAGACGCAGGAGCGCCGCTACGCCGTGCAGAGGCCGGTCTGGGAGACGCAGACCCGCGAAGAGCGGACCACCGTCATGAAGCCCGTCTACGAGACGGTCGTCGAGGACCGCAGCTATGACGTGACCCGTGACGTGGTCGAGACGGCCACCCGCGACGAGCAGTACACCGTCATGAAGCCGGTCTACGAGACCGTCGTGCAGCAGCAGGTCTCCACCGTGCGGAAGCCCGTCTATGAGACCAGCGAGCGGGAGCAGGCCTACACCGTCACCGAGCCGGTCACCCAGATGCGGACCACCTACTCGGTGGGCAGCCAGGCGGTCGACATGGTCACGCCGGTGGTGACCCCGGGCGCGACCGGCCTCGCGTACGCTCCCGGTGGCTGGATGATCGATCCCGTCACCGGCCTCGCCGTGTGGCAGCGGGGCGGCTATCAGTGGGTGATGACACCCGGCACCGTCGTCAATCAGGTGAACCGCAGTTACCAGCCGACCTACACGCCGGTGCAGGTGCCCGAGACGACCTACGTCAACCGCGTCGTCACCCAGAAGGTGCCGGTGCAGACCGTCCGTTACGTCGACGAGCAGGTGGTGCAGCAGGTGCCCGTGCAGACCATGAAGATGGTCGCCGAGACGGCCGTTCGGCAGGTGCCCGTGCAGACCGTTCGCAAGGTGGTGGAGCGGGTCGAGAACAGGGTGCCGGTGCAGGTGATGAAGATGGTGCCCGAGGAGCAGGTCCGTCAGGTCGCCTACCAGGTCTGCAAGATGGTCACCGAGGAAAAGGTCGAACCGGTGCAGATCCAGGTGATGAAGTACGTCACCGAGGAGCGGACGATGCAGGTGCCGCGGGTGGTCGAAAAGAAGACCCCCTACACCTACACCGTGCGGATGCCCCGCACGGTGGTGACGAAGGTGCCGCTCGATTCCTGCGGCAATCCGATCCCTACGGCTCCCGCCGCCGCTGCCATCCCCGCCGCCGCTGCCATCCCCGCCGCCGCTGGGGCTCCCTCACTGCCGATGGCCACGGCCGCGTCGTACGAGACGGTGCCCACTCCCCCTGCGGCATCCGCCCGGCCGATGACGCCTCCGGCGGCGCCGGCGGCGAGTGGTCCCTTGAAGACGTTCAGCGACAAGCCTGCCGAGATGAGCCCGCCGGTCACCGACGGCTGGAAGGCCTCCACGCTCGACCACGCCGATCCCACGCCAGCGGCGGCCGAGGTTCGGCAGGCGGACAAGCCAATCGTCGAGGCCGTTCCCGACCGCAGCACCGAGGCCATACCCGCGCCGGCGGCAGCGGTGCCCTCGGCCGCGCTTCCGACCGAGCAGGCACCCACGATCGCGCCGCCGGGTCCGCTGGTGGAACCAGCCGCGCCGACTCACGACCTCCGCGACGTCCCGGCCGCCGCCCGGACCTCCGGCACGGGCTTTCTCCGCGTGATCCCATCCGATCACACGACCTGACACGGTCGGGCATTCACGCCCCGTACAACGCCTCACGGCGAGGGGCTTGGACGACGCCTCACGTCGAGAGGCCTCCACGGCGCCCCGCGGCGAAGGGCTGTCACGCCGCGTTGCGACGTTCGATGCCTCTTTGAGCGAAAGCCCCGGGCATACCGCCCCACGATTGGCAGCCATCGGGGCGGGGAGTACATTCCCGCGAACACTCGCAGGACGCCCCCGCATGCCCCCCGAGGTCACGGACGACCAGTCGCCACCACCCGGGCAGTCGTCGGCACCGCGGGGCCGACGCTCATCCCGGCCACTGCTCGAGTTCGACGATCCCGTGGATCATCCGGGCGTCCGGGGTCTCTACACTGCGGCGATGATGGCCGCGGTGCTCGACGTGCCGCCCGCGGCGATTCGGCACTGGATCCGCGGCGGCTTGTTCATCGCCGCCCGGTCGGTCGGGTCGGTCGACTGGTTCGGCTTTGAGCAGCTTGTCGTAGGACGGCATCTGGCCCGATTCCTCGCGGGTGGCCTGTCGCTTCGCGATATCGATGCCAAGCTCCGCGAACTCGTGCCGGGGGGCGGGCAGGCCGCTGCCGACGCCGCGAGCCGGGTGCGGCTCGATGGCCGCCGGCTGAGCCTCGATGACGGGGGCCGGATGCTGGCCGCCGGCGGCCAACTGCAACTCGGTTTCTACACGGCGTCGCTGGTGGAGACGGCCGCCGACGGAGAGCATCCCGCGGTCTTTGAACTCGAGTCGGCGCGTGAAGCCTCGGCCCGTCCGGCCCCTGGCGACGACGCGGCCGATCTCCCGCCGCCTGGCAGCGACGCCGCGGAGATCCTCGATCTTGCCGACGACCTGGAGGCGGCTGGCGAGTTCGTCGAGGCGGCCGAGGCGCTGCGGGCCGTGCTGCAGGCCCAGGGTCCGAATGCCCGGATCACCTTTATGCTGGCCGAACTCCTCTACCGCGCCGGCGATCTGACCGCCGCCCGGGAGCGGTACTACGCCGCCATCGAGCTCGATCCCGATCACCTCCAGGCGCGGTCGAGCCTCGGATGCGTGCTCGCGGAACTGGGCGAACACGAACTGGCGCTGGCTGCCCTCGAGGGTGTGCTCCGTCAGGAGCCCACCTACGCTGATGCCCACTGGCATACGGCGGGCGTCCTTCGCGAGATGGGCGCCGTGGCCGATGCCGCGCATCACCTCCGTCGCTTCCTCGCCCTCGCGCCCGAGAGCCCGTGGGCCGCGCTCGCCCGCGGGCGGCTCGACGAAGCCCGCTGACGGAAGCGTCTCGCGAGGCTCAGTACGCGCCCCAGGGTCCGCGAACGGCGTTGACGCCAAACTGCACCGTGTCGCTCGGCTGATTCGGTGTCGGCAGGAAACCGCCGCCACCACTGCCCGCCACACCACCCGGGCCCGGGTACGGACGGCGAAACTGATGGTAGATCGGCGCGACCCGCGAACTCGGCACGCCCCACGAGTACTGGGTCATGAACTCGCTGGTCGGCGGCACCACCAGCGCAATCGGCCGACCCTCGGCGGGATCGTACCAGCCGCTGTGCCAGCTCTTGCCCTGACTGCGGAGGAAGTAACGCTTCTCCCAGGCGTTGTACTTGCAGTCCTCGTGGAGGCCGCCGGTCTTTCCGTAGTTGCAAGGCCCGCCCACGGGTGTGCCACAGGGTTTGCAATGGCCGCAATGACCACAGTGCTTGCCGCAGTGACCATGGCCGCAATGGCCGTGGTGACAGCGACCGTGGCCGCAGTGGCCCTGGGCCCCCGGGCCGCACTGCCCCGAGCCACAGCAAGCGCCGGAGCAGCCGGGCGCATGGGCGAAGTGATCGCCGGCCGTCGCGAGTCCAAGGCCCACGGTGGCGAGGGCGACAGAGCCCGCGAAGAGCGTGGTGATGAGGATGCGGCGATCCATGATGGAAGGGTCTCCGGGATCAGTACCAGTAGGCCTTCACATCGGTCCGCATGCCGGTCACGCCCGCCGGGCGGATGTAGCGACGCCGATGCTTGTAGAGAAACTCGTGCGGCATGAAGGGCGGATACGTGTTCCAGGTGTGGCCCACGCGGGGCGGTACTGGACGGGGCGACACGTAGAGCTGCGCGCCCATGCCGGGATAGCCCCCCGCCGGCACTGGCGGCACATAGAAGTTGTAGAAGACGTCGGGCGTGGGCCCTTCAACGCCGCCGTCGATCGGCAGTGCCAGGGCGGAGCAGGCCGCGACCGCCTCGGCGATCATGACCGCTGCAATGAGCAGAACCCGTTTCGATGTGGCGTGCAGCATCGAGACCCCTCCCTAGGTCGAAGCCGAATGGCACCGGAATCCCCCCGGCTCCCGAAACTTCGGCCGGAACCCCTCCTGCGCATCACTCCGTCGATGCCGAGGACGCCGCTCCTGCCTGACAGTCACACCTTCGCAGATGGCGAAGCCCGCCCAAGCATGAAGCTGGGAATCGGCGGAGGGCGACGAGCGTGGGCGTATCCTCGCCTCGCGTAGGAGGCCTCTGCCGTTCCCGGCGGGCCACCCCACAGACACCGTGACCGACAAACTCGCCCCCACTTGCCAAGTCCGCGGCCCGGGATCACAGTCTGGGGGCCGAAAAACCCGGAAACTGTCATGCCTAAGACCGCCTCACGCCCCCGCTCGACCACGAAAAAGTCTGGTGCACCGAAGACCGCGCAGGCGGCGGCACCGATCGAGGCCGTTGCTCCACAGGCCGCCGCCGTACCGTCGAAGGCCCCGGCCAAACGGCGGGCCACGGCCCAGACCCTCGCTGCCGGCCAGCGGGACATCTCGGTCAGCGAGTTCTTTGCCAAAAACCGCCATCTCCTCGGTTTCGATTCGCCCCGCAAGGCGCTGCTCACGAGCGTCAAAGAGGCAGTCGACAACTCGCTCGACGCCTGCGAGGAGGCGGGCATCCTGCCCGAGGTCTGGGTGCGGATCGAGCAGGTGGGGGAGAGCGGTACGCGGTATCGGATGAGCGTACAGGACAACGGACCGGGCATCGTCAGCAAACAGATCCCGCTGATCTTCGGCAAACTGCTCTACGGGTCGAAGTTCCATCGGCTGCGGATGAGCCGCGGCCAGCAGGGGATCGGCATCTCGGCCGCCGGTATGTACGGCGTGCTTACCACGGGCAAGCCGGTGAAGATCATCTCCAAGATCGACGCCAAGCATTCCGCCCACTATTCCGAACTGCGGATCGACACCAAGACCAATCAGCCCGAGATCCTCAACGGCAAGGGAGAAGGCGTCGACATTCCCGCCGGCAAGGGTGGCGCGGAACTGATGAAGAAGCACTCCATCGAGTGGGTTGCCGAAAACGACCAGGGAGCGTCGATCGACCACGGCACGCGGGTGACGATCGAAATGGAGGCAAAGTTTCAGCGGGGCCGCGGCAGCGTCGAGGAGTATCTGGAGCAGACGGCGATCGCCAACCCCCATGCGCGGCTCCACTTTCAGGGGCCGGACGGCCCGGAGCGGATTTTCGAGCGGTCCACCGA
>Ga0164294_10002559_pt1 | contig 16431 bp, 18 predicted proteins | sample GEODES005metaG_FD_111479 | JGI IMG/M metagenome (GOLD analysis project Ga0164294, IMG submission 111479) | Oligotrophic lake water microbial communities from Sparkling Lake, Wisconsin, USA - GEODES005 metaG | ecosystem: Environmental > Aquatic > Freshwater > Lake | place: USA: Sparkling Lake...
CCAATGCCTACAAGGTCTCGGGCGGCCTTCACGGCGTCGGCGTGTCGGTGGTGAACGCACTCAGCGAGTTCCTCGATCTCACGATCTGGCGCGACGGGCAGGAGCATTACATGCGTTTCGCGTTCGGCGATGCGGTGGCACCGCTCAAGGTCGTCGGCCCCGCGCCCGAGGGCAAGAAGGGCACGAAGGTCACCTTCTTCCCGTCGCCCGCCACGTTCAAGATCACCGAATTCGATTTCGAGAAGCTGGAGCACCGCTACCGCGAGCTCGCCTTCCTCAATTCGGGCGTGCGCATCTTCCTGGTCGACGCGCGCCATGCCGAGCATGTCGAGCATGAGCTTTACTATGAGGGCGGGATCGCGGCCTTCGTGAAGTATCTCGACCGCGCCAAATCGCCGCTCTTCCCGGAGCCGATCGCCGTGCACGGCCACCGCGACGATGTCGGCATCGACGTCGCGCTCGAGTGGAATGATTCCTACTACGAGAACGTCCTGCCTTTCACGAACAACATCCCGCAGCGCGACGGCGGCACCCACCTGGCGGCCTTCCGCGCGGCGCTGACGCGCACGCTCAACAATTATGCCGACAAGTCGGGCCTCCTCAAAAAGGAGAAGGTGACGCTGACCGGCGACGACATGCGCGAAGGGCTTACCGCGATCGTCTCGGTCAAGCTGCCCGATCCCAAGTTCAGCTCGCAGACCAAGGACAAGCTCGTCTCGTCCGAAGTGCGTGCCCCGCTGGAAGCGCTGATGGCCGACAAGCTGGCGGAATGGCTGGAGGAGAATCCCGCCCATGCCCGCTCGATCATCCAGAAGGTGATCGACGCCGCCGCCGCGCGCGAGGCGGCCAAGAAGGCGCGCGAACTGACCCGGCGCAAGGGCGTGATGGACATCGCCTCGCTCCCCGGCAAGCTCGCCGATTGCCAGGAGCGCGACCCCACGAAGTGCGAACTCTATCTGGTCGAGGGTGACTCGGCCGGCGGCTCCGCCAAGCAGGGCCGCGATCGCAACATCCAGGCGATCCTGCCGCTGAAGGGCAAGATCCTGAACGTCGAGCGCGCGCGTTTCGACCGGATGCTGTCTTCGAAGGAAGTCGGCACGCTGATCCAGGCGCTCGGCACCGGCATCGGCCGCGACGATTTCAACATCGAGAAGCTGCGCTACCACAAGATCGTGATCATGACGGACGCCGACGTCGACGGCGCCCACATCCGGACTTTGCTGCTGACCTTCTTCTATCGGCACATGCCCGACATCATCACGCGCGGGCATCTATATATCGCGCAGCCGCCGCTCTATAAGGTCGCGAAGGGCCGGTCCGAGGTCTACCTCAAGGACGGCTCGGCGCTCGACGATTATCTCGTCGATGCGGGCATCGCGGGCGTGGTGCTGGAAGGCGTCGACGGCACACGCCGTTCGGGTGCGGACCTCAAGAGCCTCGTCGATCACGCCCAGCGCATGGCGCGGCTGATGGCGTACGTCCCGCGCCGCTACAATCCGGGGTTGATCGAGGCGCTGGCACTGGCCGGCGCGCTCGACCCCGCGACCGGCGACCATAGCGTTGCAGTCACCGAGGTCGCCGCCTGGCTCAACCGCGCCGATCCCGAGGCCAAATGGACGGTCGACGTCACCGAGGAAGGCGGCTTCCACGCCAAGCGCCTGTGGCGAGGCGTCACCGATCACCATGTCGTTGAGGCCGGGTTCGTGGGCTCCGCCGAGGGCCGGCGCCTGCATGCACTCGCCGGCGAGCAGACCGAGGGCTATGCCCATGTCGCCCACCTCGTCGTCCAGAAGAAGGGCGCCGAGGAGGCTGCGGTCGAGGAGCCGACCGAGACCGAGGACGGCACCCCCATCCCGCCCGAGCCCGCAAAGGGCCGCCGCGTGACGCGCCCGTCCGAGCTGCTGGAGGCCGTGCTGGCCGCCGGGCGCAAGGGCCTGTCGATCGCGCGCTACAAGGGCCTGGGCGAGATGAACGCCGAGCAGCTGTGGGAAACCACGCTCGACCCGGCCAATCGATCGATGCTGAAGGTCGAGGTCAGCCAGGCCGATGTCGCCGACGAGATCTTCACCCGGCTGATGGGCGACGTCGTCGAGCCGCGTCGCGAGTTCATCCAGGAGAATGCGCTGTCGGTGGCGAATCTGGACGTTTGATCCACCACATCCGTTTGGGCTGAGCCTGTCGAAGCCCTGTCCTTCCTGAAGAAAAGTGCAGCCCTTCGACAAGCTCAGGGCGAACGGAGGTAGGTTTGTCGGAAATCGTCACCATCCGCTCGGACCGGCTGATCGCCGAGATCAACCCGCTCGGCGCCGAACTCCACGCGCTGCGCGAGGCGGACGGCACCGATCTGCAGTGGAATGGCGATCCGAAGGTGTGGAACGGCCGCGCGCCGATCCTCTTCCCGGTGATCGGCGTGGTCAACGAAGGCGTGATCCGCGTCGACGGCCGCGCCTATCCGATGGCCAAGCACGGCTTCGCGCGGCGGCGGCGGTTCGAGATCGCGGCGCAGACCGAGACGCATGTCGCCTTCCGGCTGGAGGACGATGCCGAGACCCGCAAGGCCTATCCCTTCGCCTTCCGCCTCGAAATCGCTTTCGGGATCGCCTACGGCGCGCTGGCGATCGACGCGACCCTCTCCAATCCGGGCGACGTGCCGCTGCCCGCGAGCTTCGGTTACCATCCGGCGTTGCTCTGGCCGCTGCCGGACACGGGCTTGCGCGGAGACCATCGCATCCTGTTCGACGAGGCCGAGCCCGATCCGATCCGCCGCATCGACCATGACGGGCTGCTGACGCCGACGCTGCACCCCACCCCCGTGGAGGGCCGCACGCTGCGCCTGCGCGACGATCTGTTCGCCGACGATGCCCTGATCTTCCTCACCCACCGCTCGCGCGGGCTGCTCTACGGGGTCGAGGGCGAGCGCAATCTGCGGATCGACTTTCCCGGCATGGACGAGCTCGGCATCTGGACGAAGCCGGGCGCGGGCTATGTCTGCATCGAACCCTGGGCCGGCGTCGCCGATCCGGAGAGCTTCGCGGGCGACATCCGGAGCAAGCCGGGCATCGTCGAAGTGCCGCCCGGCGGAACCCATAGTTTTGCCATGCGGATCGCGGTCGACGCCTGAGCGTTAGGACCCACGAATGGCGGCGCACATCAACCGAATCGCGACCGCAGTGCCGCCCAACGAAGTCCACCAACTCTTCATCGACTGGGCGACTCCGCGCGTCATCGACCGGCGCGAGCGGGCGCTCTTCACGCGGATGGCGCAAAGATCGGGGATCACCCACCGCTGGTCGGTCCTCGGCCAGGGCGAGCAGTTCGAAGACGGCGGCTTCTACGGCGACATGGACGCGACCACCGCGCGGCGGATGCGCGTCTATGCGACCGAGGCGCCCCGCCTCGCGCTGGAGGCAATCGGAAAGCTCGGCGACTTCGGCACGATCACCCACCTCGTCGTCGCGAGCTGCACCGGCTTCGTCGCGCCGGGGGTCGATCAGATCATCGCCCGCGCGCTCGGCCTGCCGCGCAATGTCGAGCGGACATTGGTGGGGTTCATGGGCTGCTACGCGGCCATCGCGGCGCTTCGGACCGCGCATCATATCGTGCGATCGGAGCCGGCGGCGCGTGTCCTGGTGGTGACGGTCGAGCTGTGCACGCTCCACCTGCAGGACACGGGCGATGTCGAGAGCCTGCTCGCGATGCTGCAGTTCGGCGACGGCGCGGCGGCGGCGATCGTCAGCGCCGAGCCCGAAGGGTTCGCCATCACCCGCAGCTTCGCCGAAGCGATCGCCGATGCCGAGGGGCTGATCCAGTGGCACGTCGGCGATCGCGGCTTCGTGATGGAGCTGTCGGGCGAGGTGCCGGGCCGGATCGCGCAGGCGCTCGCCGATCCGGATGTTCGGGATGTCGTGACCGGCGGCGAGGCCGTCGATACATGGGCGGTGCATGCCGGCGGTCGATCGGTGCTCGATGCCGTCGAGCGCGCGTTCGACCTACCGCCCGAGGCACTCGAAGCCTCACGCACGATCCTGTCCGACGACGGCAACATGTCGTCCGCGACGCTGATGTTCGTGCTGGCACGCCTGCTCGCCGAGCAGCGCCGGGTCGAGAACGGCGTCGCCATCGCCTTCGGGCCGGGCCTCGCGGCCGAAGGACTGGGCCTCAGGAGCGCCGCGTGATTTCGCTCCGCACCCGCTCGACTCAGGACGAGCGGATGGATGCCGAGGATCTGCCGCAGGAAACCTACAGCGCGCTGATCGCCGACCTTTCGAAGGTGAATACGGTCACGCTCTCGCGCCGCCCGACGCTGGCCTTCCTCAAGCGGGCACTGGCAGACCGAAAATCCTTTCGACTGCTCGACGTCGGCTTCGGACACGGCGACATGCTGCGCGCGATCGCGGGCTGGGCCGAACGGCGCGGCATCGCGGCAGAGCTCGTCGGCATCGACCTCAACCCCCGCTCCGAAATCGCCGCGCGCGCCGCGACCGCGCCCGAGATGCCGATCGCCTACCGCACCGGCGACTATGCCGCACTGGCGGGCGAGGGATTCGACGTCGTCGTCAGCAGCCTCGTCGCGCACCATATGACCGGGGCGCAGCTGATCGCATTCCTGCGCTTCATGGAAGCCGAGGCGCGGGTCGGGTGGATGGTCAACGATCTGCTCCGCCACCGCCTCGCCTACACCGGCTTCCCGATCCTCGCGCGTGCGATGGGCTGGCACGATATCGTGCGGCTCGACGGCCAGCTCTCGATCGCGCGCAGCTATCGCCCCGACGAATGGCCGCCCCTGCTCGCGGCAGCGAGCGTGACCGAGGCGCGCGTCGTGCGCCGTTTCCCCTTCCGGCTGTGCGTCGAACGGACGCGCTGATCGTCGGCGGCGGGCCGGCGGGCGCTGCGGCGGCAATCACGCTCGCCGCGCGCGGCCGGGCGCCGCTCCTGATCGAGCGCAAGGCGCAGCCCGAGGGCATCGTCTGTGGCGGCTTCCTGAGCTGGAGCACGACGGCTGCGCTCGACCGGCTCGGCATCGACGTGGCGGCGCTCGGCGCCCGGCCGATCGATCGCGTACGCCTGATCGCCGGGGACAGCGTCGTGGAAGCCCCGCTCCCGGCGCGGGCGGCGGGCTTGTCCCGTGCGACGCTCGACACGGCCTTGCTCGCCCGCGCGACGGCGGTGGGCGCCGAGATCTGGCGGGGCATCGGCGTCACGAGGATCGAGGGCAACATCGCAACGCTCGCGGATGGCGCCGCCGTCGAGGGTGAGGCGCTTTTCGTCGCGACGGGCAAGCATGCGGTGCGGGGCATCTCCCGCGCGACTCCCGGCGAAGGCTCGGTCGGGCTGCGGCGAACGCTGGACGCCACCGCCGATCTCGACGGCATGATCGAGCTCCACCTGTTTCGGGGCGGCTATGCCGGGCTGCTGCTGCAGGAGGACGGCTCCGCCAACCTCTGCCTTTCGGTGGAGGCGGCGCGGCTGAAGGCGGCGGGCGATCCCGACACTCTCCTCGCCCACCTCGTCGAGGAATCCCCGCGTCTCGGCGATCGCCTCCGCGATCCCGGCGACTGGTCGAGCGTCGCCGCCGTGCCCTACGGCTGGCGCGCCCTGCAGACCGAAGCGGGACGCTTTCGGATCGGCGATCAGGCGGCGGTGATCGCTTCCCTGGTCGGCGACGGCATCGGCCTCGCGCTGGCCAGCGGGCGATCGGCCGCCCAAACCATGCTCGACGGAGCCCCGGCACCCGCTTGGCAGGCCCGCTTCGCCCGCCGCGCCCGCCGTCCGCTCGCCATCGCCGAGCGGCTGCGCCATGTCGCCGAGACTCCCGCCCGGATCGAACAGACCCTGCCCTGGCTCGCCCGCCTTCCCGCCCTGATCGGTATCGCCGCACGCCTGACCCGGATCGGCCATTGACCCCGCGGGGTGGCGATCCCACATCCCCTGCCATGGACAAGCCCACCCTCACCGACGCCGAATGGCGCGAGAAGCTCTCGCCGATGCAATATCATGTGCTGCGCGAAGCCGGCACCGAGCGGGCCTTCACCGGCCAATATTGGGACAATCACGATAGCGGCGCCTACACCTGCGCCGGCTGCGGAGCGCCGCTGTTCGGCAGCGACGGCAAGTTCGATTCGGGCTGCGGCTGGCCGAGCTTCACGGCACCGGCCGAGGGCGCCGCCGTATCCGAGCACCGCGACGTCAGCCACGGCATGGTCCGCACCGAAGTCCGCTGCGCCAATTGCGAGGGCCATCTCGGCCACGTCTTCCCCGATGGCCCCGGGCCGACGGGGCTGCGCTACTGCATCAATTCCGCGTCGATCAATTTCGAGCCCGAGGAAAAATAATCCCGTCCGTCATCCCAGCGAAAGCTGGGATCTCCTACGGCCCTGCATCATCGATGGAGATCCCGGCTTTCGCCGGGATGACGACAAGCGGGGCAAAGATGTCGAGCAGAGGTGTTCTATCCGCTTGTGACACCCCGCGCTTGCCGGTAATTGGGGGTCAGCCTCCATGCCAAGCTCCCCTGCCTCCCCGAAATCCGCGCCTCCATCGGGCAAGCTGCGTTACGCCATGCGCGTGATCCTGCGCGTCTGCCTGTTCGGGGCGCTGGCGGGAATCCTCGCGCTCGTCATCGCCGTTGCGGTGACGATGGCGTCGCTGCCCGCGTTCAAGGACATGATGCAGAAGCCGAACGGGCAGACGGTGCGCGTTCTCGCCGCCGACGGCACGCCGGTCATCACGCTCGGCCCGTCTTATGGCGACTGGCTGCCGATCGACCGCATCCCGAAGGTCATGCAGGATGCGATGGTCTCGGTCGAGGATCGGCGCTTCTACAGCCACTTCGGCATCGATCCGATCGGCATGGCGCGCTCGGTCTATGTCGCGCGGCGGCTGAAGGCCGAAGGACGCCGCCTGCAGGGCGCCTCGACGATCACGCAGCAGCTCGCGCGCAATATCTTCCTGTCGAGCGCCTATAATTTCGGCCGCAAGTTCCGCGAGATGATCCTGGCGCTGGCGCTGGAGCGGAAATTCTCGAAGCAGCAGATCCTCGAACTTTACCTCAACCGCGTCTATTTCGGCGGCGGGAGCTACGGCGTCGACGCCGCGAGCCGGAAGTTCTTCGGTCATCCGGGCGATCACCTGAGCCTCGCCGAGGCCGCGATCATCGCAGGGCTCGTGAAGGCGCCGTCGCATTATTCGCCCACCGCCGATCAGCAGGCGGCGATGGACCGCGCCAACGTCGTGCTCGAAGTGATGCAGGATGCGGGCACGCTCACCCCGGCGCAGGCCAAGAATGCGCATGTCGATACGGTGACCTTCGCGCCCGAGCCGAAGCAGAACAGCGTCCGCTATTTCACCGACTGGGCGCTCGCCCAGCTCGACCAGCTCGTCGACGACCAGTCCGAGCCGATCGACGTGTGGACCACGCTCGACCTGCGCATGCAGAAGGCCGCCGACGATGCGGTGCGCCAGAATGTGCCGAACGGCCTGCAGGGCGCGCTCGTTTCGATGGAGAATGACGGCGCGATCCGCGCGATGATCGGCGGCACCGATTACGTCACCTCGATCTACAATCGCGCGACGATGGCCGAGCGCCAGCCGGGCTCGGCGTTCAAGCTGTTCGTCTATCTCTCGGCGCTCGAAGCCGGGCTCAAGCCCTCCGACGCGGTCGAGGACAAGCCGGTGACGATCGACGGCTGGAGCCCGCGCAACAACAGCCGGCATTTCCTGGGGCCGATCGACGTGCGCAACGCCTTCGCGCTCTCGATCAACACGGTCGCGGCGCAGCTCGGCCAGCGCGTGACCTTCCAGCAGGTCGCCAATATGGCGCACCGCTTCGGCATCACCACGCCGATCAGCGTCTATCCGGCGATGGTGCTCGGCACCTCCGACGTGCGCCTGATCGAGCTGACCCGCGCCTTCGCCTCGGTCTCGAACAATGGCAATGCGGTGACGCCCTACGGCATCGTCAAGGTGACGACGTCGGACGGCAACGTCCTCTACCAGCATGACAAGGCCGAGCCGCGCGTGCTAGTCGCGCCCTACGTGGCCGCCGAAATGACCGATCTGCTGCAGACCGCGGTCAACACCGGCACCGCGCGCGCCGCGCAGATCGGCCGCCCGGTCGCGGGCAAGACGGGTACGACCTCTTCGAACAAAGACGGCTGGTTCCTCGGCTTCTCGAGCGGGCTCACCACCGGCGTCTGGATGGGCCGCGACGATGCCAAGCCGATGCCGGGCCTGCAGGGCGGCCGCAATCCGGCGCAGGCGTTCGCCGCCTATATGCGCGTCGCGCTGCAGACCCGCCCGGCCGAGAAATTCCAGACCGACGTGACGCTGCCCGAATATAATCTCGAGCCAGACGACGAGGCCTATTACGGCGATCCGGACCAGCAGTTCGGCAACGGTGCCGATGTCGGGGCTACGCCGACCGCTCCGGATGGCCCGAGCCCCGACGATGCGATCGTCGACCGCGGCGACAATGTCCCGCTCCAGCGCGAGCAGGAGACGAAGCCGCCGCAGCTCGACCAGCGCTGGCTCGACAATGTGCTGGGGCGTGACAAGGGCGCGGCGCCGCCGCAACCGGCGAAACCGCCGAAATAGAATCGTCCCTCGTCATTGCGAGGGGCGCAGCCCCGCGGCAATCCAATCCAGTCCCTCGTCCGAACCTGGATTGCTTCGCTGCGCTCGCAATGACGAATAGCGTGGCGCGGCGGCAGCGTTGAATTACTCCCGCCCGATCCCCTGCAGGCGTGATCCGTTGGCGCGCAGCCAGGCGCGCTCGGGCTTGGGCTCGCGGCCCAGCAGCTCCGCCACCGCGCGGTGGAAGACCGGGCCGTGGTGCATGTGCAGGCGGTGCGCGACTTCGTGGGCGACGGTCGCCTCGCGGACGGCGGGCGGCGCCATCACCAGGCGCCAGCTGTAGCGGATGTCGCCGTTCGCCGAGCAGCTTCCCCAGCGGCTCTTCGGATCGCCGACGCCGACGCGGCCGACCTCGACTCCGGCACGCGCCGCGAAATCGCGCGTCTCGCGCTCCAGTCGGCCCAGCGCCTCGGCCTTCAGCCAGCGCAGCAGGCGGGGCTTGAGGTGGGTTTCGGGGCCGCCGACGAGAAGATCGCCGCCCTCGATCGCGACGCTGCGCCCGCGATCTGGCTGCCAGGTGATGCGATAGTCCTGCCCCTCGAACGGCAGCAGGGCCCCGTCGCGAAAGGCGCTCGGATGGGGCAAAGCGTCGAGCGCCGCCTCGATCCAGGCGCGCTGGCTTTCGGCCCAGGCGAGCGCCTTGGTGAGATTGGCGCGGGCCGGCAGCGCGAGCTTCACCGCCCCGTCGCGTGGATCGACGCTGAGCCGCATCCGCCGCGCCTGCGCCGAACGCCGCACGGTCAACGGCCGCACCCGCCCGCCCCCTGCGAATTGGAGATCAGAGTTCGCGGTCGACAAGATGATATTCGAGCTCGTTGGCGTCGTCTTCGGAGACCGTCCAACCGCGCGTCGAGATGCCGGCTTCGTGAACCGTCTCGCGGCTGCCGCTGATCAGATAATGCCAGTCCGGCAGCGGCTGGCCATTGGCGACGAGTCGGTAGGCGCAGGTCGAGGGCAGCCATTCGATCGAGGCGAGATTCGACGCGGTCAGCCGCACGCAATCGGGGACGTGCGTCTTGCGATTCTTGTAATCCTTGCACTGCGCCGTCCTGCGATCGAGCAGGCGGCAGGCGACGTTGGTCGGGTAGATGTCCCCCGTCTCCTCGTCCTCCAGCTTGTGCAGGCAGCATTTGCCGCAGCCGTCGCAGAGCGATTCCCACTCGGGCCGCGTCATCGCCGACATCGGCTTCTCTTCCCAGAAGCGACTCATTTGACCCACTTGTCCAGCGTGTCGGCGACCTGCTTCGCATCGGTATCGGCGGGCACGAGCGCGATGGGGCCGCCGTCGGGGCCGAACAGGATGGTCGTGCGGCTGTGCTGGACGAGATAGCCGCTCGCCCCCGCGGCCGGCGCCTGCTTCTGGCCGATGGCAGCATATTCCTTCGCGACCGCGGCGATCTCGGCCGGGGTGCCGGTGAGCCCGATCAGGCGCGGGTGGAAATTGGCGACATAGGCCTTCAGCACCGCCGGCGTATCGCGCTCGGGATCGACGGTGATGAAGAGCGGCTGGACCTTCGCGGCCCGCGCCGGATCCTTCGCCTCGAACTGGCTGAGCCCCTTGCCGAGCACCGCCATGTCGGTCGGGCAGACATCGGGGCAGAAGGTGTAGCCGAAATAGACGACCGCATAACGGCCCTTGAGCGCGTCGCTGCTGTAGCGGTGGCCGTCCTGGTCGGTCAGTGCGAAGGGGCCGCCGATCTTCGCACCGGCGAGCGGCGCCGGCTGATCGGCCATGCGGCCGCATCCCCCGATCGCGAGCGCTGCAGCGCAGATAAGGCCCCAAGCTTTGTTCATGGCGGGATCACCCTTGCTTTGCTAACGGACGACGATCAAGCCGAGTGCGTCAACCGCCGGCATCACCGGAACCTGAGATGGGGGTTTGAAGTGCGTTTTTCCATGATTGCCGCGACGATAGTGGGCCTCGCCGTCGCAGTGCCCGCCGCCGCGCAATTTTCGGACAGCTACAGTTTCCTCCAGGGCGTCAAGGATCGCGACGGCGCGAAGGTGATGCCGTTCCTCGACAAGCCCGGCTCGCCGGTGCTCAACACGCGCGACGGCAGCACGGGCGATACCGCGCTCCACATCGTCGTGAAGCGCCACGATGCCGATTGGCTGACCTTCCTGCTCTATCGGGGCGCGAACACCGAGATCAAGGATCGCAGCGGCGCCACGCCGCTGATGATCGCGGCGCAGACCGGTGACGTCGCCTCGGTCAACACGTTGATCGGCTATGGCGCCAACGTGAACGTGATCAATTCGAACGGCGAGACGCCGCTGATCTTCGCCGTCCACCTGCGCAATGTCGAAATGGTCCACGCCCTGATCGCCGCCGGTGCCGATCCGTCGATCCGCGACAATATCGCGGGCAAGAGCGCGACCGACTATGCGGCCGAGGACAAGCGCGGCACCGCGATGGTCCGCGCGCTCGCCGATGCGAAGCCCAAGGCCGCGACCAACAAGAAGATCGCCGGGCCGACGATCCGCTAATCGGATCGGACCATGCGGGCTTGTGCTCCGGCGAAGGCCGGAGCGCTTCCTCTAGTCCAGCCCGGCGAGCCCCGGATCAAGGCCGCCGAGCAGGCGCTGCGCGGCGCGGCGGGCGAAGCGCAGCGTCTCGGTCTTGCGGCGCGCGGGGGCGAGCAGGCGGAAGGCCGGTTCGCGCAGGGTCGCGGCGTCATAGCGATCGGCGACGATCAGCCCGCAGACCTCGGGCAGGAACCATTCCTCCTCGAACGGCTCCAGCGCGAAGCCGCTCGGCACCGCCCAATAGAAGCGGTCGCAATAATCGAGATAGTCGCGCCACTTCATGTCGCCACGAAGGTCCGCCTTGCTGACCTTGATCTCGACGATGGTGACGAAGCCCTTGGCATCCAGAGCCATGATATCCGCCCGGCGGCCGTTGCCGAGCGGCACTTCGCAGATGCCGATCACGTCCTGGCGGAACAGCAACCGCGCCACGCCGCGCGCGACATCGGCCGCGATCAGCGGGGCATCGTCGAAGCAATGGGGTGCGCTCGCCATGATCGCGCCGGTTTAGCCTTCGAGCATCCCCAAGGCCAGATCGCGCGCGTTGCGGTGGTCGAGCTCGACGATCCAGAGATCGGGATCAGTGCGGCGGCGATCAGCGAGATAGGCGTCGCGCTTTTCGGGATCGGCCGGGCCCGAGTCGCCCCAGCGATAGCCACCGATGCCCGGAACCCGCTCGAGCAACGCACCCGCCACGCCACGATCGGCGAGGAGCAGCAGGATCGCGCCCGCGGTGGCGTCGCCCCTGGCGAGCACCATGCCATGGCCGCCCTCGGCCTCTATCCTGCGGATCAATGCGGTGACGAGGACGCCGGCGGCAGGCCGCGCCTCCGTCACCTCAGGCGGCGTCGCGCGTGTCGGCCTGGACGAACAGCGCGTAGAGCGCGTCGGGCGAACCCGCGCCGCGCAGCTTCGATACGAAGCTGCGATCGCGCAGGCGCCGGCTGACGCGCGAGAGCGCCTTCAGATGCTCGACCCCAGCATCGGGCGTCGACAGCAGGAGGAAGACGAGATCGACCGGCATGTCGTCGATCGCCTGGAAATCGATCGGCGTCGACAGCCGCGCGAACACGCCGACGACCTGGCTGATGCCCTCGACCTTGCCGTGGGGGATGGCGATTCCGCCGCCGAAGCCCGTCGATCCCAGCCGCTCGCGCTCGACCAGACGATCGACGATCATCTTCGAATCGGCGCCGGTCACCTGGGCGGCGACACTGGCCAGCTGCTGAAACAACGTCTTCTTGTTGGGCACCGAAAGCGAAGCGATCACGGCTTCGGGCGCCAGCATATCGGCGAAATCGTCCATTCTACGTCCAAAAAGTCGGGATTTTGCGTCCGTCTCGTATCGAGGCGGCTCAGGCGGCCCGCTGGGGCTCCACCCAGCCGATCGTGCCATCGCCACGCCGATACACCATATTGAACGTCCCTGTCCCGCTATTCTTGAACAGCAAGGCGTTGGTGTTGCGCAGATCGAGCATCATCACCGCATCGGAAACGCTCGCTTCCGGCACGTCGACGCGGGTTTCGGCCACGACCGGCGGGTGATCGCCGGCCACGTCCGCGGCCGCATCCTCGGCATGATCGGGGGCGACGAACACGGTGTAGCCGGCATCGTCGCTGATCTCGCCAGGCAGCGCGCCATTGCCGTTGCTGGCATGTTTGTTCTTGAGCCGGCGCATGTAGCGGCGCAGCTGGCTCTCGATCCGCTCGGCCGCCTGATCGAAGGCGGGATGGGCTTCGGCACCGAGACCCGAGCCCTTCAGGATCACGCCCTGCATGACGTGCGCGACGATATCGCAGGTGAAGGCGCTGTGCGGGCCGTGGCCGAACGTAACGTGCGCGGAGATGCTGCGTGAGAAATATTTCTCCGCGATTCCCTGAAGTCGTTCCTCGACATGCAGCCGGAGAGCATCGCCTGTATCAACTTGGTGGCCTGAGACCCGGATATCCATCTTATGCTCTCCTTGCTCTGCCGTCGCCGGTCAGGTCGCGCCGAAGAGCGCGAGACGACGGCGGGGTCAAGCCGCTTCGGACAAACCTGCCCACAGCGGATCGACCACTGTTGAAAGAAACGCTGCGTGCGCCATGAGTTCCTCGGCCGAAGCCGAATGCGGCCGCGGCGGACGCACGGGCCGCGGTGCGCGAACGACGGATGCGAAGGCCGGTCCCGAGTCGGCCGACGCGATCTCTGCGGCGAGCGACAGGCCGATCTGCCGGCCACCCGCCAGCTCGACATAGACCTGCGCCAGAAGCTGGGCGTCGAGCAGGGCGCCATGCTTCACGCGGCTCGACCGATCGACGCCGTAACGCGTGCAGAGCGCATCGAGACTGTGCTTGGCGCCGGGGTGCCGCTGCCGCGCCATCACCAGCGTATCGACCATCCGCGTCAGGCAGATCGGCTCGTGGCCAGCGTTCGCCAGTTCCCAATTGATGAAGTTGAAATCGAAGCCGGCATTGTGCGCGATCATCGGGCTGTCGCCGACGAAATCGAGGAATTCGATCGCGACCTCGTCGAAGCGGCGCTTGTCGGACAGGAAGGTCGCGGACAGGCCGTGCACCGCTTCCGCCTCGCTCGGCATCGAGCGTTCGGGGTTGAGGTAGCAATGCCAGGTGATGCCGGTCTCGACGCGGTTGACCAGTTCGACGCAGCCGATCTCGACCACGCGGTGCCCATCCTGCGGGCTGAGGCCGGTGGTTTCTGTGTCGAAAGCGATCTCGCGCATGGCCGGACTATCGTCCTCTGGCCGCGCCCAGGCAAGTCAGGAGTTGCCGCACTTGGGCACGCGTCTTGTCGAGCGTCCCGCCGGTATCGATGACGAAATCGGCAAGACGGCGCTTCTGCGCATCGGGCATCTGGATGCGGCGAATCGCGGCGAGCTTCGCACCCGTGGTGCCGGGCCGGGCGAGGACGCGACGACGCTGTTGCCAGGCGGCGGCCGAGACCGTGACCGTCGCGCCGAGGCGGCGGCGCTGGACGCGCTTCTCGAAGAGCAGCGGCACGTCGAGCACCACGATCGGCCGCGCGGCATGGCGACGCAGGAAGCGGCGGCGGATATCGTTCAGCGCCGGATGGACGAGCGATTCCAGTCGCTTGAGCGCCGCGCGATCGCCGAACACCCGCCTGCCCATCGCCACGCGATCGAGCCCGCCCGGCCCCGTCATGCCGGGAAACAGCGCCTCGATCGCGGGCAGCAGCGCGCCGCCCGGCCCTTGCAAACGACGGACCTCGGCATCGGCATCGAAGACGGGGACCCCGGCCTTCCGCATCATCGCGGCGACGGTCGACTTGCCCATCCCGATCGATCCGGTGAGCCCGACGATCATGCCGTGAGCCGCGCCCGCAGATGCGCATCCGACTCCGGATCGGACGGCGCCTCGACCCCGAAGAAATGCCCGAAGGCGACGCGCGCCTGCCCGATTAGCATCGACAGCCCGTCGATCACCGGATGGCCGCGCGTTCGTGCCTCGGCAAGCAGCGGCGTCTCCAGCGGCGCATAGACCGCGTCGTAGACGATTGCGCCGGGCGGCAGATTCGAGAAATCCACCCCGAGAGGCGGCTGACCGCTCATGCCGAGCGACGTCGCGTTGACCACGAGATCGAGCCGCCCGTCGAGATCGCCCCAATCGAAATCCAACGGCCGGGCGAAGCGCGCAAGGTCGGTCGCATGGACGTCCCGACTGTCGAACTCCGCCGCCAGCGCCGCCGCCGCTTCCGGGCGCCGCGCGGCGATGATCAGCGTGAATCCCTCGCTCCACAACGCATGTGCGATCGCCCGCGCCGCGCCGCCGGCACCGAAGATGCGCGCCGTCCGCAACAGATGGCGCTCGGCGAGCAGTGGCCGGAGCGGCTCGAGAAAGCCGGGCGCGTCCGTATTGATGCCGATCAGCCCGCCGTCGGTCGGGACGACGGTGTTCACCGCCCCGATCCGGGCTGCCGTCGGATCGATGCGATCGAGGTGCGCCATGACAGCGATCTTGTGCGGAATCGTGACGTTACAGCCGCGCCAGTCGGGATCGCCCCGCCGTTCGCGCAGAAAATCGCCGAGCGTGGCCGGCTCGACATGCGACTTGCGATAATCGGCCCCGATGCCGAGCCGATCGAGCCAGAAACCATGCAGCAGCGGCGATTTCGAATGGGCGATCGGATCGCCGATCACCTCCGCATAGACCGTCATGCCGCGAGCACGCCCCTGACCCGCAGCCAATCCATAAGCGGCAACAGCGGGAGGCCGAGGATCGTGAAATGGCTGCCGTCGACCTTCGAGAACAGCTGACTGCCGAGGCCTTCGAGCCGATAGCCGCCGACACAGCCGCCGATCGCGGGCCATTCGGCGTCGAGATAGGCCTGGAGGAAATCCTCGCTGAACGGCCGCATCGTCAGCGTCGCGCGATCGACCGCGCGCCAGATCGGAATACCGCCCTGGGCCGCGACGACGGCGCTGTGAAGACGGTGACTCGTCCCGGCCAGCGCGCGCAATTGATCGGCCGATTCCTCGCGACTCTCGGCCTTGTCGAGCAATTGCCCCGCCGCGGTTTCCACCGTGGAATCGCACCCGAGAACCAACGCGTCGGGAAAGCGCTGCGAGACCCTGAGCGCCTTCAGTTCGGCCAGCGCATCGGCGAGCGCACGGCCATCGAGACCCGCCATCGCCGCCTTTGCCGCCGTCTCGTCGACCCCCGGCGACACCGCCTCATGCGCGATGCCCGCGGCGTCGAGCATCGCCCGGCGCGAGGAGGATCCCGAGGCGAGAATCAGCCGCGTCACGTCCGCGCCTCGACGCGTCGCTCGCCGAGCAAGTTGATGATCGCCGCAGCCGTCTCCTCGATCGATCGCCGCGTCACGTCGATCACCGGCCATTCGCGATCGGCGAACATCCGCCGCGCGGCCGCCAGCTCGCGCGCCACGGCATCTTGATCGACATAAGGAGTCGCGGCGGTTTGATTGAGCGAGAGCAGGCGATTGCGCCGGATCTGGATGAGCCGATCGGGGCTGGTGGTGAGTCCGACCACCAAAGGCCCATCGAGTTCGAACAATTGCGACGGCGGCGGGCTTTCCAGCACCAGCGGGATGTTCGCGACCTTGTAGCCGCGATTGGCGAGATAGATGCTCGTCGGCGTCTTCGAACAGCGCGAGACGCCCGCGAGGACGACGTCGGCCTCCCACCAATCCTCGGGCGCGATGCCGTCGTCATGCGCGATCGTGTACTGGATGGCATCGACACGCGCGAAATAGGCCTCGTCGAGCTGATGCTGGCGGCCGGGGCGGGTCTTGGC
>Ga0164294_10002561_pt1 | contig 16431 bp, 15 predicted proteins | sample GEODES005metaG_FD_111479 | JGI IMG/M metagenome (GOLD analysis project Ga0164294, IMG submission 111479) | Oligotrophic lake water microbial communities from Sparkling Lake, Wisconsin, USA - GEODES005 metaG | ecosystem: Environmental > Aquatic > Freshwater > Lake | place: USA: Sparkling Lake...
CCCTTTAGCGTCCCCTGGAGCGTCCCCTTTAGCGTCCCCCAAGAAGGTGTGCACGATATTGCGCTGCCAGCCGGGCATGGTCTCACTGTGCACACCGATGAAACCTGTTGTTTCCAAGCGCCGTTGGAATTCGGAGGCTCCGTCGAAGGTGTTCACGCTGCGCCACAGGTGGCGATAAAGGGTGCTGTCGCCGGTCTGCCGCCGGCCAAGCGGGATGATGATGCCCCAGCAGACCGCGTTCCAGATGGCCTTCGCCGCCGGCGAGTCACGCACCGAGTATTCGTGCACCGCCAGGGTGGCTCCCGGACGGAGTAACTGGGCGAACCTGCGTAGCTGCGCGTCCGGGTCGGCGAGGTTGCGCAGCAGGTAGGCCGCCAGGATTCCGTCGAACGGACCGTGAACTCCGGCATCGGCCAGCGCCTCGATCGGGGTGTGCACGAATCGGACCGAATCCGGCCAGGATTTGGTCGCCGCCTGCTCGAGCATGCCCGCCGAGGCGTCGACGGCGACGATCGCGGCGTGCGGCGCGGCCGCCAGCAGGGCGGCGGTGGAAGCGCCCGTTCCGCATCCGGCGTCAAGCAGTCGCAGACCGCGGCCGCCGTTGGGAATCCGCAGCCGACGTGCCGAGATCCGAAGATGGTCGTGGTAGCCGGGGTTGGCACCGACCAACCGGTCATAGGCGCCGGCGCCGACATCGAAGGCACCGGGGACTTCTGCTTTCGGCAGGCCCGTGTTGCCGATACCCGCCATCAACCATCCTCCCGATCTGGTCGCTGCCTGACCCACAGCAGCAGCACCCCGGTCACCAACGCCCAGCCGAAGAGGAAATCCTCGACCGGGATATCCCACGGGAACCGCAGACCCGAGGTGTGCCGTTCGTTGTAGATGACAATTGGTGCGGACAGCTTCGTCAGCCAGCCGTCGACCAGAATCTGAAATGCGAACACGATCACCATTGATATCCAGTAGGCGGGCTTTCGGAAAAGCCCGGTGCGCAATACCGCCCATTCCAACACACACACCACGATCACCGAAATGATCGCGGGCAGGGTGTATCCCAGCCCGATCACCGACGGCTCCGTTCGACCGTCTTATCACGCAATCGGCGAAGTATGCCCAGGACCGCGTTGACAGCCGAGTAGGTCAGCAGCCCGCACAGCGGGATCACCACGAAGAACAGCAATTCCTCCAGTGGCATGAAGGGCACGTTGATCCCGCTGACGTAGCGCGGGTTGTAGCGCCAGATACCCAGGGCGATCGCGATCGCGTCCCACACCAGGAAGGCGACCAGGACGGGGGTCAGGGCACGCAACAGACGAACCGGTTGCCGGTAGATCCCGTCACCGAAAAACTCCAGGGGCAGGGTGATCAGCACACAGCCACCCAGAATGAGCAGATATTGCCAACGGTCCATCAGTGCGCGCCCTGGGACAGTCCACCTCTCGAGGTGGCTGCGGCCCGCCGAGCCCGCCTGGCTCGCAACAATCCTGCGCTGAACACCTGGATCCTGCGGCCCAAACCAACCGAGGCTCGTTCACTGAAAACCGCGAAGTCGATGTCCTCGATACGGTCAAGTATCTCCGAGTAGAGCGTGAACGCCGTCGTCACGCATGGCCGTGACTGCGGTGCGAGCAGGGCAATGCCCTTGTGCGCCTCACGGTAGATGCGACGCGTTATCTCATGCTGAGCGGCCAATGCCTTGCGTACGCGGGGATCGGTGCGGCCGTTGTCGTGACACCACATCAGTAACTCGCGGTCCACCCCGAAAGCCGCGAGTTCGTCGGCGGGGAGATAGACCCGGTTGCGATCGAGATCCTCGTTGATATCGCGCAGGAAGTTCGTCAGCTGGAAGGCCTGGCCGAGCGCCTCGGCGCAGGGCTCGGCGTCGCACAGCGGCCCGACGGTGCCGAGGATGGGCAGCATCTGCAGCCCGATCACCTCCGCCGAGCCCCGCATGTAGCGGTTAATCGCCGGGCGGTCGGGATAGTCGGTGACGGTCAGGTCCATCCGCATCGAGGTGAGGAAATCGTCGAACAGGTTTAGCGGAATGCGGTAGGTGCGTGCAGTGTGCAGGACGGCGGGCAGCACCGGCTCGCTGGCATCGTCGGCGCCGTCGAAGAATTTCGACGCCAACTGCTCGAGGCGTGCCTCCCGTTGGGCAACAGTGGCATCGGAGTTCAGATCGTCGAGGATGTCGTCGGCATACCGGGCGAAGCCGTACAGGGCGTGTACGGCCGGCCGCTGCGAGGGGGCCAGCAGCCGGGTTGCGAGGAAATAGGTACGCCCATGCTCGGCGTTGAGCGTGCGGCAGTAACGGTAGGAATCGCGCAAGCGCTCATCCGATATCCCGGCGGCGTGCAATTCGGTGTGAATCATGCCCCAACCTGCTTCGATGAACTGATGATCGTTTTGTTGGAATGATCCGCCATGGCGCCGGTGACCCGTTCGGCAGCCAGTCGACCGGACAGCAACGCTGTCGGTACACCCACTCCCGGGACTGTCGATGATCCGGCCAACACGACGTTGTCGGTACCGCGCACCAGGTTGGCCGGACGGAACGGTCCGGTCTGGGAGAAGGTGTGCGCCAACGCGAACGGTGAGCCGGCCAACATTCCCTGACGCGCCCAGTCGGCCGGGGTCACGACGTCGAGCACATCGACATCCTGGTCAAGCCCCGGCAACAGCCGCTCGGCGGCCATAGCCAACACCTGGCGGGCGTAGGTATCGCCCTGCACGGCCCAATTCACCTTGCCCACTTCGAGATTTGGGCAGGGGGCCAGCACGAAGAGCAGATCACGCCCAGCCGGCGCCAGCGTCGGATCTACAGCTGTGGGCATCGTGACCAACAGCGACGGGTCACTCATCAACACCCCTTTGTCGATGATCTCGTCGAAGGTCTTCGACCAGTTGGCGCCGAAGCTGATGTTGTGGTGTTGCAGCGCACCCTGGACCGAGGGCACGCCTGCGTGGATGACCACGCACGACGGAGAGGGTCGGAACTTGATCGGACGCCGGGGCGCACGGCCAAGCAACTCGTAGGTGAGTGGCAGTTCGGTGGTGAGAACCACAGCGTCGCAGGCGATCCGGTCACCGGAGTCGGTGCACACCGCCGTCACCCGCGAATCTGACCGTTCCAGGCGCGTCACCGTGGTGCGATAGCGGAACTGCACCCCGGCATCGGCCGCTGCGGCAGCCAGACCCTCGGGCACGGCCCGGATGCCCCCGCGCGGGAAGTACACCCCGGCGATCGTGTCCATATAGGCGATCACGGCGTACGCGGCGAGCGCCTGCTGCGGCGGCACACCGGCGTAGAGGGCCTGGAAGGTGAATATCCGCTGTAAGCGCTCATCGGCGATGAAACGGCTCACCATCTTCTCCCAGCCGCGGAAGCCGCCGATGGCGGCCAGCCTGGCCAGCTGCGGGGTCAGCAGTGACAGCGGTGAGGAGAAATTGGACGCGATGAACCCCTTCATCTCCAGGGTGTACAGCTCGGTCAGCCAGTCCCGCAGCCGCTGGTAGCCGGCGGCGTCGGCCGGGCCGGCGAATTCCTCGATAGCCGCCGTCATCGCGGCGGCGTCGGTGTGGACATCAAGCACACTGCCATCGGCGAAAGAGGCACGGTAGGCGGGGTTGGACGGCATGAGTTCGACGTAGTCGCTCATTGACGCACCGACGGCGTTGAAAGCGTCCTCAATGATGTCGGGCATCGTCAGCACGGTGGCGCCGGTGTCGATCTTGTAGCCCCGGATATCGGCTTGGCCCACCCGCCCTCCCGGGAATCCGTACCGCTCCACGACTGTGACCGCGCGGCCCTGGCCGGCCAACTGAAGCGCCGCCGAGAGTCCCGACAGACCGGCGCCCACTACCACCACGTGGTCGGTTTTACCGGGGACAGTACGCATCATTGACTCCTCTTGCTCAGGTCACTCGCCGTGTGCACACCGAGGCCATATCGGCCAGTGCGGACTGCACCCAGGCGTCGATCCGGACATCGCAGATGTGCTCGATGGCCTCGCCGACACGCTCGTTGATCAACCCTTCGATCCAGTCCGGGGCGCCGGTGGCCACGATCAGGTTTCGCCAATGGACGATATCGGACTCGGTGAGTTCCTCGGCGTTCATCAGGTCGGTGAACTGCCGGCGAATGGTGGTGTCGGCCATGTGCCGGGCCGCGACGACCACGCTGGTGGCCTTGCGCTCGGCGAGGTCACCGCCAGCCGGTTTGCCGGTGATCGCGGGCGAGCCGAATACCCCGAGAATGTCGTCGCGTAACTGGAACGCCTCGCCGACTGCGTTCCCATAGCGGCCCAGGGCGTCGATGAGTTCGTGGCAGCCGGCCATCGCGGCGCCGATCTCCAGTGGCCGCCGCACCGTGTAGTTACCGGACTTGCGGCGGGCGAGGTCGAGCACGGTATCCAGGTCGGGCAGAGCCCCTGCGTCGTTGGCGACATCAGCGATCTGACCGACAGCCAGTTCGATGCGCATCGCGTCGTAATGCGGCCAGGCCCGCGACAGTGCATCCTGCCCCACACCGCTCTCGCGCATCATCTGCTCGGCCCACACCAGGCACAGGTCCGACAGCAGCGTTGCCAGCGATGCGCCGAAGCGGACCTGCGATCCGGACAATCCGTGGTCGCGGTGCCACTGGGCGAACTGCACATGCGCGGCCGGCCGGCCACGGCGCAATGCGGAGTCGTCCATGACATCGTCCTGAAGCAGGGCGAAAGCCTGCAGCAACTCCAGTCCGGCACAGGCCCGCAGGGCTGCCCCGTCAGGCTCGGCTCCGCTCAACCATCCCAGGTACATGAAGGTCGAACGCAGGCACTTACCGGCATCGGCGAACTGGATCAGGACCTCGGACGCGATATCGATTCCGGTGCGGTCGAGTTGCGGCACGCATTCGGTGTCGACGAAATCAGCGATATGAGCCAGCACTGTCTGGCGAACCCCGTTGCGCCAGATCTCGAACTCGGCACTCGGCGGCGCACCTATCGCGCCCGCCAAGGACCCGGTGATGGCGACCCTCGGTGACGAGGCGTCATTCCCGCGCAATTGCCGCTCCTAACCGTTGGTCCCAGGGCAGCCTCCCCCAGCGCTCCCACTCTCATTCAAGTGGAAACCGGCGCCCGGCGCCCGTCCGGTCCCACATGGTCATCCTCGCGTAAGGATTAGACCGGCCAGCTCCGACCCCTTTAAGCTGGGGTTTCTCGTTTTGTACCGGAAGATGCCGCGCCTCGGGACCCGATGGGTTGGGTTGGTCACATGGCCCCGGCAGCGCCGCGGTCGCCGGAAGCGCGCTGACCGTCCTGTCGGTTCTGATGCGCGAATGCCTGGGATGCGTCGCCTGTGTCGCTTGTCGGCGCTGTGCGGGTTGCGTGGCGTGTGCCCGATGCCGCGACTGCGTCGGTTGCATCGGGTGCTACAACTGCTCAGGACTGCGCCATGCGACAGGACTGCGTGACGTGCACGCATAGCCGGAATTCAACATCCGGCGGGAAGGGTCTGATATGACTCAATTGAACGGGAAGGTCGCCCTGGTGACCGGGGCATCGTCAGGACTCGGTGCCGCCGTGGCGCAACTGTTCGCCGAACGCGGAGCAACCGTGTTCGGCATAGCCCGCGATACGGCCAGGCTGGCAACGGTTTTCGAGAAGGTACCGGGTGGCGACTACGCCCAGGTTGACATCACCGACCCACAGGCCTGCCGCGACGCCGTCGAGCAGTGCGTACAACGATTCGGGAAGCTTGACGTGCTGGTCAACGCGGCCGGCTTTCATCAGATGCGGCACACCGCAGAGGTCACCGATGCCGACTGGGCCTACGATCTCGCGGCCAACCTGAACGGTCCGTTCTACCTGTGCCGCGCCGCTCTACCGCACCTGCTGGGCGTCGGCGGCAACATCGTCAACGTCGCCTCGGTTGCCGGGGTGGAAGGCGAGGTCTACTCAGCCGGGTACTGCGCCGCCAAGCACGGTCTGGTCGGTCTGACCCGGGCGCTGGCCGTGGAGTTCACCAAGGAACGCCTGCGGGTCAATGTGGTGTGCCCCGGCGGAATGCTGACGCCCCAGGTGACCGATTTCTCAGCACCGGATAACGCCGACTACAAGCTGATCATGCGGATCGCCGCACCCCGCGGGCTGATGGAACCGGTCGATGTGGCCACTGTTATCGCGTTTCTGGCCAGTGACGACGCCGCTGCCGTGCACGGTGCGGTCTATCCGATAGACAACGGCAAGTTGGCCGGCTGAACTAACCCTCGAAGTGGCGCCGGATACCGGCGAGCAGCTCGACATGCGCCGCGACAGCTTGGCGAACCGTCACCGCCAACAGCACCCGGGGCGCGCTGATCCAGATGCGTTCGGTCAGCCGAGTTCCGCCGTGTTCCGCATCAAAGGTCACGACCGAGTTGAGTCGCACTCCGGGGAACTGCCGGGCCTGCGCGGTGACGGCACCGGTCGTGGGCACCGTCAGCGTCGCGGTGTAACTGATGGGCAGAGACAAAACCCCAAGCGGAATAAGGTCTTTGACGCGATAGACCGTTTCGTAGCCTTCATCGGTGATTCGGTGTGACAGGGTGCGGACGGCGACAACAAGTGGATGCACCTCGGCGATCCGGTCGAGGTCGACGTAATAACTGCGGACCGCCTCCGGTGCTCCCGGAATCTGTTCGACCAGTGTGCGTTCCCGGGCCCCACTCACCGGTTACCGCACCCCGCGCTTACTGCGCGGCAGCCTGCAGGACACCGATCTGATCCGGACAGTAGATCCCGATGGCGGCACCGAGGAACTGAAAAGCCTGCGCCTGGGAGGCGTCGCGCGCCAGATTGAGTGATACGAACTCAGCCGAGGCGTAGGCGTCGCCGTCCACACCGTTGAACAGGCGTTTGCAGGTGATCTTGCCCAGCCAGGCGTTGTAGTCGCGCGGACCGTAGATGCCGAAAGCGTGCAGCTGCTCGGCGAAGTCGATATCGGGGTCAGCCTGGGCCGGCGCGGCCAGAACCAACACCGCCGACGTGGCCGCCACTGCGGCCAGGACACGCCTCGCGGTACTCATGAGCTCGATTGTAAGCCGAACAGTTACATAAGCTAATCTCTTGGTCGGTATTCGATCCACGATCGCAGGGAATCCCATGGTCAAGCTGTTGAGAGGCGACAAGCCCTCATCCGTGCTGACCGAGAACAAGGCCGCCAACCGCCACATCGGCGCTCACCCTGCGATACCGAGGTTCATCCGGCTGTTCTCCGTGCCGATCCTGCTCTTCTGGATCGGCCTGGTGGTCGTGCTCAGCATCAGCGTCCCCCAACTTGAGGTGGTCGGTGAGCAGCATTCGGTCTCGCTGGCGCCCAACGACGCGCCGTCGCTGCAGGCGATGAAGCGGGTCGGCCAGGTTTTCAATGAGTTCAACTCCAACAGTTCTGCGATGATCGTGCTGGAGGGCGACGCGCCGCTGGGCGCCGACGCCCATGACTTCTACGACGGTCTGATCGCGAAACTTCGGACAGACACCGCCCACGTCCAGAACATCCAGGATTTCTGGGGCGATCCACTGACCGCGGCCGGGTCACAAAGCGCCGACGGTAAGGCCGCCTACGTACAGCTGTACCTGGCCGGCAACCAGGGTGAGACACTGGCCGGCGAATCGATCCAGGCCGTGCGTGACGACGTCGCGAAGATGACACCACCGGCGGGCGTGAAGGTCTACGTCACCGGCCCCGCCGCGATGACCTACGACCAACACCATGCCGGCGACAAAGGCGTCAAGAAGATCACCGCGGTGACCCTCATCGTCATCTTCGTCATGCTGCTGTTGGTCTACCGCTCGATCGTGACCGTCGTGCTGGTGCTGATGATGGTCTTCCTCCAATTGGGCGCCGCCCGGGGCATTGTCGCGTTCTTCGGATACCACGACCTGATCGGCCTGTCGACGTTTGCGGTCAACCTTCTGACCACCATGGCGATCGCGGCGGCGACCGACTACGTCATCTTCATCCTGGGGCGCTATCACGAGGCACGACTGGATGGCGAGGACCGCGAAACCGCGTTTTACACCATGTATCACGGCACCGCGCACGTCATCCTCGGCTCCGGTCTGACGATCGCAGGCGCGACGTTCTGTCTGCACTTCACCCGACTTCCGTACTTCCAGAGCCTCGGCGTCCCCCTCGCGATCGGCATGCTCGTCGCTGTCGTGGCGGCGCTGACCATGGCACCGGCACTGCTGACTGTCGGTAGTCACTTCGGCTTGTTCGATCCCAAGCGCACGATGAAGACCCGCGGCTGGCGGCGGATCGGAACGGCCGTCGTGCGTTGGCCGGGGCCGATTCTCGTGGCCTCGATCGCGCTCGCCCTCGTCGGCCTGCTGGTGCTGCCGTCGTACAAGAACAATTACAACGACCGCCAGTACCTGCCGGCCGACATACCGGCCAACGTCGGGTACGCCGCAGCGGACCGGCACTTCCCGCAGGCCCGGATGAACCCCGAACTGCTGCTCATCGAGACCGATCACGATCTGCGCAACTCGGCGGACATGCTCGTTATCGATCGCGTCGCGAAGAGCATTTTCCACATCCCCGGGGTAGGCCGAGTCCAGGCCATTACCCGGCCGCAGGGAACGCCGATCGAACACACCTCGATCCCCTTCATCATCAGCATGTCCGGCGCCACTCAGACGCTGAACATGTCCTATATGCAAGACCGCATGAAGGACATGCTGAAGATGGGTGACGATATGCAGGTCTCCGTCGACCAAATGGAGAAGATGTACGCGCTGATGACAAAGCTCACCGGCGTCACCCACGACATGGTGGGCAAGACCAAGCAGATGGTTCTCGATACCAACGAAATACGTGACCATCTGGCCGATTTCGACGACTTCTTCCGTCCGATCCGCAACTATCTCTACTGGGAACCGCACTGCTTCGACATCCCGGTCTGCCAGTCGCTGCGATCGGTCTTCGACGGCCTTGATGGAATCGACAAACTCAGTGACGATCTCGGTGCACTCACCGTCGATATGGATCGCCTCGACGCCCTGATGCCCCAGATGCTCACGATCATGCCGCCAATGATCGAAACCATGAAGTCGATGAAGACCATAATGCTGACCATGCAGTCCACCATGGGTGGTCTGCAGGACCAGATGCAGGCCATGCAGGACAACGCGACGGCTATGGGTCAGGCCTTCGACGCATCGAAGAACGATGACACGTTCTATCTGCCGCCCGAGGTTTTCAACAACGAAGAATTCAAACGTGGGATGAAGATGTTCGTCTCACCGGACGGAAAAGCCGTGCGGTTCATCATTGCCCACGAGACCGATCCCGCCACTCCGGCGGGACTTGCACTGATCGACAAGATCCGTAACGCAGCATTCGAGGCGATCAAGGGAACGCCCCTGGAGGGCTCCAAGGTCTCCCTGGGCGGCACGGCGTCGGCCTACAAGGACATGCAGACCGGCGCCAACTACGACCTGATGATCGCCGGATTGGCCTCGCTCTGCCTGATTTTCATCATCATGCTGATCCTGACCCGAAGCGTGGTGGCCGCGGCGGTCATCGTGGGAACCGTCGCGCTGTCACTGGGCACATCATTCGGTCTGTCGGTGCTGATCTGGCAGCACATCCTCGGGATGCCACTGCACTGGATGGTGCTGGCGATGTCGGTCATCATCCTGCTGGCCGTCGGTTCCGACTACAACCTGCTGCTGGTGTCGCGGTTCAAAGAGGAAATTCACGCCGGGATCAATACCGGCATCATCCGTTCGATGGCCGGCACCGGTGCCGTCGTGACGTCAGCCGGGTTGGTGTTCGCCTTCACGATGGTCTCGATGATGGTCAGCGATCTGATCGTGGCCGGCCAGGTGGGCAGCACAATCGCACTCGGCCTGCTGTTCGATACCTTGGTGGTGCGCTCATTCATGACACCGGCCATGGCGGCACTGCTGGGCCGGTGGTTCTGGTGGCCGCAGGCGGTGCGTCCGCGGCCGGTGCCGCAACCCTGGCCGGAGCCGACGCCGACACCCACCGCCCCCACCCCCGAAGAGCAGGTCCATCAGGACCAGCTGACCCTGAGCGTAAGCTCGCAAGGAGGCTCACGATGAGAGATAACACCACCTACCGGCCGAGCCGGTGGGCCGCAGTAGTGATGGCCGCGGCGGCCGCCGCACTGCTACCCGCGACCGCATCCGCCGACGCCACAGACGACTACCCCATCCCGCACCGCATGATCATCACCGGTTGCACGGCCGAGCAGATCATGGCGGCAGCACGCGACGTGGAGCCGATCTACTACGAGCGCTACATGATCGACTACAACAACAAGTCGCCGGAGGTCCAGCAGGCGGCTCAGGACTACATTCACGGCTTCTTCGCCAAGTCCCCCGCCGAACGTCGGGCGTGGTCGGAGCAACTGGCTACAGACATCTATGCCGACCAGCTCGCATTCCAATGGCCGAACCATTCCAAGTTGTTCTTCAATAACAAGGGCGTGGCGGCCAACACCACCGATATCTGCCAGCAGTATCCGGCGGGTGACATGTCGCTGTGGGTCTGGTGACGCCATGACCACACCCGTGATCGACCGTTGGCTTGACGTCATCGAGAACGGCCAGACCGCCGTCCTCGACGACATGCTCGCCGAGGACGTGGTGTTCTACTCCCCCGCCGTCTTCACGCCCCAACATGGGCGAGCCAAAGCGGCGGCCTACCTGCGCGCCGCTGAGCACATGTTCGCGGGCACCGACTTCCACTACGTCAACAAATGGATTGACAGCCACTCCGCCGTGCTCGAGTTCGCCGCGGAGGTCGACGGTATCTCCGTCGAGGGCATCGACATCCTGCACTGGAATGACGAGGGCAGGTTGACATCGGTCAAGGTGATGATGCGCCCGTTCAAGGGCCTGCAGGCAGTCATCGCGAAAATGGCGGAGTTGCTCGCGGCTCAGTGAGCCGGAGCGCAACCTGGACCGCCCGATGGTTAACAACCTCGAATTCACCGCCGCACTGCTGCTGATCGCAGCGGGACTGGCGGCGGGCTTTCTCAATACCGTCGCATCAAGTGGCACCGCGGTGACCCTCCCGGTGATGATCGCCTTAGGTCTGCACCCCATGATCGCCAATGCCACCAACAGGGTCCCCGTTCTGCTGGGTTGTGCGGTGGCGGTATGGAAATTCCACCAGGCCGGCCAGATGCCGTGGAAACCTGCACTCAAGCTCTCGGTTCCACTGCTCGCCGGCGCAGTTGTCGGTCTGATCGCGGCGGAGAACCTCAGCGATATACGGACCATCAGGGTGACAGTCTTCGCACTGGGAATAGCGGCGTTGCTGGTGGTGCTCAACCCGTCGAAGTGGTTGGCAGCCGACATCGCCGAACCGGATCGCGCCCCGGGTCCTTTGATCACGGTCGCCGTGTTCGTGGTTGGAGCCTGGGCGGGACTGATCGTTCTGGATTCAGCGACCTACATGCTCGCTGTTCTGGTTCTGATGGCTCACTTCCCGCTTCGGGAGGCCAATGCCATCAAGGTGTTCTCCCTCGGACTGGTCGCGTTGTCAGGCGTGATCCTGTTCACCGTGAAGGGGCAGATCGATTGGCTCTGGGCGATACCACTGGCGGTGGGCGCGATGGTGGGTTCACAGGTGGGCGCCCGGGTGTCACTGGGGCCCAATGCCAATCGGTGGGTGTACTCGATGCTCCTCGTCGTCCTGGCCGGCGAAGCCGTACGCCTCGGTTTCCTGCTTCTGTGACCGTTGCCAAGATGTGACCATTCGCCATCTCCGGTTTTGCTGAATTCACCAGGTCCGGGCCGCGCCCGGAACGCCGTAAATCGAGCCCTACCAGGGCGGAGTTCTCCGCCTCGGGCGTAGGAAGCGCCTCTGGCGAGTTTGGGGCCAGTGTGAGTAGAGTTTGATGAACACGTTGCTCGAATATCCGGGCTTCGGGTTTGCCAGCCGCAGGATTCGCAGTTAGCCAGAAGCAGGAGAACACCCGATGACTTCCCCGAAGCGTGCCGCCAGGTATATCGGCCGGATCGGTGCGTTGGCCGTCACCCTCGGCGTGGGGCACACATTGGCGTCCGGCACCGGCGTCGCGTCCGCCGACGCCACCGATCAAGGATCCCCCGCAGCACAGCAATCGACATCGGCCACCAAACCCTCGGCACATCGGCGTGCCTCCCGATCCGCGGCTATCCGCACCCCCACCCGTGACTCCGTAGCGCCGACGGCACCCGTCGCCGCCATCCCGTCGGCCGCCACCGCCCTGGGAACCCCGGTGAACTCGCGGGCGCCGTGGGCGTTGACACCCTGGTCCAGACGGGACCTCGCCGGGTCCGGCAGCAGGGCGGTCGCGGCCAGGGCGGCGGCAGCATCGTCGTCGGCAGCGTCGTCGTCGGCAGCGTCGCCGGCGGCCGGTGTCGCCACCGCCGCGGTTGTGGCTACTCCGCCAACCAGCCTGACATCGGCGCCGATCGGCTGGGTGACGGGTCAACGGAATTCGGCTTATCCGGGTCTGAGCTGGACCCAGACCAACAACACCAAGTGGGCGGGCGTCTACGGCACCGATGTGGGCGTCATGTGGTTCAACGGCGACAACGGGCTGACGCAACTCGCCTTTGGCGACACGTTCAGCGCAGTGAACATGAGCGGCGACTGGCGGTCGAATGTCTTGCTGCTCAGTAGCGACACCGAGCTCTACGACGGGCTGGACCTGGTCAACACCGGTTACGCCTATCAGTTCATCCCGGCGGCCCGCAACCAGGTGTTCTTCATCGGCTCCGAGGTCACCAACATCCCATCCGCAGCCGTGTACGCCAATGGCCAGAACTACGTCAATTACTTCTCGGTGAAGTCATGGGACACCCCCGGCCGTTGGACCACCAACTACTCCGCGATCTCGATGTACAACCCGGCAACCGACAAGTGGGAGTTGCAGCCCTCGACCGTGCGCTCGGCGGGCTGGTTCCGGTCCTCCACCTCATACGTGGCCGGCAGCCAGAACTTCCAGCAGGCCGCCTACGTGCTGCAGCCGGAAAGCAAGGTCGCCCCCGGCGGCACCCGCTACGTCTATGCCTTCGGCACCCCGGCCGGCCGGGCCGGTTCGGCCTTTCTTTCGCGAGTGCCCGAAGGCGCCATCACCGACCTGAAGCAGTACGAGTACTGGGACGGCAGCAGCTGGGTTCCTGACAAGCCTGCCGTTGCCGCGCCGATCATCGGCGACTCACCCAACTCCGCCGGGCTGTTCGGCTTCGTTCTCGACATAGCCAACAACCCGAACTTCTTCGGCGGCTGGCTCGCCGGCCTCACCGGCGCCAAGACTGGCGGAAACGTCAGCGAGATGTCGGTGCAGTACAACGATTATCTCGATAAGTACGTGGTGATGTACGGCAACGGCGCCAATAACGTCATCCTTCGCACGGCCGATACTCCTGAAGGGCCGTGGTCCGATCCGGTCACCGTCGCCACGTCATTTCAATACCCGGGTCTGTACGCGCCGATGATCCATCCGCTCTCAGGCACCGGTGAGTTGACCGACGCGGCCGGCACCCCCGACGTGAGCAGCCTGTACTGGAATATGTCGCTGTGGGGCAATTACAACGTCGTGTTGATGAAGACCGATATCACGGCGTTGAAGACCACACTGGTCTAGCCGTGGGGCCTAATGCTCTACACCGCCTCGGGTACCTCGGGGCGATGACGGTAGCGCTCGGTATCGGCGCGGCGTTGGCCGCCGAGGCACCGACCGCACGGGCTGACACAACCGGTGGTGCCAGTGCCGCGTCGGCGAATCACACGCGCGCATCAGAGGGGCGCCCGGCCCAACGGGTTGCTGCCACACGGATCTCCGCTATCAAGGCGACAACGTCCGGTGTGGCCAAGCCCACCCCCGCTACGCACGCGCGCCGCGGGTTTGTCGCAACCGGTGCGACTGCCCAGCCCGGTTTGTCGATCACCCGCTCCGGCCAGAGTCCCTTCATGCTCAGCAGCGGATCCACCGGGGCGGCTGAACTCAGCGGCATCACCTTCGCCGGCGGCACCACCTATTACGCGGTGGGAGACAACGGTGCCAGGACCATCTGGCAGGTCTACACGTCACTGGACTCCGCAACCGGCCAGATCAGATCGAGTCTCGTCACCGCAGGTATCAACGCGCCCGGTATGGGAATCGACTCCGAGGGTGTCGCCCTGGGACCCGACGGGAACAACGTCTGGATTTCCGACGAAGTCGCCTCGAGCATCAACGAATTCAGCCTTATCACCGGTCTGGTGGTGGGTTCGGTCGCGGTACCCGATATCTACCGGCCGTCCAACATCCAAAACAACATGGGACTCGAATCACTCAGCTACGGCCGAGGCAGGCTATGGACAGCGAACGAGGAAGCGCTGAAACCGGATGGGGCACTATCCACAACATCAGAAGGAAGCTGGGTCCGGATCCAGGAGTTCGACGGACCGAATCTGACGCCGGGAACCCAGTATGCCTATCGCACCGATCCGATTTCCCGACTGTCTCCGTTCGTGACCGTCGAACGCAGCGGACTCGTTGATCTTCTTGCTCTTCCCAACGGCGATGTCCTAGCCCTAGAGCGGGAACTGGGGGGTTTTCTCCCGCATTACCGCACTCGGATCTACCTGGTTGATTTCATAGGAGCGTCGGACGTCGCGAACGTGGCCAGTCTCAGTTCCGGCGGTTTCACAGCGGTCGGCAAAGCGCTTCTTTGGCAGGGCAATACCGGATTCAGTAACTTCGAGGGCATCACCCTGGGGCCCCAACTCAGCGATGGTTCGTATGCCGTGCTGCTGGTTTCCGATAACGGCAGCGGTGCCATGGGGCAACGCCAACACAGCTTCAGCCTCACCCTGAAAGGCCTTTCCGAGCCGACCCCGGCGCCAACTGAGATTGCGGTGTAGTTACCCGCCACAGTCGCTGAGCACCCAGGCGATCGCATCGTGTTCGGCCGGTGTGACCCACAGGCCGTAGGCGGATTTGATATCGACGATGCGCGTGACGAACGGGCACCGGTAGGACTTGTTGGGCGGCAACCACGATGCCGCGTCACCGTCCCCCTTCTCCTGGTTTATCCACCCGATCGTGGTCTGCAGATTAAGCGGATCATTGGCGAAGTTGGTCCGCATGAACAGATCCAATTGTTGCGCGCCGGTCTGCCAGGCGTCGGACAATGCGACGACATGATCGATCTGAACTTCCGCCGAGGTGGCCGGACCACGCTCGAACTCAACGGTGGTGCCGGTGTAGGGGTCATCGAGGATTCCGCTAAGAACCGCGCAGCCATTGGATCCGGGCTTGAAGACCACATCGATGAGATCTCGGCGCAGAATATCGTTGCGGGTGTCACATCCATTGTGGCCCAGAGGCACTGTCACATCGTCAGTCCAGGAGTCTCCGAACTGCCCACGTGAGTATCCGGTCTTCGGCGCACGTCCCTTGATCGGCAGGGTGTCGAGTTTGGCAAGAGTGTCGGCGGCCGACGGCTGCGGGTCCGCGGCCACCGGCGGTGCCAGTGAAACCAAGCCCGCTACGAGTACCGCGATGGCGGCTGACCGAACCAGCACCGGCCGCTAGCCCCACCAGAACGAGGTAGCGATCGCCACATACAGCGCGATAAGCGCTGCGCCTTCGAACCAGTTCGATTCCCCATCGAAGGTCACCAGGACCGCCACCAGGGCAGACATCACCATCGCCGCCAGCAGCAGCGGGGACAGCACTAGATCGAAGCCGGGTTGGCCCAGAAAACCCGCCGCGAGACAGACGATCGGCGCCACCGTGAGCGCAATCTGAACCGGCGACTGCAGGACCACCTGCACGCCGTAGTCCATCTGGTTCTTGGCGGCCAGCTGAATGCCGACGACGTTCTCCACCGCATTGCCGGCAATGGCCACGATCACCAGACCGGCGAACACTTCGTTGATGCCGGCGGCTTCCATGGCCGGCTCCAGAGCCGAGACAAACCACTCCGAGACGAATGCCGCCCCGACAGCGGTCGCGGCGAGCATCCCGATCGCCATTGCCAGCGGCCACTGTCCGTGCGCGTCCGCCTTGCTGGCCGCCGCCGTCGACTCCGGGCTCGCAACAATCGGAGACGGGCTTCGGGAATGCCCGGCATGGTCGGCCGGCGCCCTACGTGCCAGGGCCGCCGGCAGCGAAAGTGCAAATAGCCCCAGCATGACAACTGACACCACGACCGACACAACACGTTCGTGCGAGGCCGCGGGCGTGTGCAACGAAGCGGTGAGCGACGGAATCGCGAGGATGAACACCGCCAGGGTGAGCATCAGGCCCAACGTGCGGCTGTCATCGGCGGCGAATCGCTGTCGGCCATGCTTGAGTCCGCCCACCACAAAAGCCAACCCCAGGATCAGCAGGACGTTGGCCAGGATCGACCCGACCAGGGTGGCCTTCACCACGCCGTAGAGGCC
>Ga0164294_10002563_pt1 | contig 16415 bp, 14 predicted proteins | sample GEODES005metaG_FD_111479 | JGI IMG/M metagenome (GOLD analysis project Ga0164294, IMG submission 111479) | Oligotrophic lake water microbial communities from Sparkling Lake, Wisconsin, USA - GEODES005 metaG | ecosystem: Environmental > Aquatic > Freshwater > Lake | place: USA: Sparkling Lake...
CTTATTGCTCCACCTTGATGCTGGCGTCCTTGACCACCTGGGTCCATTTGGCAAATTCCGACTTGATGATGGCGTCGAACTCATCGACGCTGCCCGGCGTCGGCTCCAGCGCCAATGCCTGCAGGCGGGCGACCGCTTCGGGATTGCGGATGACTTCATTGGCGGCCTTGTTGAGGCGGTCTACCATGGGGCGGGGCGTGCCGGCCGGCGCGACGAGGCCGAGCCATGAGGACGCTTCGATGCCCCCAATTCCGGCCTCTTGGAAAGTCGGGACGTCGGGCAGCAGCAGCGCGCGTTTGTCGCTGAAAACGCCTATGCCTTTAAGCCGCCCGTCCCTGATCATCGGCCCCGCAACCGACACTGACAAGATCGCTGAATTGATAAATCCGCCAGCCAAATCGGTCAGCGTCTTTGCACCTCCGCTGGCGTAGGGAACGTGAGTCCAGGCCATGCCGGCCCGTGTGCGCAACAGCTCACCGGCCAGGTGCATGGTATTGCCCATTCCGGTCGTGCCGTAACTGATCTCGCCGGGCTTGACCTTGGACTGGTCGATGAATTCCTTGATGTTGTTCGCCTTCACCGATGGGTGGGCGACCACCATGATGGGGAGGTTCACCAGCTTGGCGATGGGCTGGAAGTCCTTCACTGGGTGATAGCTAATCGACTTGACAAGGGTCGGCGCCACGACAAGGTTGCCGTCGAATGCGAGCAGCAGTGTGTAGCCGTCGGGCTTGGCGCGAGCCAGTTCTGTGGTACCGATCGCGCCGCCTGCGCCGGGCTTGTTCTCGATGAGGATCGTTGCGTTATTCAGCATCGGCCGGAGGCGTTCGGCCATCAGTCGTGCCACGGCGTCACCGGCGCCACCGGGGCCGAAGGGCACGATCAGCCGGATCGGTTTGTTGGGGTAGCTGGCGATGTCGTCCTGGGCAAGGATGCCTGTCGAAAGACAGGCAAGCAGGGCAGCGGCCATGTGCGGCAGCCTTTGGAGCGTTGAAGAAATTTCCATGGCCTTGCCTTCATTTTTTAAGATGTACGTACAACTATATCAACCTATTTAAGTTATATAAAATAGAGTAAACCCGCATATAAGCAAAATGCTTTTAGTTGTACGTACCAATAATTCAAGCAACTCAGCCGCGAAGGATTTTAGACTGGGCCAGGTAGCCGGATGGGTCGACTCTCGTGTCGATGAGCGTCGGGCCACGCGTCGCAAGCGCAGCGGCCAGGGCCTCGCCAAGCTCCTGCTGCGTCTCGGCAGACCATGCCTGCAGACCGAAGCCTCGGGCGATGGCGGCAAAGTCCGGCCGCGGCCAGCTGACTCCGTTGCGCGAAAGCTTGCGTGACTGCTGCTTGATGTCGATGAGCGATAGGGCTGCGTCGTTAAAAACCACGACACAAAGCCACGGGTTGTACTGCGCTGCGGTTGACAGTTCGCCAACACACATCATCAGCCCGCCGTCACCGGTGAAGGCAATGACAGGGCGGTCGGGCGAGCGGAGCGCGCGGGCAATGCCGGCCGGCAGCGCGTAGCCCATCGTCGAGAGCCCGTTGGAGATCAGCGTGTCTCCTTGGCGCTGCGTCTGCCAGAATGCCATCGCCGAGAACATATGCGCGCCGGCGTCCACTGTCATCGCCGCGTCCAGCGGGCCAGCGGCCTCGAGCGCGGCGCGCACCACTTGTTCTGGCGTCAGCCCGCTGCCGTCGCCTTCGTACGCCAAGCGCGTCTCAACCGACGCACGCAAACGTTCGAAGTCGGCCAGTTGCCACTCGCTTTCGGCGCGAGCTCCTGCCACCGCCGCAAGCGAGGCATCGAGCGGTCCGTGGAGCACCGCTGCCATTTCAACGTAGTGCACCGGGTGGCGCACGAGGGCGATATCTACCACGGGAGCGGTGTAGCCCCAAGGCCTGCCGATGAGTTCCACCGGATCCATGCCGCAGAGTACGATCAGGTCCGCCGCGCCCACGCACTCGCGCTCGACCGCGCCGCCAGTGAACAAGCCCACGACATAGGGCGACGCGTCGGGCATAACGCCTTTCGCCTTGTAGGTCGGCACGACGGGACAGCGCCACCGCTCGGCCAAAGCCCTCAGTTGTGCGGCGGCCTGCGGCGTGCGCGTTTCCAGACCGGCAACAATGACCGGCTTGCGGGCTGATGTGAGCAGTTCACGCATGTGAACGGAGAGGAGGGTGGTTAAGGGTGTCGTCAGGATGACGGAGGTTCGCGTGACGGGTACCTGCCGGCGGGCGTTTTCCCCGGTCAGCTCGACGAAGCCTGGCCCCCAGGGGGCGGTGCGCATTTTCACAACCATGGCTTCGAGCTCGGCCTCGACGTCGTTTGACTCCAGGCGCGACATGACGCGCGTGAGCGGGCGCATCAGGGCCTGCTGGTCGATGACCTGGTGCGTGTCGAACGTCCCCTGCCGCGCCGTCCAACCATCTGTCAGGAGCAGCACGGGTGCGCGCTCAAGGTGTGCGGTGGCTAAACCGTTGGTTGCGCTCGCTAGGCCAGGTCCCTGCGTGGCAATCACCACGCCGATGGCGCCGCTGGATTCTGCGTCAGCCGCTGCCATGATGGCGGCGGCCGTCTCGGAGCGCGCCAGGATGAAGGGCACCCCAAGCGCGCGGAACGCCTCGATCAGGTCTAAGCTGCTGCCCCCGCCCGGCACACCGAAAACCCGCGCCACCCCGTGGCGCAGGCATACCCGCGCAATCACATCCGCCACACTGTTGTCTGTATTTTGCATGGATGGTATTGTTGTACGGACATGAAAAGCAGTCAACATGCACAAGGGATAATACCGAGATCTCTGAAATAGGTTTTAGCGTCAAATCTAGCCCATGCCCTGCCTTTGTCAGAACAACTTGTACGTATTAATTATTCCTGTCCAAAAGAACAACCATGTCAAACGCAACTGCCTTGAAATTCCAGAACTACATTGCCGGTCAGCACGTCGCGCCCACCTCAGCGCGCAGCTTTGTCTCGACCAACCCGACCACCGGCAAACCTTACGGCACCTTCGCCGAATCGGGTCTGGCCGACGTCGATACTGCTGTGCGCGCTGCTGTGGAGGCAGGCAAAGGGCCCTGGGGGAAACTGTCGCCAACGCGGCGCGGCCGCCTGATGATGGCCTGGGGAGACAAGATCGCGGGAAACGCGGAAGGCATCGCCCGCATGGAGAGCGAGCAGAACGGCAAGCTCGTCGCGGAGATGCGCGCCCAGGCCACCGTGGTGAAGGAGTGGCTGTATTACTTCGGCGGGCTGGCTGACAAGATCGAGGGCCGTGTCATCCCCGTCGAGCGGCAGAGCGTGCTGAACTACACACTGCGCGAGCCGCTGGGCGTGGTGGCGGTGATTGTGCCGTGGAACTCGCCGACCTTCCTCACCATCATGAGCGTAGCGCCGGCCCTTGCGGCGGGCAACACGATCGTCATCAAGCCGTCCGAAGTAACCTCGGCGTCCGCCTTCGAGTTGGTGCGACTGGCCGAGGAAGCGGGCATCCCGCCCGGCGTGCTCAACGTCGTGACAGGGGGCCGCAAGGCGGGCGAGGCGCTCGTCGGGCATGAATTGGTGGCCAAAATCTCATTCACCGGAAGCGAGGGCGCGGGTCGCGCCATCGCCGCGCAGGCGGGCGGCCGGCTCGCCAGTTGCACGCTCGAGCTCGGCGGCAAGAGCCCAAACATTGTCTTCGGCGACGCGACGGTTGAAAATGCCGTGGTCGGCATACTCTCAGGCATCTTCGCGGCTGCAGGGCAGACCTGCATTGCCGGTTCGCGTGCCTACGTGCATGCAAGCATCTACGAAGAAGTGGCCGACCGATTAGCGCAGCGGGCCCGTGCAATCAAGCTGGGCGACCCGTTGCTAGCGGAAACACAGATGGGGCCAGTCGCGACCCAGGCACAGCTCGCTAAGGACGAGGCGATGGTACAGCGCGCACTGTTCGAAGGCGCCGAGCTGCTGACAGGCGGTAACCGCGTCAGCGTTCCCGGCCTTGAGGGTGGCTATTTCTTCCAGCCCACTATCCTGCACAACGTCAAACCAGAAAACTACATCATGCAGGAGGAGGTGTTCGGCCCAGTGCTGAGCATCACGCGCTTCAACGACGACGACGAAGTCCTGGCGCTGGCCAACGGCACGCGTTTCGGCCTGGCAGCGGGGCTGTGGACGCGCGACATCCGCCGCGCCCACCAGATGGCAAAGCGTCTTCAGGCTGGCACGGTGTGGATAAACACCTACCGGGCGCTGGCCTTCAATTCTCCGTTCGGCGGCTACAAAAACAGCGGGCTGGGCCGGGTCAACGGCATCGAGTCACTCGACCAGTTCCTGCAGACCAAAAGTGTCTGGTGCGAGATGAGCGAGGATATACAGGACCCGTTTGTGATCAAGGTCTGAGCGGCGCATGAGAAACTCAGGCAAGCGGTGCCCTGCGCCGCAGTTTCATTGAGAGCGTGAAGCGGTCGGCCGGGTACTGGTTGACGGCGACCTCGGCGATTTTACTGTTGACGGTCCGATAAGTACGCCGGACTTCGACGATCACCGCATCCGGCTCCAGCGCGAGTTCGGCTGCCACACCCTCGGGTACCCGGTAGGCGTTGATGACCTGCTCGACCTCCGCGATCTTTTCCCCATACAGATCTTCTATCAGCTCATAAATGGCACTGTTGCGCCGGCCAACCAAGCGGCCGACGCCGGCGAAGTCGGTGTGAACGTAGACCACCGTTCGGCAGACCGGTTTGTTGTTGTCGTCCTCATACCGCAAGCCTTCTATGCGCAGCCAGTTTTGGCCGGAGATTCCGCCAATGCTTGCGGCCAATGCCGCGTCGGCCGCTATAACTTCGCTGCGGTCCACCTTGTAACGGATAGAAGCTGCATACTGGATCAGGTCATTGATGGATTCAATCTCCTGTACGTAGGTGCTGGGCGCGCTCGGCCTTGCAACGATGGTGCCAGCGCCCTGCCGGGACGATACCAAACCGTCGCTGCGCAGATAGCGTAACGCCTCGCGAACTGTGTGACGACTGACCGAAAACCGCTCGGAGAGTTCGCCCTCTGTCGGCAATTGGCCGCCCACGGGATATTTGCCGCGCAAAATCTCGTCGCGCAATGCGTCCACGACCTGCTGGTAAAGGGGTTTGAAGGAGGGGGGGGGCAACCGCATAAGCTCAATAATTATAGGGGTTTTGGGTTACTGAAAGCCTGTGGTCTGTTCAGTTTAAGTGTCCGCAGCCACGCCATGACGAGTCTGCTTGGCAGATTGCGCGTTTTCCTTTGACAGCCCTCACGCAGCTTGTCTCAGCACCTCTATTTCTGACCTGTACACGTCCTTGGTGCGAACACAGTGATAGCGCAACTCGTCGGCTGAAATCTGCAAGCTCATGCCTTAATAGCTTTCCCAGTTGTTGTAACAGTCTCTGTTGCGTACAGGGTTCAACTCCTGTGGAACTCCTGTGGACTTTGGTCTTCGCAGTATGCGCCAGTGCGTCTAATCAGATATTTCTCTTTGGCTTATTCCAGGTGATGTTAATTGGCCGTTGCAGTATAACTTCATACGATGTATATTATGTTAAGTAAATGCGGTCAGTCAGTTTTATCGGGGTTCCGCTCGCAGCGTCGGTGTAATTTGGCCATACGGTTTTTTTAACGCATCCCACGGATTGATCGACAATTTATTCATCAGTGCAGAATCAAATGCTCTGAACGTCGTTGGATCTCTTGCTCAGACTGCGCCGCTAATGAGGTTCTCGCTCATTAGCCGTTGATCGAGTGTCATTCTAGGCAATGCAATACTCTGAAGATATTTCTGGCGTGAATGCATATTGAGGCGAACAAGCCTGATGGCATCTTCAGCACTCACAGTCTTAAAGCGGATGCGCTCTGAGGGTCGAAGCTGGGCCAACGCGTCGATGTCAGAAGAAATCAGGGTCGCAATCTTCGGATAACCGCCAGTCGTCTGGTGGTCTGACAACAACACCGAAGCCACACCATTGCCTGAGACTTGTACAGAACCTCGTACCAATGGTTCTGATGGAATTGACAATGCGTTTTTCAATTGCAGACCAGGACCAACAAGCTGCATTCCCATACGGTCAAAAGAAGCACTGACAGAAAAAACGGATTCAGAAAATGCATCTATCGCATCCAACTGAAAATACTCACTCTGAGGCCCCAACACAACATGGGCAACTGGACGTGAACGGGCGAACTCCGGTATAGGTAGCTCTCCTTCGCGCGTCTCCATGACTTGTGCGTTGCGAACTTTTACAACATCACCACTTTTTATAAGACCTCCCCCCATGTTAGAAGCTGCATGAGTCGCGGTGTGCCCGGCCCAGGTTGAGCAATCCAAATCACCAGCAAAGGCGATGTAAGCCCAACTGCCCCATAGGCCAGACCGGACGACCAAGGTTTCGCCAGAGCGCAGGGTGCGAACGCACCATGAGGGCGCTAACGCACCCGCATGTCGGACTTGGAAACCACCACCAGCAATGCTGAAGCTTATCTCTCCCGATTCACACTGCAACGCCACACCACCCATTGAAACTTCTATGGTTGTGTTGCCTCGTTCAAATCCAAGCGCGGCTAAGGCCGCGGCATAGCCCAGTCGGTCCATCGGCCCTGAAGCTGGCACGCCGAAGCGCATCATTCCAAAGCGGCCGGTATCTTGGTAGGAAACTAACGGGCCACTGGAAATCACTTTGAGCCGAGACTCAGCCAAGCGCAACCGCCTTTGAGTGCCGCTTGTAATGAGCTCGATCAATGCGCTTAAAACGAACCGTATCACCGACCTCAAAAAGGAAGGGAGTACTGCTATTTGGCATAAAGATTTGTGTAGGTGATCGTCCGATAATGGACCAACCAGTGGGCATATTCAGGGTTGTCACCAGGCATTGCTGTGCTGCAATGATCACGCTTCCAGCGGGAATGTCACGCAAGGCAACAGGTTTACGAGGCACTTGTATGGCATTTGGCACGCCCGACATGTAAGCGAAACCAGGCGCAAAACCATACATCCTTACTTGGTAAGCCCCGTTAAAATGCATATCGATAACAGCCTCTACGGACAACCCTGTCGCGAGGGATACGGCAGAAAGATCGGGTGCGAATTCATCTTCGTAACAAATCTCGACTTCGTAGCTTTGACCCACTTTTTTATCGGTGTTACAACGCTTCAGCAAATCTGTGACGTGCGTGCAAATTTGCGAGTGATCAGTCAGCAAAGGATCGAAGTCGATTAAAAGATTGATCAGTGCCGGCACACACTCGGCATAACCTAAAGGTGGATTTAACGCTAAGGCTCGGTCCAGTGCAATCACTGCCTCACTGGCTTCGTCTGAAATACTGTCTGCGAAAGACACAAGTAAAGCATGGTCAGCAACGGGCGTGAACCGTGGCCAAACTGTCATGGGCAGATTGTTTGAGATCAAGGGGCCTCTATGACAAAAATGACGTGACAGTGACACCCTCAGCAATTAAGCGCGCGCGAATTTGCCGTGCCATCTCAGTGGCATCTGGGCTGTCGCCATGGACGCAGATGGAGTCGGCTTTCAAAGCAATAGGTTCGCCTCCAACAACTGGCATGAGTCCAGTCTTTAAATAGATGGAAAGACGGTCTGCCGCTTCTTGGGCATCATCAATGACCGCACCAGCTTGTTGACGAGGAACAAGCTGTCCGTTTGGCTGATAAGCGCGATCAGCATATATTTCCGAAAAAACTGCAACCCCCTGCTCACGTGCCGCAAGTTCGAGTTCCGTACCAGATATGGCAAGTAGAGCGAGTGATGGATCCAGTACCTTTACCGCTGAAACTATGGCATGAGCCAAAGTAGCATCTGCTGCCGCCAAATTACCCATTGCCCCATGCGGCTTGACGTAGCGCACCCGAGTACCAGCCAGTTGCGCAATCGCCATCAGAGCACCAACTTGCGCCACCACAAGTCGTCCTATTTCAGCGGGGGACATTGGAATGACTCTGCGACCAAAGCCCTCGCGGTCCGCATAGCCAGGATGAGCGCCAACTTGCACACCACGCTCGGCCGCAAGGCGCAATGTTTTGAACATGGTCTCAGGGTCGCCTGCATGTCCTCCACATGCGATATTGGCGCTAGTCAAGCAATCCAGAATCTGTGCATCATCACCCATCACCCAGGGTCCATAGCCTTCACCCAGGTCGGAATTCAAGTCGATCTTTGGCTGACTTGTATTTTGTGATGTGTGGTTAGTTGCTCGCGTAAGCAGGTTGATGCCCGCCTCTCGAACAGAATCGTAATAAGTAAAGCCGGTCCGATTGGCTCGTCGCCCACTCATCATGACTGTCAAGCCTTGGAGTTTGGCTTGAGCCTCAGCCAAGTCGGCATCGGGCACCTCAAAACCCATGTGAAAAACACCTTCACCTTTGGTCTCTAAATGTGTTCTTTGCGGAGAGGGCTCAGGACCTGGCTCGCATAACTGAATCTGAATATTGGGCATATTGCAGACTCGGTATTGAAGCGACAAGAAACCATCCCTGTGGGGCACCTCCAATTCTTCGTATTCAGACAGGGGTGGATATTTCGCCCAGGGCGAGATACCTATTGACTCGTACCAGGCCTGTGCCCTGTCAATGTCATGTACGACTACACACAGGTGATGGAGCTTACGAAAAAGATCAGTCATGACTCACGCTTTTACCGGAACAACATAATTCAGCACACGGCGGCCACCATCCACATAGACAGTTTCTCCGGTGATATACGAGGCATCGTCACTGGCCAGAAAGGCCACGACCGCGGCAATCTCAGAGGCTTGCCCATAACGGCCTAGAGGCGTGCGGGAGAGGATGGCGTGATTACCCGCGCTGTTCATAAAAGCGCCCGCCACCATGTCAGTCATTATGGTGCCAGGACCGACACCGACAACGCGAATACCATGCGGCGCAAATGCTACTGCCGCTGTAGAAGTGACCTGGTTCATTCCGCCTTTGCTAATGGCGTAAGGAGCGACATTGGGATTTGCCAACCCTGAATTGATCGAGGACATATTGATGATCACACCGCCATCACCCTGCTGAATCATTTGGCGTCCAGCAGCCTGAGTGCCATAGAACGCACCCTTGAGGTTGACGTCAAGGACTCGACTGAGCATTTCTTCAGTAACATCCAAGAAGTCAACTACGGGCGCAATTCCCGCATTGTTGACCATGATGTCGAGTCTTCCAAAGTGTTGAACAGCTTTTTCAACCAGTTGTTCCACATGCGCTTTATTGGCCACATCAACAAACTGAGCCAGCACTCTATCTTCGCCCCCAAGCTCTGCTGCGGTGCGAGTCAGCTGCTCCTCATCAATGTCACAGATCAAAATTTTTGCGCCCTCTTCTATTAATCGCTCGGCTGTTGCTCGGCCGATGCCTCGAGCTGCGCCCGTGACGATGGCAACTTTGTCCTTCAGTCTCATTGCTGTCCTTTTCAATAAATGATTTTTTCTGGTGTTGGTGTTTGCCCGTCTTCAAATGGTTTGAGACAGAGGGGCTCATTTTTTAAAGGAGAGATTGGCTCTTTATTTTTACAATAAAACGGCCTAAACATCAACCAATCATACGTCTTAGGCTGGAGAAAAAGAGTTCTGACTGAAGCCGCTCGCCGTGGCTCTGTGCCATCACACGGGCTGCTAGCGTGGAGTCCACTGGTGTCAGCGCGACGCCGGTAGAAGCCGCCAGCACCTGCACTTGGCAGGCACGCTCCAAGTAGTACAGGTCATCGTAGGCGTAATCGACGCGTTCACCGCACACGATCACGCCATGGTTACCCAAGAACACCACATCCGCCCCATGCATTGCATTCGCAATGCGCTCTCCCTCGGTCATGTCCAATGCCAGTCCGTTGTAGTTCGCGTCCACAGCCACGCGGCCATGAAAACGCATCGCGGTTTGGGATAACCTGGTGTCCAGGGCACGTGCCTGCGTCAAGGTGAGCGCCGTCGCGTGAGGCATGTGGGTGTGCAGCACAACCGACTTATGCGCAATGCGATGTACCGCGGCATGAATGAACATGGCCGAAGGCTCCACCGGATGTCGGCCCGCCAATTGTTCGCCTGCTGCATTGCACATCACGATGTCAGGCGCTTGTACCTCACTCCAGTGCAGGCCACGTGGGTTGAGCAGAAACCAGTCAACTTGGCTAGGTACCGCCACGCTAAAGTGGTTACAAACGCCCTCGCTCAGGCCCTGAGCAGCAGCAGCACGCAAGGCTAGCGCGAGATCAGAACGCAGCGGCAATAGCGCTTCAAAGATTGCGTTGGGTTCCAAGGAAGTACCTGCTGTTCTAGAGTTTGTAGCAACTTCAGATTACCCTTTCCACTCCAACAGTGCAAGCTTTACTGGATTTGAAGAAGTACAAAGAATAAAGAAAGATAACCCATGACCGCCTAATCCTGTCGGATAAACTGGCGTTCAAAATAGAAAATTAAAACGCAACGCATGCCCTACCCTGTCTTGTCCAATCGGCTGGGTCTCGCTTGTCGTGATCGGGTCAGTATTGCGGGGAAGCGATGAGCGATTTACCCACCTCACGTGGCGTTAGCCGAGGGGCGCTCGTCCTTGCGGCGGCCACCGTGGTGAATTTACCGTTCGGCACCGTCTATGCGTTTTCGGTCTTCCTCAAGCCAATGGAGGCGCTGCTCGGTCTTGGTCGGGCCGAGATGGCGATAGTGTTTTCCATGGCGTCGATCTTTCTCACCGTCGGCATGCTCATCGGGCCAGCCCTTTACCGTCGCTTCGCACCTGTGCCCCTGCTGCTGGTTTGCGGAGCACTGAGCGCATCAGGCCTGCTGATCTCCGCCGCTGCACAGAGTATCGAGCATTTGCTGATGGGCTACGGGGTTCTGTTCGGACTGGGCGGCGGGGTGTCTTTTATCATCATGCAGCAGGGTCTAAATCAGACCATCAACCCGATGAGCGGGCTGGCCAACGGCTACGTGGTGAGCCTGTATCCCATGGGTGCCATGCTGGGCGCACCGGCCTTTGGCTGGGCAATCGAGGCCTTTGGCCTGCGCGCAACCCTGGCGGGTCTTGCGCTCACGGTGCTGAGTAGCTGCACAATCGCTGCAATGCTCTGGAGTCATGCCCAGGTTCGCATGCAAGATCCTAGCGCAAGTGCAGCCGACAGCGAGGCCCGCAACTGGGGCTTGTTTGCCCGGTTGTTTACTGTTTTCTTTCTCGCTGCCTCGGCGGGTCTGATGGTGATGAGCCAGGCCGCTGGTATTTTGCAGGCCTATGGCGCAAAAAGCCTGTTTGCGCTGGGAGGCACCACTTTCATCACCGGTGCGATTGCTGCTGCACGCATTGGCGGGGGCTGGCTCATTGATCGTTTCGCGGTGCCTCGCGTGGCCTGCGTGGCCCACCTGATCGCCCTCAGTGGTTCAAGCCTTCTACTGACCTGGCCGGGGCCGGGCATGGCGGTACTGTCCATGACGCTGATCGGCTGCGGCTATGGCTTCATTTCGGGTCTGACGGCTGGTGCCATTGCGCGCTACTGGCATCCCAACGCCTTTGGCCGGGTGGCCGGGCAGTTGTATGTAGCCTGGTGCATCGCGGCCATCAGTCTGCCCGTGCTGGCGGGCTGGCTGTACGACCAGACCCAGGACTATGACCAAGCCATGCGTATTGCGGCTTGCGTCAACCTGCTCGGTGCACTGGTAGCTTTGAGCTTACCGGCGAAGGCGAGACCACAGCTTCAAAGCCAGCCTCAAACCCAACCTCAATCGAGAGTCGATAAGACCTGATCATGCGCTGCAGCTTAAAGGCGGTCTACTTTCACAATGGGGCGTTTGATCCAGATTGCGGCCTGCGCATTTGCAATGCCGCTAAACAGGTTAAATACAAGACAAAACTCAATTGCAAACATGGTGATTTGGCGGTTGTGATTTGCGCGCACAACCCAGAAAACATCAGCACTATTTAGTGAGTGATGAACAAGCAAATTAATCATGAACCTAGAAGACATCCCTTCCAACCCAGACTTTGACCGCTCAGGCTTGCTGAAGCACGTGTTTGCGCAATTCAAAATTAGCAGGGATGGAGATCATGGCCCGGCTCACTGGGCCAGGGTGCGCTTGCATGGCTTGGAGGTGGGCAGTTCGCGCAGGGCAGACTTGCTGGTGGTGGAGTTGTTTGCTTTTCTTCACGACAGTCAAAGGTTGAACGAATACTCAGACCGTCTGCATGGCGCGCGAGCAGCAGACTTTGCGGTTTCGCTCAATGGGCAGTTCTTTGACTTGAAGGCCGAGCAACTCGACAAGCTTTGCCATGCCATTGAGCACCACAGTGGGGGAGAAGTGCACACCTGCGCCACCATTCAGTCATGCTGGGACGGTGACCGATTAGATTTGGGACGGGTAGGTATCAAGCCTCACAGGGACTACTTGTCGGCCGAAGCGGCTAAGTTGATTACCAGGGCATACAAGATGAGTAAAGGCATGCCTGCGAACTGAATATAAGTATCAATGCGAGCCACTATCGCCCTGTACTTACAGGAATTTATGGCTTGCAAACAACTGCGGTTCGCTGATCAATTGAAATTCAATTTTGACCTTCATAAAGGTTCATTTTTTGTGGACTTGCCAGACTCATTCTTAAGCTTTGAGCCGCTCATTGCAAAAAATCAGTCATGGCGCAAATTCATCCCAGTTTTCCGGTCCATGACCATCTCTAGTTGACTTCAATAAATCGTTAAAATTCTACTAAGCTAACTGTTTTTGCTGGTTCTAACTTGGGCAAAAACCAGGTTATTCCAATGACAATCTAGCGCACCATTTCCCTGATCAATTTTTATGCTTTTGAGTTAACTTGACAACACCACTCCATCAGGCGCGCGCCCACTTCCAGCAAGGCGTACAAGCATTCGAGTCGGGCCAACTGTCCCTTGCCGAATCGTGCTTCGCTGAGGCTCTCAAACTAGCCCCAAAGCGCCCATCTGTGCTGATGAATCTAGGCGTTGTTCGTGCCGCGCTGGGGCAGACGTCCCAAGCCATTGACCTGTTGAGTAGCGCTGCCGAGCTCGAGCCAGAAACAATTGAAACCTGGGTCCATTTGGGGGCCACTTATGCTGAAACGGGACAATTTCAACTGGCTTTGGAATCGCTGGATCGGGCATTGGTCTTACAGCCACAAACTCTTATCGCTTTAAGACACAAGGCCTCGGTTTTACGGGAGTTGGGCCGATGGAATGAATCGGCACAGTGTCTGAAGCTGTTGCATCATCATGGTGGAGGTGATGATTTCACACGCTACATGCTGGATGCCGTGCTACATGCCGAGCGCGGCTGGACCCAAGAGCCACCTGCCCCACCAGCGGGCTATGTGGCAGGTTTATTTGACCACTACGCCGACGATTTTTCCAGCCACTTATCACAATTGGACTACCGTGCTCCCGACATCTTGGTGAAGGCGGCCATGCTCTGTCTTTCTCACCCGTGGCCCCATGTGCTTGACCTTGGCTGTGGCACAGGCTTGGTGGGTCAGTGCCTGCAAGGCAATTTCCTGCACCTCGACGGCGTTGATCTCTCGCCCGGCATGGTGAATAGAGCACTAAAAAGTGGGCATTACAGCAGAGTCTGGCAGGCCGATATTCACGACGCGATGGAACAGGCCTACCTTGCGGGAGATCTTTACGACCTTATCGTTAGTGCCGACGTGTTCATCTACGTCGGCGCATTGGAACGTGCGTTCCGACTCGCCACTCGGGTGCTGCGTGCCGGCGGCGGTTTGGCTTTCAGCCTTGAAGAGTGGTCCACAGGCTCAGAGGAGTATGTCTTGCGGCCTAGCCTGCGATACGCGCATTCACTGGCGTACATCCAGCGCTTGGCCTCAGAACAAGGCTTGCGAATTCTTTGGACAGACAGCGATCTGCTGCGTCACGATCACGGAAAGGCCATAGACGGGCTGTTTTGTATTTTGCAAAAAAATACCTAGGCAGCCCTGTCGGCATTGTCAAGTTTGCCGAAGACAACTGCTGAACATCTTGGTTCAGCCCAAACGAGACAAAGCTGCTGCTGAGCGGTTCTTCAGTAAGGTGTTGAATGGCTCGGCTCACACACCAGGCAGAGTGGTCACCCACACGCAGGCTGGCTTCCTACAACCAGCCCTGTGCTGACATCTTGCCCGATGCAGCCCATATCAGGGACAAAAGAGCAAACAATCGAGCAGAGAATCCACATCAGCCAAGCCGACTCAGAGAGTGCCGGATGAAGCGTTTCAAGTCAGCAGGCCAAGCACAGTGATTTCTATCCATATTCAGTGAAATCGGAATCTTATTTGCCTTGTCACGTCCTACAGTATCAGCTGCTAACTATCGAGAACTGCTGAATCGAAGTTTGGGGATTTGGGCATCGGTAACTCAAGCAGCAGAGGTTCAATGAATGGTGTGTGCTTTTCAAACATTCGGCTTTCGTGGTCAACTTGACGATACCGTTTTAAGCACTGGCAATCTCAGGTTGCCCCTCTTGGTCTACTGCACGCCACAGATACTGACAAACTCCGTTGATCATAAAAAAGACTTCGCCTAAATGCCAGACGTCATCCAAGGCTCCGCGTTGGTGTCGGATCTTTTGGGCGCACTGATCATCAAACTTTTTAAACCAGGATCAAATACTTTCACGTGATACAACAATACCCCGCTTGGCAATCATAAGTTCCACAACCCTAAAACTCAAGGCAAAACGATAGTGCAGCCACACGCATTCGCTGATGATTGTCGCTGGGTAGCGGTATAGCGGTGGCGCTTGTAGGGTATTGGTGAAATGGCGTTCATCGGCTAGACTCTAATTGATGATTAATGAGATCTAACTTGTCGGGACCATCTTTTTCACAAAGGAGGCTTTTATGAAATATTTTATTTATTTATGCTTTTTGTTATTGATGCTAGACAAGCAATACACAAGCGCTCAAACAGTTGAAAAAACTTCGCAGATATTGCCTATTGTTAATCTTCAAATTTTGCAGAACGCACTTGCTGCTTCAGTACAAATTACAAGTCGTGCTATTGATGATGCATCGTCTGCCAAAACACTTGGTAAAGTACGTCAAGGCTCTGGTGTTGTAATTGGATCTGACGGCTTGATTTTGACAATAGGCTATCTCATTTTAGAATCTGAAAAAATAGAAATTCGAACATCTCAACAAAAAAATTATCCCGCTCAATTTATTGCTTACGATCAAGCGACTGGTTTTGGATTAGTCAAATCTCTGATCCCTCTTCAAGGCATTGAACCAGTTAAATTGGGCAAGGTGAATGATGAAAAAATCGACAGTGCTCTTTGGGTCGTATCTACCGGTGAATCTACATTTTCGAATCCAACAAAACTAATTGATATTCGGTCATTCACGGGTTATTGGGAATATCACCTTGATAGCGCAATTTATACAAGTCCACCCGTCGCCAATCACTCAGGCGCAGGTCTTTTCAATCTGAAGGGTGAGTTAATAGGCATTGGAAGTCTATTTGTACAAGACGTTATGCCAGCTGATCATCCGTCAAGATTGGCTGGAAATATGTTTGTTCCGGTTGATTTATTAGAACCAATTTTGAAGACTTTACTGCAAAACGGTGTAGGGCCAAATAGTCAAAGAGCTTGGTTGGGTATCAACGCAGTAGAAAGACAAGGACGCATTCAAATTGTGCGAGTGACACCTGAAAGTCCCGCTCAATCAGCAGGTATTGTTCCTGGTCAATGGCTACTCGGCTTGAATGGAAAGCCTGTAGAGAGTTTGGCTATTTTTTACAAACAACTATGGGAAATACCCATCACTTCAGGATCAGCTCAGATTACTATTTATGATGGAAGAGCTATTTATCAAATTCCTATACTCTTAGTAGACCGATCAAAAACAATTAAAAAACCCGTAGGTATTTAAAAGCCTTCTTAAAAGGCAAACACTGGAAGTTTAAAGAAAAATTATGATCAAGCGCAAGTAACGATTTTGTCCGCCCAGCGATGAACATTACTGGCTTGACTTAACTGATGTGATGAAGCGGAATCTGAGAAGTCAGTCTTTTATTCGGCGATAACCGACTACAAAATTTCTCTTTTCGGAATTCGGATTTTAATTCAGGAATGATCTCTGAATAGAGGTTCTCGCACCGAATACCCAAAAAGTCTTACGCCATGATCTGGAAACTCTCTGCTTGAGCGACAGGATGCACCCAGCGTTCGTTTTCCCCCATATTCACCAAACCATAAGGTGACATGGTCTTTAAAGTGCGTGAAAAGTTGTCCTGCTTTCGCCCTGTGATGTCCGCTAATTCACTGATCGAAGCGGTTCTTGCTGTGCGAATGACATCCAAGAGCGCTAGGTTTTCATCGTTTAAGACCTGTGATAAAGATCGCATGGAGGTGAACCAGATTTTGAAATCTGATGACCCTAAATCCAGCTACAGGGACTTCCCAC
>Ga0164294_10002565_pt1 | contig 16409 bp, 7 predicted proteins | sample GEODES005metaG_FD_111479 | JGI IMG/M metagenome (GOLD analysis project Ga0164294, IMG submission 111479) | Oligotrophic lake water microbial communities from Sparkling Lake, Wisconsin, USA - GEODES005 metaG | ecosystem: Environmental > Aquatic > Freshwater > Lake | place: USA: Sparkling Lake...
CGAGGCGGCGGGCGTGGGCGCCGCTGCCGGCCGTGCCGTCTCGCGGGGAGCAGGCGTTGCCCGGGCCACAGGCGCCGGGCGTTGCGAGGCTGGGGCAGCGGCACTGGCGGTCGGCGTGGGCGTCGGGGCAGGCGTTACGCTCGGCGCGGGGCCGATGCTGAACCGCTCGGGAATCACGCCCGGCATCTGCTGCGGGCGCGATTGCGGCGTGATGATCGGGGCCGGGCTGGGGCTCGGCGTCGGCGTGTCCTGCGCATGCGCAGCCGGCGCGGCGAGGGTCGCCGCGGCAAGGCCGCATAGCCAACGGATCCTGAGCCTCCCTGCGTTCACGGCCTTTTCCTGGCGTTCCGAAGATGAACAATGGCTGCACATCGCGCGCTGTTCGCCGCATGTCGAGGGCGGATTGTCCCTGCCGCCTCCGTCCCTTACAGCGGCGAAACACGGGGGAGACATTGGTGGCAGGCGAGCGAACCGGGCACGGCCCCGGCTATATTCCGGCGATCGACGGCCTGCGCGCCATCGCCGTCACATCGGTGATCCTCTTCCACCTCTGGCCCCGGACGCTGCCCGGCGGCTTCACCGGCGTCGATATCTTCTTCGTCATCTCGGGCTATGTGGTGACCGGCTCGCTGGTCGGGCGCGAATTCGCCAGCCTCAGGCAGCTTGCCGCCTATTTCTACGCGCGCCGGCTATTGCGGATCATGCCGGCACTGGTGGCGATGCTGCTCGTCACGCTGCTCGCCGCGCAGCTGTTCATCCCTGACGCCTGGCTGAGCAACAGCCTGGCCCAGGTCGGCCGCTTCGCATTCTTCGGCCTGAGCAACATCGTGCTCGCCACCGATACCGACAGCTATTTCGGGCCGCAGGCGGCGTACAACCCGTTCACCCACAGCTGGTCGCTGGGCGTGGAGGAGCAGTTCTACCTGTTCTTCCCCTTCATCCTGTGGTGGCACCACAAGCTCCAGGCCGGCGCCAAGGCGGTGCGGCTGGTGGCGATCCTCTCGGGTGCTTCGCTGCTGCTTTGCGCGGTGCTGGGCATCTTCGCGCAGAAATTCGCCTTCTACCTGATCTTCCCGCGCTTCTGGGAGCTGGGCGCCGGCATGCTGCTGTGCCTGACGCGGGAGCGCTGGCAGCCCTGGGCGGCCGGCCGGCGCTGGCTGGCACCGGCGGGCCTGGTGCTGGTCGCGGCAGGCTTCGCGATCCCCGAGGGACCGCTCTTCCCCTTCCCCGGTGCATTGCTGCCGGTGGCAGGCACCGCGCTGCTGATCATGGCGATCCTGGGCGGCGCCGCGCCGCGCGCGCTCGGCAGCCGGCCGATGGTGGCGGTTGGGCTGCTCTCCTATTCGCTTTACCTCTGGCACTGGCCCGTGTTCGTGCTGTTCCGCTGGACGACGGGGCTGCACACGCTGAAGCTCCAGCTGGCCGCGCTGGCGATCGCCGTCGCGCTGGCGATCTTCTCCTATTTCCTGGTCGAGAAGCCGCTGCGCGCCAGCCCGCGCCTCGCCCGCTGGCCGCGCGGACGCGTGGTGACGGCGGCGATTGCCGGCGTCGTCGTCGCCGCGCTCGCCGGACAGGCGCTGATCGCCGCGCATGACCGGATCACGCTGAGCGTCACCCGCGACCGCTTCGCCTGGTATGCCGAACCGACCCGCCCTCTGCCGGTCGAGCTGACCGGCTGCACGCCCAATTTCGCCGACGAGCGGCTGGCGCGGGGCAAGGTGATCGTGTGGACGCCGCGCTGCCCGCAGCCGGACCGCTTCACGCTGTTCGTGCCGGCAGACTCGCACGGTCTCGCCTATACGCCCGCCCTCCAGCGGCTGGCGGCGGAGACCGGCGCGACCGTGCGGCTCTATTTCCGTGCCGGCTGCCCCTATTACAAGCTGATCGAGACCCATGCCTCGCGCCCGCGCTGCGCCGACTGGTATCAGGGGATCGAGCAGGACATCGCGGCGCGCTCGAAACCGGGCGATGTGGTCTTCCTGCCCGGCCTGCGCGTCACTCGCCTCGCCAACCAGTTCGACAATGACCGCGACCTGATCGGCCCGCATGACGATGCGGTGAGCGACGCGAGCTTCACCGAGGCGCAGGGCATTGCCGGGCGGCTGGCAGCAAAGGGCGCGCGGCTGGTGCTGGAAGCACCCAAACCGGTGTTCCCCAGCCCCACCTTCCGCTGCGCCGACTGGTTCAACCGCAGCAACCCGATCTGCAAGGGGCTGACGATCCCCCGCGCCGAGATGCTCGAGCGCCGCCGCAAGGTGATGCGGGCGATGAGCGCGCTCGCGGCGAGCCAGAAGGCGATGATCCTGTGGGACCCCCTGCCCATCCTCTGCCCCGGCCAGACCTGCGCGGCGGTGCCCGGCGGCCAGCCGCTGTTCTTCGACGGCGACCATCCGAGCGGACTGGGCAACGACCGGATCTATGCCGATCTGAAGCGGACGGTGCTGGGCGCGCGCTGACGGGTCGCTCCAACAACCCGGAATCGGACGACTCGGCAAAGTACAGGAAAGACAGGCCAGAAGCGGATTTCGCCGGTTCTTAAGTTGACTAATTTCCCGCAAACGCGCCGCATCTCGCACTATCCTTGCGTGCGCGTGATCCTATCTTTCCAACAAAGCAAAGAGCGGCCGGACACGAGGTCCGACCGCTCCGGCCAAGCAGGCAAAATCCTACATTGCAAGGCGCTGCTTACGGCACCGTGATCGTGGTCGTCGGCAGGTTCGCCAGCTCGGGCTGGGCCTTGAGCTGGGGCACCACCGTCTTGAGGTCGCCCACCACGATCAGGGTGAGCTTGCTCAGCGGATAGGATGCCGTGGCCGATGCCATCATCTGCTCCGGCGTAACCGCCAGCACCGCCGGCACATAACGCTCGGTCCAGTCGCCCGGCAGGCCGAGGATGTCCCGCGTCGCCAGCGTCGTCACCACTGCGTTCGAGGTCGAGTTCTGGATCGCGAACAGCCCGGCCATGTAGGTGCGGATACCCTTGCTCTCCTCGGCAGGCACCGGCTCGGTCTGCATGCGGCGGATTTCCTTGAACACCTCCTTGAGCGAGTCACCGGTATGCTCGGTGGTCACGTCCGCCTCGAAGGTCCACAGCGCATCCTCGGGATTGAGCGAGAGCCCGGAATAGGGCGAATAGGTATAGCCCTTGTCCTCGCGAATGTTGCGCGTGATGCGCGAGCTGAAGGCGCCGCCGAGCAGCGCATTGGTCACCCGCTGGGGAATGTCCCCGCTGGTGCCGGCACGATCTGCGTCGAAGCTCAGGCGCAGCGTGGTCTGCGGCGCGCCGGGGCGGTCGATCAGGATGATCTGCGGACCCGGCTTGTGCGGGCTCTGCAACGTGGCCGGGGCCGTGCCGGCGGCCCAGCCGGAGAACGCCTTCTCCACCGCCGCCTTCACCGCCGCCGGGTCGAAACGCCCGGCAATGTAGAGATGCGCGCGCTTCGCGCCGAACTGGCCGGCATGGAAGGCCTTCACCTGCTCGATCGTATAGCCCTGGAGCTGCGCCGCGCTCGGGATGATCCGGCCATAGGGGTGGCTGGTGCCGTAGATGGTGCGGCCCAGCGCAACGTCTGCCAGCGTGCCCGGCTGCGACAGCGCGACCGAGAGCTGGCGGCCGAGATTGGCCTTCACCCGCGCAAGCTCGCTTGCCGGCAGCGTCGGACGGGTCGCCACGTCGCTGACCAGCTGGATCGCGGCCGGCGCATATTCCGAGAGCACATTGGTGCTGACCTGCGTGGTCTGCATGCCGGCGCTAACGTTGAGCTGGCCGCCCATCCCCGCCGCGGCGGAGGCGAGATCGGAGGCGGTCTTGCCGGCGGCGCCTTCCTTCATCAGCGCGCCGGTGACTTCGGAGAGCCACACCGCATCGCCTTCATTGACCGCGCCGGCGCGGACCCGCAGCGACACCACCGTCTTCGGCGCGACGCCGTACGGGATCAGCGTGACCACCAGCCCGTTGGGCAGCGTGTAGGTCTCGGTCGCCGGCAGCTTGAACGGCTTGGGATCGGCGATCGGCGGCGCGGGCGGGAAATTGTCCTGAGCCAGCGCCGGAGTGGCGGCGAGCGTCGCCGCGAGTGCGAGGAGCACGTGCTTCATCACTTGCCTCCCTTGGGCGCGGCGCCGGGTTCGACGACGTACACCGAGCGATTGGTCTTGCGGAGATATTCCTGGGCGGTCTTCTGGATCAGCGCGGGCGTCACCTTGGCGAAGCCCTCCTCGATCCGGTTCACTGCGCCGGGATCATTGTCGAACAGCGCATAGACGGCGAGCAGGTCGATCAGGCCGACACGGCCGCTGCCGTCGATCGTGCCGTACAGGTCCGAGCGCATCTTGGTGCGCGCACGCTGCAGCTCGGCCGCAGTCACCGGCTTGCTGCGCAGCTCCTCGATCACCTCGTCCACCGCCTTGGTGATCTGGGCGGTGTTGTGCGTGGTGTCATGCGTGAAGCTGAAGCTCCACAGCATCGGCCCGCGATAGTTGAACATGTTGCCGAGATCGCCATTGATCCCGCCCGACAGCTCGCCGGCGATGCCGGTGTCGGAGACCAGCTTCTTGAACAGCCGGCTGTCGTCGCCCTGGAGCAGGATCTGGTCGATCAGCCCCATCGCATACCATTCGGGCGTGCCGCGATCGGGCACGTGATAGCCGGCGGCATAGCCAGGCTTGGGCGCCAGCGCATCGACGCGGCTCTTGAACTTCTCCGCCTCCTGGCGCGGCTCGGAGATGTCCGGCTGTGCCACCGCGGGCTGCTTGGCGAGCGGTGCGAAATACTTCTCCACCATCGCGCGGGTGGCGGCATAGTCGAGGTCGCCGGCGACCACGAGCACGGCGTTGGACGGACGGTAGAACGCCTCGGAGAAGCTCTTGGCGTCGGGCACCGTCGCCGCTTCGATCTCCTTCAGCTCACCGTAGAAATTGTGGCTGTTGTACCAGTTGGTGTTGGCCAGCATCGGCAGATCGATCCACGGCCAGGTGCTATAGGGCTGGTTGAGGACGTTGACCTTGACCTCGTTGCCGACCACGCCCTGCTGATTCTTCAGCACGACATCATCGATCACCGGATTGGCCATGCGATCCGCCTCGAGCCACAGCATCCGCTCGAGCGCGCCAGACGGGACGATCTCGAAATAGTTGGTGAAGTCGAACCGGGTCGAGCCGTTGTTGATGCCGCCCGAATTGGTGATCGTCGTGTCGAACACGCCCTTGGGGGCATGCTTCGATCCCTGGAACATCAGATGCTCGAACAGGTGGGCGAAGCCGGTGCGGTCCTTGGGCTCCACCCGGAAGCCGATGCCGTAATAGACGCCGACCGTCACCGTGGGTGCGATACTGTCCTTGGCCAGGATGACGCGCAGGCCGTTGGGCAGCGTGAAATACTGCATGTCGACGTGCAGCTTGCTCGCCGCGGCAGGCGCGCCGGCCTGGGCATGCGCCACAGCCGGGAACGCGGCCGCCGCAAGGGCAAGCGCAAGGCTTAGATGCTTCATTTGGGACCCCCTGTGAGTCGGGAACTGTATTGGAAGGTTAGCACAGCCGGGCGCATGCAGCGCAAGGGGGCGGATCAGCCAAATTGGTGGCGAACGCCCCGCCGGAAGGAACGGCCCCTCCCCCGGCTGCGGAGGAAGGGCCTGTCCGCTTACTTCTGCGCGTTGGCCGACTGATCGAGCGGCACCACGGGCAGCAGCACGCTGCTCGACTGGGCGCCGCCATACATCAGCGTCACGGTTGCCTTCTGATAGTCTTCCGGCTTGGCGAAGAAGATGTTCGGCACGAACTTCTGCGGGTTGCGGTCATAGACCGGGAACAGGCTCGACTGGACCTGCACCATGATCCGGTGGCCCGGCTGGAAGACGTGGTTCACCGTCGGCAGGCGGAACTTGTATTCCTGGACCTTGTTCGCCGGGATCGCGGTGGGGTGCTCGAACGAGTTGCGATAGCGGCCACGGAAGATGTCCATCGCGATCGGCAGCTGGAACCCGCCCATCTCCTTCTTGGTGACATAGTCGTCCGGATAGACGTCGATCACCTTGACGACGAAGTCACCGTCGGTGCCGGTGGTCTTGGCGAAGATGTCCGCCAGCGGCGCGCCCGAGACGCGGACCGGGGCGGTCAGCGGATCGGTGACATAGGTCATCACGTCCGGCCGGCCATCGACGAAGCGCTGGTCGGTGACGAGATAGGTCGACCAGCGGCCGTCCTGGAAGTTCACCGGGCGCGGCAGGTGCGGAACCGGCTTGGCGGGATCGGAGACGTAGGAGTCCGAGCCGGCGCCGGGCTTGTCGAAGCTCAGGCCCTCGGCCGGCTTGAGGTAGATCGGCGTCAGCTTGGTGCCGCAATTGTCCTCGCAGGCGAGCGGCCACTTGTTGAGGAAGTCCCAGCGGTTCTCGCCGGTGTTGTAAAAGCTCGCCTTGGCCGGGGTGAAGGGCGGCGCGCCATCCTTCAGATAGGCGTTGAAGAACGGCAGCAGGATGTCGCGACGAGCCTGGAGCGCGGTGTCGCCCTCGAAGGCGAGCGTGCCCAGCGTCGAGCCGTTATAGTTGAAGCCCGAATGGCGCCACGGGCCCATCAGCAGGAAGTTCTTGTCGGCCTGCTTGGTCTTCTGCAGCTCCTCCCAGGCGTGGATCGCACCGTACATGTCCTCGTGATCCCAGATGCCCTGTTCCCACAGCGTCGGAATGTTCGAGGGGTTGGCGGCGAGCAGCTTGTCGAGCGCCTGGCCCTGCCAGAAGGCGTCATAGGCGACGTGCTGGCTCATCTTGTTCCAGGCGGGCAGCTGGTCATAGCCGAACTGCTTGGCCCAGTCGCCGGCCGAGCCGACCTTGCGGAAGGTCTCGTAATCGTCCCAGTCGGGGCGCGGCGGGGCCTTGCCGGCGCCCTTGTAGCCGGTCTGCGCGCCGATCCAGCCGATATTGGCGAGGCGGAAGGCGCCGTGGTGGAACCAGTCGTCGCCCATCCAGCCGTCGATCATCGGACTCTCCGGCGCGGCGACCTTGAGCGCGGGGTGCGGGCCCATCAGCGCCATCACCACGGTGAAACCCTCATAGGACGAGCCGAGCATGCCGACCTTGCCGTTGGTCTCGGGGACGTTCTTCACCATCCAGTCGATCGAATCATAGGCATCGGTGATGTGATCGACCTTGGTCGGGTTGAGCGGGCCGACCGGCGGGCGGGTGATGACGTAATCGCCCTCGGACTTGTACTTGCCGCGAATGTCCTGGAACACGCGGATATAGCCCGCCTTGACGAACACCTCATCGCCTTCGGGCAGCGTGTTGATCATCCTGCCGCTCTCGGTGCGGACGACGCGGCCGGCGGCGTTATAGGGCGTGCGGGTGAACAGGATCGGGGCGTTCTTCGCGCCCTTCGGGATGATCATCACCGTGTAGAGCTTCACCCCGTCGCGCATCGGGATCATCACTTCGCGCTTGATATAGTCCGCGGGGAGCGCGGGCGGGTTGAAGTTCGGCGGAATGTCGTTGAACGCGGCCGGCGACTGGGCGGTCGCAGGGGTTTCCTGCGCCTGGGCGGCGGCGGTGGCGAGGATGGCCGTCCCGGCGGCCAGTGCGAGCAGCGACTTCTTGTTCATGTGATGTTGTCTCCCCTGAGGATGGCATTTCGTAGGCCCAAAAGCATGCGCAAGAAAAGAGCCCGCCCTTCCCTTCCGGAAAGAGCGGGCTCCTGTGTCCCCGATATGTCAGGGATCAGGCGTGCTCGGGCTGGCCGTACAGCTCGGCGGCAAGGTCCTCGACCACATGCGGCCGCGAAGAACCGATGGCGCCGATGCCGCCTTCATAGGCCGGGCGGCCGATCCTGAACGCCGCGGCGGTGCGGGCCTCGCTGCCGTCCGGCAGGGTGTAGCGCGCCTCGGCAACGACGACCGGATTGAACACGCGGCCCAAGTCGCCCTTCGGCACGGCGAGGTGCGCATCGACGCGGGTACCGTCACCCGGCGCGATCGAGACCGGCGGGACGATCGGATCGGTGCGATGCTCCATCAGCATGCGCTCCATTTCGGTGCCCTCGGCCTCATCGGCGAGCATGAAGCTCGAGATGCGGACGTTGCGCGCGGCGGTGTCGCCCGAGTTGCCGACGGTCAGCTCGAAATCGACCATCGCCTCTTCCTCGCTGGTGCCGGCACTCACCGGGCGCAGGCCCAGTTCGATCCACGGGCGCTGCGAGACCGGAGCGGCCGCATCGGCAACGCCGGCGAGGTCGTCCTTGCGCGCCTCGGCAATCTCGGCCTCCTCGACCTGCTCGCTCGCGACCTCAGGGTGGATCGCAGGCGGGACGGCGCGACGATCGATACGCTCGTCGGCCGGCGGCACCTCGGCAATCACGGCGGCGTCAGGGGCAGCAACCGGCTCGACGATCGGCGCAGCGGCGACGGGTGCCACATAGGCCGGCTCGGCGCGGACCGGCTCGACATAGGCGTCGGTGGTCACTGCCTCGTCATTGCGGCGGCGGCGCGAGAGGAAGAACACGGCCAGGCCGGCGATCACCAACGCAAGACCACCCAGCAGCCACGGCCATGCAACCGTGCTGGTGCTGGTCGTCGTCGTGGTGCTGTCGGCTGCGACCGGCGCGGCCTCAGGTGCCGGAGCCGGCTCCGCCTGGGGCGGCAGCGGCGCGGGCACGCTCTCCTGCACCGGCGCCGAAGGCGGGGTGACCGGAGTCTCGGCGGCGGGCGCCGGAGCGGGTGCAGCCTGGCGGGCCGGAGCGGGCGCCGCGCGGGTGGTCGTCGTAGTACGCGGAGTGGTGGTGCGGGTTGCGGTGGCGCGGCGCTCGGCCGGTGCCGGGGCATCCGCCGCGGCGGCACCACGCTGCTGCTCCTCGACCGACGGCACCGACTGGACCACCGGCGCCGAGGGCTGCATCACGATCTGCGGCTGCGCGGCCGGCGCGGGGGCAGGCGCCGGCGTCGTCATGATCGGCGGCGGGGTGACCTGCTGCGGCGTTTCCTGCGCAAAGGCTGGGGTTGTGAAGAGCACGGCGCCGATCAACAGCGCGGTGCGGGGGCGAAGGGGGGCGTTTTTCTGCGTCATGTCGCAGGTTCAATGAATGGAACCCGAAATTGGCTTCCAGCACATGCGCCAAACCGTGCCAACTGGGCGGCCAGTTGAGCGGTTAATCCCTTGTTCAAGAACGCAATTTGCGCACTCGCCGCGCCGAAAAAGGTTCCACGCAGCCGAATTGGCGGGGATGAAATCCGCGCCTGGCGGAGAGGTAGGGCATGCCCCTCCCCTCCGCCAGACCGAATGGACGGACCGTTAGAAGCGTCCGGTCAGCTGCACGCCGTAGAAGCGCGGCTCCGCCGGAATATAGGTCGGATTGCCGAAGCCGCCGCCGGTGTTGCCGGCATCGAGCAGGTACCGCTTGTTCGTCGCGTTGCGGATATAGGCCGCGATCTCGTAGCGGCGCTCGGCGAAGCTCAGGCCGGCCTTCGCGTTGACCAGCATCACGCCGTCCTGCGAGATCGCCTCCTTGTTCGGCACCTCGAAGTAGATCTTGCTGCGATAGGTGACGCTCGGCGTCGCGAAGAAACGGACGCCGCCGCCAATCTGCGCATCGACGGTGAAGCCAGCCGCGGCCTGAACCTCGGGCTGGAGGCGGAACTTGTTGCCGGCATAGACGCCGTTCGCCTTGGTCTTGTCGATACCGCCATCGATATAGCCGATGTTGCCAAACACACTGAACCACGAGACCGGGCGCACCAGCAGTTCCGCTTCGACGCCGAGATTGCTCGCGCTGCCGGCGCTCTCGGTGACCGAGGAGCCGACCGGACGTCCCGAGGGATCGTTGGGTTCGGTGACGACGCGCGAGATCTGGAAGTTGCTGTACTTCTGGTAATAGACGCCGAGCGAGCCCGAGACGCTGCCCTTCGACGCCTTGATGCCGCCTTCATAGTTCCAGACGACTTCCTCGGGGATCAGCGAGGTCGCGCCGGCGCCCTGGTTGACGGTCGGCGAACGGCGGCCCTTCGACACGGTGCCGTACAGGTTGAGGCCGTCGCTCAGGCGATACAGCACATTGAAGCGCGGCAGGAATGCCTGGAAGCTGTTCTCGGCCCAGATCGTGCCATTGGTCGTCACCTGGCCCGGGATCAGCGCAGCACCCGAGAGCACCGACTTCGGCGCCACGGCGAAATAGCCCGACTTGCGCTGCTCGATCAGCGCGCGGATGCCGGCAGTCACTTCCAGCTTGTCGGTCGGCATCCAGGTCACTTCGCCGAACATCGAATAGCTGTCGTTGATGCCCTTGTTGCCGAAGATCGAGCGATACGGGATCACGGTCGCCAGGCCGCCGGTGAGCAGGCCGGTCGCCTGCGAGGCGGTGACCACGCCATTGGGCGCAACGCAGGCCAGGCCCGGGATCACCCTGGCGGCGCACTGGAGATAGGTGCCTTCCTCGGTCGAGAACGGCACTTCCTGGCGGTTGTTCTCGTGGAAGACGTTCCAGCCGAAGCTCGCGCGGACATGATCGTCGCTATAGGCGAAGCGCGATTCATGGTTGATCTGCGAGCCATAGGCGCCCTCGGCGAACTCCAGATACCAGGCAGCCGAGCCGTCGGCGTCGAAGATCTCGAGCGAGTCGAAGGCGCGGTAGCCGTTGACGGTGGTGAAGTTCCAGCCATCGGCGAAATCGTAGCTGAGCGTCAGGTTGCCGTCATAGACGTGACGGTTGAGGCCGAGGTTTGCGGCGCCCAGCGCTGCCTTCGAAACCGGCGAGCCCGAAAGATTGGCGTCGCCGAACGGATCGGCCGGGCCGCTCGCGGTCGGGTACAGCTTCGAGATGAACGGCGTGCCGCTGTTGCGCTGGCGGTCATAGGTGCCGATCAGGTCGATGGTCAGATCGTCGCTCGGCGTGAAGCGCAGCGAGGCGCGGACGCCGAGCTGGTTCTGGGCGTAGAGATCGCCCTGGGTGGCCGAGAGGTTGTGCACATAGCCGTCGCGCTTCTTGTATTCGAAGGCGACGCGGCCGGCGATCACGTCCGAGCCGAGGTTGATGTGGCCACCCAGCTGCTTCTGGTCGAAATTGCCGATGCCGCCGTTGAGCTCGCCCGAGAAACCGGCGCGCGGGCGGGCCGAGATCATGCTGATCGCGCCCACTGCCGATGCGGTGCCGAACAGCGTCGCCTGCGGACCCTTGATCACTTCGACGCGGTCGAGATCATAGACTGCCTGATAGGCGCCGCGCGAGCGCGAGATATCGACGCCGTTGTAATAGAGGGTGACGCGCGCGGCCTGCTGGCTCGAGCCGCTGTCCGACGTGATGCCGCGGATGACGATGCCGGGATTGTTGGCGCTCTGCTCCTGGATGTTGAGACCGGGAATATAGGCCGACAGCTCGTCGAGGTCGGACACGCCGAGATCCTTCATCCGCGCATCGGTGAGCGCCGAGATAGTGATCGGCACGTCGATCGCGCGCTGCTCGATCTTCTGCGCGGTGACGACGATCTCGTTGCCGCCGGCAGCTTCCTGCGACGCATCCGACACCTGATCCTGTGCGTGCGCGACGCCGGTTGCCGTCGACGCGAGCAGCACGGCGAGCAATTTCATCTTGTTGGTCATGGAAACCAGTCCCCCTTTTTTTGAAAACCCGAGGAGGAGCCAGTGCGAGCCAAATATGACCGGCACGCTGCATTGCAACATCAGTTTTGTTGCAGAAGCGAAGCAATTTGCGGCAGTTGCGATTCCGCCGAACCGCCACCCCTTTGACATAAGGCGACACGCTGCCTATATCCCGACCTCCACCACGGCTTCGGGAAATGATGCGTCGTCGCGCAGCGCATCGATCGAATTGGAGTCGTGGTCTCATAAGACGCTCGGAGCTGCCGATACCCGACCAGGGAATCGCGCGGCTTTTCCGCGTCTTATCGCACGTCCCGGCCCCGGACAGGGGCACCGAAATTACGGCTGACGAGGCAAAAACACCCATGGCAACCAAGGCAATCGAGGGCGGCACGTTCAAGCGCCGCATCCGCAAGGTGTTCGGCGACATCCACGAAGTGGTGCAGATGCCGAACCTGATCGAGGTTCAGCGCGAATCCTACGAGCAGTTCCTGCGGAGCGATCCCTCGATCGGCTACATCTCGGGCCTCGAGAAGACCCTGCGCTCGGTCTTCCCGATCCGCGACTTCGCCGGCACCGCCGAGCTCGACTTCGTCAACTACGAGCTCGAGAACCCCAAGTTCGACGTGGAAGAGTGCCGTCAGCGCGGCATCACCTATGCGGCCCCGATGCGCGTTACCCTGCGCCTCATCGTGTTCGAGGTGGATCCCGATACCGAAGCCCGTTCGGTCCTCGATATCAAGGAGCAGGACGTCTACATGGGCGACATGCCCCTGATGACGGGCAACGGCACCTTCTTCATCAACGGCACCGAGCGCGTCATCGTGTCGCAGATGCACCGCTCGCCGGGCGTGCTGTTCGACCATGACCGCGGCAAGACCCACGCCTCGGGCAAGTATCTCTTCGCCGCGCGCGTGATCCCGTATCGCGGCTCGTGGCTGGACTTCGAGTTCGACGCCAAGGACATCGTCAACGTCCGTATCGACCGTAAGCGCAAGCTGCCGGTGACGACGCTGCTCTATGCCCTGGGCCTGAGCGGCGAGGACATCCTCAACTATTTCTACAACCGCGTGACCTTCGTCCGCGGTCCGAACGGCTGGCAGATCCCGTTCGCGCCGGAGAACTGGCGCGGCGCCAAGCCGATGTTCGACATCGTCGACGCCAAGTCGGGCGAAGTCGTGTTCCCGTCGGGCCAGAAGATCTCGCCGCGCGCCGCCAACAAGGCGCAGAAGGACGGTCTCGAGACCCTGCTGATCCCGACCGAGGAAATCTTCGGCCGCTACAGCGCGTTCGACCTGATCAACGAGTCGACCGGCGAGATCTACATCGAAGCCGGTGACGAAGTGTCGGCCGAGAACCTCGAGAAGCTGGACAAGGCCGGCATCGAGAAGCTCGAGCTGCTCGACATCGACCACATCTCGACCGGTGCGTGGATCCGCAACACCCTCGCCGCCGACAAGGCCGAGGAGCGTCAGCAGGCGCTGGCCGACATCTACCGCGTCATGCGCCCCGGCGAGCCGCCGACGCTCGAGACGGCAGAGTCGCTGTTCGCCGGCCTGTTCTTCGATCCGGAGCGCTATGACCTCTCGGCCGTCGGCCGCGTGAAGCTCAACATGCGCCTCGACCTCGACGCCGAGGACACCGTCACCACGCTGCGCACCGAGGACATCCTCGCGGTCGTCAAGACGCTCGTCGACCTGAAGGACGGCAAGGGCGAAGTCGACGACATCGACAACCTCGGCAACCGCCGCGTGCGTTCGGTGGGCGAGCTGCTCGAGAATCAGTACCGCGTCGGCCTGCTCCGCATGGAGCGCGCCGTGAAGGAGCGCATGAGCTCGGTCGACGTGTCGACCGTGATGCCGAACGACCTGATCAACGCGAAGCCGGCGGTTGCCGCGGTTCGCGAGTTCTTCGGCTCGTCGCAGCTCTCGCAGTTCATGGACCAGACCAACCCGCTCTCCGAAGTGACGCACAAGCGTCGCGTCTCGGCGCTCGGGCCGGGCGGTCTCACCCGTGAGCGCGCCGGCTTCGAAGTCCGCGACGTTCACCCGACCCACTATGGCCGTATCTGCCCGATCGAGACGCCGGAAGGCCCGAACATCGGTCTGATCAACTCGCTCGCGTCGTTCAGCCGCGTGAACAAGTACGGCTTCATCGAGACGCCGTACCGCAAGGTGAACAACGGCCAGGTGACCAACGACGTGGTCTACCTCTCGGCAATGGAAGAGGCGAAGCACACGATCGCGCAGGCTTCGGCCGAGGTCGATGCCGATCACCGCTTCACCGAGGAGCTGGTCTCGGCCCGCCAGGCCGGCGAATTCCTGATGGCGCTCCCCGAGAGCATCACCCTGATGGACGTGTCGCCGAAGCAGCTGGTCTCGGTCGCAGCGTCGCTCATTCCGTTCCTGGAAAACGACGACGCGAACCGCGCACTGATGGGCTCGAACATGCAGCGTCAGGCCGTGCCGCTGGTGAAGGCGGAAGCGCCTTTCGTCGGCACCGGCATGGAAGAGACCGTCGCCCGTGACTCGGGTGCAGCCATCGCGGCGCGCCGCGGCGGCGTGGTCGACCAGGTCGACGCGACCCGTATCGTCATCCGCGCGACCGGTGAGGTCTCGGCGGAAGAGAGCGGCGTCGACATCTACACGCTGATGAAGTTCGAGCGCTCGAACCAGTCGACCTGCATCAACCAGCGTCCGCTGGTGAAGGTCGGCGAGATCGTGAACGCCGGCGACACGATCGCCGACGGCCCCTCGACCGAGTTCGGCGAGCTGGCCCTGGGCCGCAACGCGCTCGTCGCGTTCATGCCCTGGAACGGCTACAACTACGAAGACTCGATCCTGATCTCCGAGCGCATCGTGAAGGACGACGTGTTCACGTCGATCCACATCGACGAGTTCGAAGTGATGGCCCGCGACACCAAGCTCGGGCCGGAGGACATCACTCGCGACATCCCGAACGTCGGTGAAGAAGCGCTGCGCAACCTCGACGAGGCCGGCATCGTGTACATCGGCGCCGAGGTCGAGCCGGGCGACATCCTGGTCGGCAAGATCACGCCGAAGGGCGAGAGCCCGATGACGCCGGAAGAGAAGCTCCTCCGCGCCATCTTCGGCGAGAAGGCTTCGGACGTCCGCGACACCTCGCTCCGTCTGCCCCCGGGCGTGTCGGGCACGATCGTCGACGTTCGCGTCTTCAATCGTCACGGCATCGACAAGGACGAGCGCGCGCTGGCCATCGAGCGCGAGGAAATCGAGCGCCTGAAGAAGGACAGCGACGACGAGCGCAACATCCTCAACCGCGCGACCTGGTCGCGTCTGCGCGAGATGCTGCTGGGCCAGGTCGCCACGGCGACGCCGAAGGGCCTGAAGAAGGGCGCCGAGATCGACGCCGATCTGCTCGACAGCGTGGATCGTCACGAATGGTGGAAGTTCGCCGTCGCTGACGACAAGGTCCAGGGCGACCTCGAGGCGGTGAAGGGCCAGTATGACGAGGCCGTGAAGCGCATCAAGGAGAAGTTCGAGGACCGCCGCGAGAAGCTCGAGCGCGGTGACGAGCTGCCGCCGGGCGTGCTCAAGATGGTCAAGGTCTTCGTCGCGGTGAAGCGCAAGCTGCAGCCGGGCGACAAGATGGCCGGCCGTCACGGCAACAAGGGCGTCATCTCGCGGATCCTGCCGCAGGAAGACATGCCGTTCCTCGAGGACGGTACCCCGGTCGACCTGGTGCTGAACCCGCTCGGCGTGCCTTCGCGCATGAACGTCGGTCAGATTTTCGAGACCCACCTTGGCTGGGCTGCCCGTAACCTGGGCATGCAGGTCGCCAAGCAGCTCGAAGAGTGGCGCGAGAGCAATCCCGACGCGCAGGCGGGTGCAATGCCCGATGCCGTCAAGGATCGCCTCAAGACGGTCTATGGCGATCACTATGCCGGCGAGATCGAGGCGCGCAGCCCCGAGCAGGTCAACGAGCTGATCCACAATATCCGCACGGGTATTCCGATGGGCACCCCGGTGTTCGACGGCGCGCGTGAGGCGGACGTTTCGGACATGCTGGAGCTCGCAGGTCTCGACACCTCGGGTCAGTCGACCCTGTTCGACGGCCGCACCGGCGACGCGTTCGACCGCAAGGTTACCGTGGGCATCATCTACATGCTGAAGCTCCACCACCTTGTGGACGACAAGATCCACGCACGCTCGATCGGCCCGTACTCGCTCGTCACCCAGCAGCCGCTGGGTGGTAAGGCGCAGTTCGGCGGCCAGCGCTTCGGCGAAATGGAGGTCTGGGCCCTGCAGGCGTATGGCGCTGCCTACACGCTGCAGGAGATGCTGACGGTGAAGTCGGACGACGTGGTCGGCCGCACCAAGGTCTACGAAGCGATCGTCAAGGGCGACGACACCTTCGAGGCCGGCATCCCCGAGAGCTTCAACGTGCTCGTCAAGGAAATGCGCTCGCTGGGTCTCAACGTCGAACTCAAGGCGCTGGAAGACGGCACCGAGGACGGCGAAGGCCTGGCCGAGGCGGCGGAGTAATCGGAAAGGCGACCCGCGGTTTAGGAAACCGTGGGTCGCCCTTCCCTCCCCCCGCCCAGAAGATTTGACCCTCCAGAGGGACGAAAGAATATGAACGAACTTACCAACTTCGCGAACCCGCTCGCCAAGCCGGAGACCTTCGACCAGATCCAGATCGGGATCGCGTCGCCGGACCGTATCCGCAGCTGGTCCTTCGGCGAGATCAAGAAGCCCGAGACGATCAACTACCGTACGTTCAAGCCTGAGCGTGACGGCCTGTTCTGCGCGCGCATCTTCGGCCCGATCAAGGACTATGAGTGCCTGTGCGGCAAGTACAAGC
>Ga0164294_10002566_pt1 | contig 16401 bp, 18 predicted proteins | sample GEODES005metaG_FD_111479 | JGI IMG/M metagenome (GOLD analysis project Ga0164294, IMG submission 111479) | Oligotrophic lake water microbial communities from Sparkling Lake, Wisconsin, USA - GEODES005 metaG | ecosystem: Environmental > Aquatic > Freshwater > Lake | place: USA: Sparkling Lake...
AATAGTTCCATTAATGCTAATACTGGTGCTGTTGTCACACTGAGTGGAACAGTACAATTTGGTATGGGCACTTGTATTCTGAATAATACTGGCACAGGTGCTAATACTTACGGTGTTAACATGAGTGGCACAGCAACCATGCAGTTTGGTGTGTGTACATTTAACATACCGGCCGCACAGGCAACCAATCGTGCTATCAATGGAGTGGCTGGCAATGTGGTATTATACTCTGGACCAATTTTTGAATATGGAACTACTGACAAGATATCCTCAGCAATAACATTGATTCCTTTAGACACCACATTCACAGCAGTTTAACGTGTAACACAAACGTAATCTTTGTAACACAATATTGAGATAAATATTGCTATGCAAAAAACTTACCGTAGTATTTTTGTGAGTGACGTCCACTTGGGTACAAAAGACTGTAAGGCGGAACAACTCAATAATTGAGTTGTTTTTTTTTTGGTAAATTTACCATTTGACAAAATAACCACTATATAGTACTATTGTCTTTACGCCCTTTTAGTTAAATGGCATAACGGTTGATTTGTAATCATCAATTGGCAGTTCAATTCTGTCAAGGGGCACCATAAAAATATTAAGGAACCAATGTTTATTTCACTCACCAACGCTTCGCCAGCACACAAAGGCCGACCAGTTGCTGTTCGTAAAGATCTAATTGTCAGTGTTTTTCGCAACACCGTGGTTAGAGAGGACGACACTGTTGAGGAAGTTACACTAGTTTTTGCACCGCCCCATGGCACGTGGGAAGTGGAAGAATCATATCAAGAAATTGTAGATAAATTAAACACTGAATGGATCTAACCAAATTATCAAGGAGAAAAAATGAAAATTCGAGCACGACATATTTTAACAAAAAACCCCGACATACTAGCCGACATTCAACAGCGGTTGGCAAAAGGGGAGGATTTTGGTCATTTAGCCCACATATTCAGCGAGTGCCCTAGTCGCGTCGAAGGTGGTGATCTTGGCGAATTTGGTCCAGGACAAATGGTCAAACCATTTGAAGATTTGGCGTTTTCATTAGAGGTGGGTGCTGTTGGCGGACCGGTAGAAACTGAGTTTGGTCAACATATGATTCAGCGTATTGCTTGAGTCAGATAAATAATATCGCTGATGCCAAACGGTTTGGGTCAGCGACGAAATCTTGCTTACATTAAAGGAGAAAATATGAGTCGAGTTATCGGAATCGACCTCGGTACCACTAATAGCTGTGTGGCTATTGTTGAAGGTGGTGTAGCCAAGGTAATTGAAAATAGTGAAGGTGCCCGCACCACACCCAGTATTGTTGCTTATGCCAAAGATGAAATCCTAGTAGGTGCATCTGCCAAGCGTCAAGCAGTAACAAACCCCAAAAACACCATCTATGCTGCCAAGCGCCTAATTGGTCGCCGCTTCGAAGAAGAAGCAGTGCAGAAAGACATCAAACTCATGCCTTATACCATTGTTCGTGCTGATAACGGTGATGCATGGGTGCAAGTAAACGAGGAGCGACTAGCCCCTCCGCAGATCTCAGCTGAAGTTCTGCGTAAGATGAAACAGACTGCCGAGGACTATCTCGGGCATGAAGTGACACAAGCAGTTATTACTGTTCCTGCGTACTTTAACGACAGTCAGCGCCAAGCTACTAAAGACGCCGGTAAAATTGCTGGCCTAGAAGTGCTGCGTATCATCAATGAACCCACTGCTGCTGCACTGGCCTATGGTGTGGACAAGGCAGACAAGAGTGATCGTAAGATTGCTGTGTACGACTTGGGTGGTGGTACATTTGACGTGTCCATTATTGAAATTGCCAACATTGATGGCGACAAGCAGATTGAAGTGCTGTCCACAAATGGTGACACATTCCTAGGTGGTGAAGACTTTGATCAGCGCATCATGGACTACATTGTTGACGAGTTCAAGAAAGAGCAAGGTGTTGATCTTAAAAACGACGTACTGGCACTGCAACGTCTCAAAGATGCGGCAGAAAAGGCCAAGATTGAACTCAGTAATTCCGGACAGACCGAAGTTAATCTTCCCTATGTTACTGCTGATGCGTCTGGTCCCAAGCACTTGGTTGTTAAACTAACTCGTGCCAAGCTAGAGGATATGGTTGACGATCTCATTGAGCGTAGTCTAGCACCATGTCGCCAAGCCATGGCCGATGCCCGGGTTACCCCTGCTGACATTGATGAAGTTATCCTTGTAGGTGGGCAAACACGTATGCCTAAAGTACTAGAAGCAGTTGAGCGACTGTTTGGTAAGGCACCGCGGCGTGATGTCAACCCTGATGAAGCTGTAGCTGCTGGTGCTGCTGTACAAGGCGCTGTACTCAGTGGTGATCGCAATGACGTACTGCTACTGGACGTTACTCCACTGAGCCTAGGTATTGAAACACTGGGCGGTGTAATGACTAAGTTGATTCAAAAGAACTCAACTATTCCTACCAAGGCCAATCAAGTGTTCAGCACTGCTGACGATAATCAGCCAGCAGTGACTATCAAAGTTTACCAAGGTGAGCGTGAGTTTGTTCGACACAACAAACTGCTGGGAGAATTTACACTCAGCGATATCTCTCCTGCACCACGTGGACAACCACAAATCGAAGTGCAGTTGGACATTGACGCGAACGGTATTCTCAGTGTTAGTGCAAAGGACAAAAACACTGGCAAAGAAAACAAAATTACTATCAAAGCCAACAGTGGACTTAGTGATGCTGAAATTGCCAAGATGGTCAAAGAAGCCGAAGAAAATGCTGAAGCAGATAAAAAGGAGCGCGAACTAGTTGATGCTCGTAACAATGCTGAAAGCACACTAAACGGTATGCGTAAAGAGTTTGACAAGTACGGCGCCGAGATGGAAGAGGCAGATCGCACCAAGTTGGAAGAAGCCATGGCAGCAGTTGCTACGGCTATTGCTGGTGATGATCCCGAGGCTATTCAAAACAGTGTACCACCACTGTATGAAGCCAGCAATCCATTGTACAAAATCAAAGCTGAAGCTGAAAAGCCAGCTGAAGAAGCTGCCCCAGCAGCTGAAGCAGCGCCCGAGGCAGCACCTGCTGCCGACGGTACTACTACAGTAGACGCCGAGTTTAAAGAAACCAAATAATCAACAATTGATTGGTTTGAGCCCTGGTATTACATCGGGGCTTTTTTATGGCTCGGTTTTGTTAATTTTTTCGTGCAGGCGCACTTTAAATAGGTTCCATTCGGCCATGTTTTTCATTTGTGTAGGGAACAAATGTTTCATGTACATGTTCTCCCACCAAATGATTTGATTGTACAGTAATTTTTGGTAGGCTTTTTTCATAATATATTAATATCCAAATCTTGTCTTGTATGCTTCATGCTGTGTTTGTATCTGAGCCAAGGTCAATGCACCGTCCCAGACCTTGACCAGGCCTACATCGGCCGTTACAACTTCTGTACTTTGGACCGAGGACACAAACCTACCAAACAATCTCAGTTGATTAAATCCACTGACGCCAGCTCTAGTTCCGTGTGTAGTAGTTGGAGCAGTGCTGCCGGCCGCATAGGCATTTGTGGTAGTAGTGCCGTTGGATGTCATCCAAGCAAATCTCCAAGCACCTGTTTGGGCTGTGCTACTACTGCCTAAAAATGACCCGTTGAAGAAGATGTCTTGAACTCCTCCACTATTGCCCCACAAACCCATTAGCCAATCTGGACTACCTGTGTTGGCATTTAACAATCTACCTGCTGTGCCTGACTGTGATCGGTAAACCATCATCACTGTATAGGCCTGTGAAGAGGATGAATAATTTGGGCCAAACCTCAACATATCTGTGTCGTTGGCAGTGGTCTTGCGGAATATACCGCCAGCAGTTGACGCCCACGCCATACTGCTGTTGGTATTGCTTGTGGTAATGGTATATGCGCCAGTGCCTGCTATGGTGCTGCCATTTATTGGAACTGCCGAATAATTGGCCGCATCTAGATCTAATACCAATGCGGGTCCACTCGTTCCTCCGTAACTGGACATTACTGCTATTGCACCTGTCATATTATGTTAATCCCACGCCGTTGATGTACCACGTTGTGGCTGCTACTTTGACTGCTGTGGCCATACCATTTGCTGCCAATGTTCTAGTACCCGTTGAAGCACTGCCTGCCAATCTCAGTGTATCGGTTGTGATAGCAATGCTGACTGTGGTGGCACTTGACCCAGCAATAAATGTAATAGTAGTTCCTATTGGATAGGCCACTGATGCATTGGCTGGAATAGTTATTGTTTGGCCAGCAGTTGTCACATAAATGTGTTTGCCAGCATCGCCTATGGCCAAAGAAGCAGTGGTAGCAGTGGCACTTTGTGGCAAGCCAAGATAACCCAAACTTGCAGCAGTACTTAATGTAGTAGCAGTTGCCGCAAAGCCAGTGATAGGTGCATTGCTTGCACCAATGTTCAAGGCAGTAGTAGCCGCACCAAATGCATTAACTGTGGTTGATGTTGTGTTGAATACGGCTTGCGTAGCAGTACCAACTATACTACCTGGCACTGTTAATGTACCATCTGTGCCAAAAGCCCATGCCTTACCATTGACTTTGATATTAGTACTAACTCCAGTAGTTTCGTCTATGGCACTGCCTTGTGGCAATGTTAAACTACCATCTGTGCCTAAGGTCCAAGTTGCTTGAGTGCCAAAGCCAGCTCGTAGTTTAATTTTCTGGTAAGGACCGCCAAAGACATTTACTGCACTATTGGCGCTATTGACTCCGTAATCAACTGACTCAATATAAGCATTACCACCGGTGTTTAGAATTATTTTGCCGCCATCAACTTGGAGATTTCCTGGAGCAGTTAATGTACCATTTTTGCCAAAGTTCCAAGACTTGCCATAGGCTGAAGATAGTGAAACTGACTTGGTACTAGCATCGTAACTATCACGAATAGCTATGAGTGCCGCCCTCATCTGGGTATAGAAACTTGTTGACATTGGCGGCTGAATAATCAACGTTCCGCCAGCAGTATTTTGTATAGTCCAAGCATTCAGCAAAAAGTCAATATAGCCTTGAGCAGTGGTGGCAGTTGGATACCAGTCGACCATTGGCCAACCGCCAGGCGGTATAAGATTGTCGTTGATCGTGGTTGTTATATAACCGCTTCGAATAGATTCCCATCCAGTCAATGCTGCATCATAAGCAGCAGTGCTTAGTCGTAGTTCGCCGCTGTTTGGCAGTGTCAAACTACCACCTGTACCAAATGTCCATTCTGGTGCCGGTATTGCAGCCGCAAAATTAGCAGTAGTCGCTATTAGTGGAAAGCTATGTCCCGCTGTGGTAGCATTATAGCCAAATTGAATAATACTGCCTGAGACAATATTTGTAATCCTAACGTAGGTAAAAGTTTGCGTGGTAGCATCACTGTAGGCAATGGTTATGGGACTGAGTAAATTATACTGAGCATTGCCAAATTCTGAGTTAACATCAATCAGTGCCAGCAGTTGAGCGTTAGAGCCTACATCCACTATAGTCAAGCCTGATGTTGCACCTGTTGCGGTATTACCGTATATGTCTTGTGTAAACATTGCTTGATAACCAACCTGGGCTGTACCTACACCACTGGCAATCTTACCGTTGTTGGGCAATGACAGTTTACCATCTGTGCCAAATGTCCAATTTGTGTTGGAAACTGTTGTTATTTTTATAGGTTTAGCGGCTGTAAACAACTGCATACCGTCATTGCCAACTGTGCTGTATCTAATCTGGGGTAAAACTCCGTCACCAGCATCTGGGAAATAAAGTGTCTTGTTAGTTGAATCTAAACCCCATCTCCCTGCCGCTGTTTCAGCACCTGAATAAATCAATCCATTGCCATTTGGCAACTTAATAGACAATGGATTAATCTTAAAGGTGTTATTGTTTGTGGGTCCAGGTCCTATTAGTTCACTAACGTTAACAGTCAGTGATTCATTTACAGGTACAGTAATACCTTTACCAGAGTAGGATGTAACATCTGGGAATGTTAATTTACCATTTGTGCCAAAGGTCCATTGATTGGTATTTGTGTTAGTACCGATAACAACATGACCACCATTCTTTGCAATCTTAACATATTGATTGTCATCACCAAGGTATATGTCAGTTGTTACAGGATTGCCTGCCACAAGGTGGACATGACTAGATTCAATAACGCCATTGTCGGTAACTGTTATAGAGTTAGTGTTGAAAGGGTTTGCGCCGCCCACAGTCAATGTAAATGTAGCAGCAGTACTATTTCCTGGAATTGGTAGCACCAAATTGGTTGTTTGAGGAATGCTGCCGCTTGGGGAGAAAGCAGGGAACGTTCCTGTCAAACTGCCTATACCCAACTGTTGCGCTGTTGTTCCAGTGATTGTATAAGTGACTCCTGTATAATCAACAGAACCAGACTCATTTCTTAGTGTAATTGTTAAGTTAGTACCTGGAACAATCGCACCGCTGGCAGATAAAGCACCAACTGCGGTTGGGCGAATCACCAAACTCTGTCCAGGGGCCGCTCCTGGTGGTGTAATAACTGTGGTAGTGGCTGTTTCACCTATAGTACTACCTTTTGGCAATGTCAATTCACCTGTTGTGCCAAAGTTCCAAGTACTAGAATTAGATTGAATAGCAACACTGTCGGACAACAACGTTAAAGTCCCTGATGCAAAAGTTCCTGTGACAACATTGATTGTATTGGTCAGCGTAGAATTTGGACACAACACAATGTTTGTGCCATTGTTGTTTCGAGTATACAGCGTAACGTTGTTGTACTGTATCCAATCTCCAGTAGCGCCAACCAGTGTTAATCTACATAAAGTACCCGTTGGATACGTTGTGTTATCACTCCACTGACCTGCTGGTGACTGATCAACTCCGTGCCCAAGATTACCACTACTGTTGCTGCCAGTGCCAGGGATTACGGTCATAGTCAACTCATTTTGTAGAGACGATTTTATAATTCCGCCTCGTGGCAATGTTATACCACCTACTCCGTTATCACCGTTTATGGTCAACATGGATGTGGCTGGATTAATTGTTAATCTAGATGTACTCTGCCATGCGCCATCCGCATAAAATGTCATCCAAGCATTACCACTTGTGCTATCACCATTGGCCGGAGCTGGCGCCACGCCAGTCCAGGCTGTGCTTTGATTAGTACCATCTGGGAATGTTAAACTACCCGTTGTGCTAAAACTCCACTCTTTTCTGCCACCAGAAGTTTGTGTTGCAATTTGTAAAACTTTGTCAAGATCAGCGGTAATGTTAGAATAACTCGAGCTTAATCTATGAAATAATAGTCCTGATGGAAAAGTTGTATTACCCGTTGTGCTAAAACTCCATAGTCTACCAGTAGTGGCAGTTCCTGTTTCAATTTGAAACTCTTTATCAACAGCACAGGTAAAGTTAACTGTATTAACCCCTCTTGGTGCCCCCAGTACAAGTCCTGTTGGGAATGTTGTGTTTCCAGTTGCGCTAAAGGCCCATGTTTTGCTGTTAACAGTGATATTAGCTGATCCGGTGATTAATGTGCCAGTAGGAGCAGGAAGTCCACCCCCAGCATTGACCCAAGTTATGAGATTAGTGGAAGTATATCGAGGATTGTCCTGACCTACCACATCAAGACTCCAAGTGCCGGCTTGATTTATTAGTCGATAGGTAACGCCTGCATCTACAGCTTCATATAAGGTGTCGCTTAATTTTGTATAAAAACGATTAACAGCGGTCTGTCCCGCCCCAGATATTTGCACGCCGGTTGGCGTGTCAACAAGTTGACTACCGCTAGGCAAGGTCAAGTTACCATTGGTGCCAAGTACAACTGTTTTGCTACCATTAACTAATCTATCTTCTTGAGCTCGACTACCGGTATATCCAATAGTGCCCGAGCTACCTTGGTAGCCAAGACTGCCGGTATATCCAACTGTACCTACAGATCCAGTATAACCACCACCTGTTCCGCCACCTGTTCCAGCACTGCCAGTGTACCCAACTGTGCCAGCTGATCCTGTAAATCCAGCACCGGTACTGCCAGTATAACCAGTAGCTGCACTTCCGGTATAGCCTGAATTTGTATTAATACCGCCACGAGTAATCCCGTCACCTACATATAATCTTTTGGTATCGGTAGTATAAAGTAATTCACCTTCAGCTGGTACTATACTGCGTAATTCGGCAGAAGCGCCTCTTCGTAATCTTAAAGACATTTTTACTTAATCCTTTTTACCAAGTCCCTGTACCGTGTGCAGTGCGTTTCCAAATGTTTGTGGTATTGTTGACATAGTCGGCTGTGCAGTAATAGATATAGGTACTGTCAAATGCCAGCATGCCGGCTTTATCCCCTGCTGCACCATAACTGTGGGCTGGAACAACGGTCCTCTGTAATACATTACCACTTGGGAGAGCTCTTGTTATAGTAAAAGTATCGACGCTACTTAAAGTTGACGGACTTGAATTTACCGGAATTGAATATTCATAGTAGTTGCCTTGCATTACAGTTTTAGGACTAGTAGCTGGGCCTGTTATCGTAAGCACAGTGTTTGCGGGCATCGTGCCTGTCAATAAGGTAATTTTATCACCAACTTTTAAAGAGTCAAATTTATCTGCAATTGGTATAGCGGCAAAGACTGTTAAAACATTTGTAGTCCAATCAGCCTGCAGTATATCAGCATTAACCTGCATTATATTGTTAGGGACTCTACTGATATATGATTCAGACACTGATAATTGACCTGAACTATTGAAGCTCAGGGAATTATTTCCTAAATACAATGTACTGGTGCTTAAATAAAGATCTTTAAATCGACTAGTAGCACTGCCTAGGTCATAAGTAACATTTGTGTCTGGGATGATTGAACCGGGCACAGTTAGTGTACCGGTAGATCCAAGATAAGCGTTTTTGGTTCCATTGACCAAAGAATTGCTCACACCACTGGGGCCAGCACTGCCGGTATACCCAGCGCCTATAGATCCAGTAAAACCAACTCCTGCACTGCCGGTATACCCAGCAGCTGAACTGCCGGTGTATCCTGAATTTGTGCTAATCCCGCCAATAGTAACACCATCACCTACATATAATCTTTTGGTGTCGGTGGTGTAGACTAGTTCACCTTCAGCAGGAGTTATAGTGCCAAGTACCGTTGACGTGCCTCTTCTTAATCTTAAAGCCATTTTTGTTTTCCCCTTTTTACCAAGTAGTTAATGCAGTTCGTTTCCAAATTGGCGTACTATTGTTTACATAGTTGGCCGTGCAGTAATAAACATAATTGTTGTCAAATGCTACCATGCCGGCTTTGTCACCTGCAACACCATAGTTGTTGGCTGGAGCAGTATTTACAGGGAATGTTGTTTTACCATCCAGGTTAAAAGTCCATAAATTTGATGTCCCGCCTTGTACAAAAGCATTGGTTGCTATAGTAACTATTCCTCCCTTTCCTCCATTATCCAATGATTGTCCACCTCGAATAACTACATCGCCGGCTGACGCAGTCCTGCCCGGGCCCGTCGGTAGCCCAACGCCAGCAGGTCCACCTATAATATATACACTGCCGCTTTTGCCTGCATTAGAATAAGTACCTCCCCCTGTAATGACAACAGCCCCTCCATTTCCGGTGCCTAGGTCATTTACTACTGAACCAAATCCACCGGTAATATTTACACCACCGCCTGTATTAGTGTTGCCAGTGCCCGGTGTTTGCGAATCCGCGCCTTCAATCGACACTAGCCCGGGAACAATACCTCGGCCAGCCCGAATGGTGACACTGCCACCTGGATTTCCTTCGCCCGCAAACATGCGAACATCCCCGCCTTTGCCATTGCGTTCCCAACTTTGATACCCATTTTTGTAAGCATCACCGCCTCTAAGAGACAATACTTCTACTCCAGGGGTAGCTACAGTGCCTCCCGATGTTGTTATTGTTTTGTCTACCGCACTCTTATTGAATACTAGTGCTTCGGCGCTGTCTCCATAATCATTTATAACTTGAGCATTAAAATTAAATTTACCTGGGAATAACGTAGTGCCAAATCTGTCGAACTTCCAGTTATAAATTATAGGAGTTATAGTTAGGACGATCTTAGCATTGTTATTGCCGGCAGTTAAAGTCAATAAATCGCCAGTTTGATAGCCTGTACCAGCATTAGTTATCTGAACAGTACTTACAGATCCCGCGCCGCCTCCTGTATAGGATACCGTGAGTCCTGTGCCACTACCTCCTGAGGTAGCTGAAGTACCAGATTCAACAGCGTAGCCACTGCCGGCTACGGTTACAGTTGCAGTTGTGCTGGTAAGGCCATTGTTAGTTTTTATTGAAAGATCATTGTTAGTTGCTTGTGATATTGAATTACCGGGGAAGGTCAATGTACCGGTTGAATTAAGCGTTAGACTGTTAGATCCGTTGATTAAAGAATATATAGCGACATCGCTTCCGCCAACCTGTAATTGACCCAAATTATTAACTGATATACTAGTCCCGCCAAGATTTATTGTACTTCCACTTAAATAAAGGTCTTTAAATCGATTAGTAGCACTGCCTAGGTCATAAGCAACATTTGTGTCTGGAATAATTGAACCAGGCACAGTTAGTGTACCGGTAGATCCGAGATAAGCGTTTTTGATTCCATTGACCAAAGAATTGCTCACGCTACTGGGCCCAGCACTACCAGTATATCCAGTGCCCTTACTGCCAGTATATCCTGCATTTGTATTAATACCACCAATGGTAATACCGTCACCCACATATAAATTTTTAGTGTCGGTGGTATAAATTAATTCTCCTTCTTCCGGCGTAATAGTGTTTAACTCTGCCGCAGTACCTCTTCTTAGTCTTAAAGCCATTTTTTTAATCCCCTAAATTTTTAAAATGTTCCTAAATCTATTGATAGATCATTGACTTGTACAAATGACCCCAAGTCTATCGGTTGGGCATTAGGTTGTGCTACTGACCCCAAATCTATCGATTGATTACTGGGTTGCGAAAATGTTCCAAAATTTATCGATTGATAATTGGGTTGTAAGACTGAACCTAAATCTATTGTTGGGGCAAATGTTCCAAAATTTATTGATTGACTACTGGGTGGAAAAATCGCCCCTAAATCTATTGATGGGACAAACGACCCCAAATTTATTCCAAGTGCATTTAACAAATACGAGACGGGGGTTGCAAATGTTTTTGTCAAATCCCCAAAATCAAAATCGCCACCGCCCAACACACTGTTGCCAATACTGTCGACAATGTCCCCGCCTTGCGGCAATTTTAATTTACTATTGTTGCCAAATGTCCAATCTTTGCCATTGGTTGATAGTCTTACTCCGTTGGTTCCCTCTACATAGTTTCTATTGCGTATGATTAACGGAGCACCTATGGGGTTAGCTGGCCAAGACCCGATCAATGTTAATTCTGCTCCTGCAGCAGCAGTGCCAGTAGCTCCGGTAATGATTGCAGTAAGCCCTCCATTGAATACTATTTCAAAATTTGTAGGGCTGGCTTTTATAGCAGCAGCTTGAACGGGGTCGTTTAATCTAACACTGACTGTATTGGCACCTACTGTAGTTTGTCCTGCAAAATTTGTTAAAGCAACAATTTGAAAGCCTGAGGATGCAATATTTTTTATAGTGCCATTGGCCGGGAGTGTTAAAGTTCCATTGGCTTGTAATTGAACTGCAAACGCCCCATTAACTAATTTGTTAGCAGCGTTTTTAAGCGCGAATAACTCTGTAAAATTATTGTTGACTTTGTTAAAGGATACCCTGATGCTATCCCCACTACCGTCGTTAGGGGCAGTACCAATGTTGATTATTTGTTGGGCCATTGTTGATAAAAGGTATTATGCTACTGCTAGAATTGCGTTGCAGGCCTGTACCAAATAACGAGCAAATTCCTCATTTCCTGCACATTCCTGAGCTATGCGAATTTCTCGAATTTCTTTTAGTAGGTAGTTGCGTTCGTCTATGCTGAGTTGACCGGCACGAAAAGCCGAATCAATATTTTTAATTTCTTGTTCTAATAGATGCATCGTATTATCTCCCTGCCCATGCTGATTTAACAGCGTTAATTCTCTGCTGTGCGGTCCGTTTACCAAACTCGCAAAAGGTTTTATTGCTACTTGTACTCATTTTTACTGCGTGTTGATGCAGTCCTTGTAGATTAGCTGCTTGCGGATCTTCACGCCATGCAGCATTTTTTGCCAACTGTTCTGTAGTTTGCACTGCAACGGCCCAGTCTGGGCGCTCGCAGTCAACTCGTTCCACAGCAATGTCAATATTGACAAGTTGTTGAAACGCCACTGGGTCATGGTCTCTAGGCCAATACTTTTGTACGGTGCTGCAGCCAGCCAGTGTAACCACTGTTGCTGCTAAGATAATTTTTTTCATTATTTGTTCTCACCTGGTTGATTAATTTGTTCGTATGCATCAGTTCGTTCTAATTCCAACACTATTCTACGCAATTGTAATACTGTATGTACTTTTTGATCCAGTCTGATGAGATCGTTGTCCAACATGCGAATACGATCAATTAAGGCAACCAGTGTAGTATTGGCTTCGCTAAGTACAGGTTTGATTTCTTTGGTTGCCCAACTCCACACATAGTAGGTCATGCCACTGAGTCCCACTGCTGCTACGATAGGAAAACCAAATCTGTTGACCATTTCTATGATATTTTCCATATTAGTCTTTCCTATGGTCTTTGAGTTCGGCTCTGGCCACACGTTCGTAATCGGGGTCAATGCCTATAGCTAAACTGATTTTAACGTCTAATCGCTGCAGTTCATCGGTCATGGTATCAATTCTAGCGTCAAGTCCACGAACAATACTGTTCATGCCATTGACACTGCTGGTAACACCAGCTAGAATAAACTTGATGGTGAGAAATACAAAATATCCAGAGGCACAGGCAGCTGCGATAGGAAACCCTAACTCGGCAATTAATTTGAAAAAATCAGCTTCCATGACGCCCTTAAATTTGATTTAATAGTATTTATGGTGATGCTGTGTCTTATATCTGTTGAAAAATAATTTAGTGTAAATAGCCATAATATGGACGCTTTATTAATTTTAACAGCATTGCAGATCAAGCACTATATTGCTGATTTCTGGATACAATCCTACGCCCAAACAATAAAAAAAGGTATCTATTGGGATCCAATTGGATTCAGTCATACATTGGATCATGTCATAGGGACGCTAGCAGCACTAGCTGTTCTCATGCCCTTTATATCTATCTCACCTACAATGGTACTGACGTGTGGTCTTGTTGATTTAATTGTCCACTATCATGTAGATTGGTTAAAGGTACGTCTTGGGTGTAAGGACATTGCTAAACCAAGATTTTGGCGCGAGTTTGGAGCAGATCAGTTTGCACATCAGTTGACCTATTTACTGTTTGCTTATCTACTAATAAATAGATAGGAGGCACTGTATGGAACGAAAACTCACCACAATATTTTGTACCGATGTTGTTGGGTACAGCCGCATGATGAGTGCTGATGAAGAAGGCACCTTGCAAATACTGGCCGAATGTCGCGATATTATCGATCCCATGATTGAAGAATATCGTGGTAGAATTTTTAATAGTGCCGGAGACAGTGTACTTGCTGAATTTGCTAGTCCGGTAAATGCTGTAAAATTCTCCATTGCTTGTCAAGAAGCACTGTACGAAAGAAATCGGCGAAATCCTAAACAACCGCAAATGCGTTTTCGCATTGGACTTAATTTAGGGGATGTGGTTGTACAAGGCACTAATCTAATGGGCGATGCTGTAAATCTTGCTGCTCGTATTGAAAGCCAAGCCGACTACGGTGGTATCGGCATGAGCGATGTAGTATATCAAGCCGTAGCGGGTAAGATCTCTGATGCAAAATTTGTTGATCGCGGACTGCAAAGTTTTAAAAACATACCCGAACCTGTAAAAATATGGTCAGTAGCTGTGGCTGGTGCCGAACCTAACCCCTCAGCCACTCGAATTGACAGTGATAAAAGTGTTGCCAAGTTTGTGGCACCCAATATTGATGAAGAGTCCACTACAGAAGATGTCGTCAAATACCTGATGGCCGATGTTGCAAATGCTAGTATAAGTATGCCGACTGCACAGAAATTTATAAGTAGCGGCGATTACGAACATGCCTTACCCGTACTGTTGGCAAGAACTGTGCGTAATAGAGAACATTCTACATTTGAAATACTGATCGAGTTGGCCGAGCGTCAAGTAATACCTAAACGATACATAAGAAAAGTAGCTGCGGTATTTCAGGCCGGCAATAAAATGTTGATGAATCCTCGCAGACAAACTGCCGTAGGTAATATGTTTGCATCGGGGTATTTAGGCGAAAATCGGCGTAACATTAGTTTACAAATTTGGCGTAACTGTGCCGACAAGGATTTAGAGGCCAAGGTTAATTTAGGTACTGCCTTGTTAGCATTGCCTGACGCAACCAAAAATGAAACGGCTGAGGGCGTCGCTGCACTGTTGGAGGCGGGTAAACAGAAAAATTCACAGGCGGCTATCGAATTGGCCAAGTATTATGACGGTATCAATGACAATTCACATGCCTTTCAATGGTATTGGATAGCCCGTTGGTTAAAAGACCCCGCTGCACAAACAGGGCTAGAAAAAATAGCCACTAGGATTAGCAAACCGGAATTTGGTATATTTAAGGTCAATGCCGAAGCACTAGTTGAAGAAATCGATTGGAACAGTAGAAATAATATATTATAAAGGACTACAGTAATGAATATTTTCGACGATATCAGCAAGTTTGTGAAAGATGTTGCAGAACAAGTAGAGGATGTAATTGAAGACATCGCAGAAGATATCGCTGACATTTTTGATGGCGAAGATGAGGAAGATTCTGCCGATGCCGAATAAAAAACTCTGGATACTGCACTACAACACCAGTGAGAATTTTGAATCTGAACGACTGTTAGAGGTTGCACGGGCGAACGGGTTGGATGCCGAGCTGCTGCAGCCCAAATACTTTGACGTTATTGTCAGCAAAGGCAGTGTTAGAAGTATCAGATACAACAGCCAACGTGTGGACATGCCTAATTTGGTGTTGAGCAGAACTGGATCTGGTACCAATTACTTTACTTCGGCCTTGATGCGGCAAATTGAAAAATTCAATATCCCTGTGATCAATTCCAGTGCCAGTGTGCTGGGAGTCAAGGACAAGTTGTTGACCAGTCAAATGCTGGCCAAGGCCGGACTGCCTATTCCCAAAACCATGATGGTCAGCTTTCCAGTTGACAGCGAACTGGTCGAGTCGGAAATTGGCTTTCCCTGTGTGGTAAAATTCATATCGGGCAGCAAGGGCAAAGGTGTTTATCTCTGCGAAACTCGGAAATTTTTTGATGACTTGATGGAACTGATTGACAATTTGAAAAGTCGCAAAACACTGATCATACAAGAGTACATGGGTGATCAAGTAGGCACTGACCTGCGTGTTTGGGTACTGGGAGGAAAAACCATTGCTGCTATGAAGCGTACAGCACCAGCTGGTGACTTTCGTGCCAACATCAGTCACGGTGGGCATGGTGAACCTTATGAGATCACAGAAGAAATTGACTACCTGGCTAGAGAAACTGCTAAAACCATGGGACTGGACATTGCTGGCGTTGACCTACTATTTGACCGTGAAGGTTTTAAAATCTGTGAGGCCAACAGCAGTCCCGGCTTTGAGGGAATTGACCAATACTGTGGAACCAACATGGCACAGCGTATTGTTGACTATGTGAAATTAAAAATACAATAAGGAAATCCGATGAAAAAACTTGCCGCAATGGCCATATTGTTTGGACTAACTGTGGCACACCCTGCCAATGCCGAATATAAAACATACACTAGAAAAATAAACTGTGCTCCACTAGCAGAAGTGTTGGAAGATCTCAACAGCAGCAGTATCAAAGAAGTGCCTGTTTGGATAGGTACTAGCAAGGACCCAGACATTAAGTACAGTGTGTTAGTTAACGAGAAAACTGATACTTGGACCATAATCCAATACAACACTGGTGCTGCTTGTATCATCTCCATAGGTCAAGATAATCAATTTTTAGATTTTGGTAAAAAAAGTCAGTAAAAATCGCTAACTGTCATATTGCTGTAACATTAATATGTTTAAATAGTAGCACATATCAAGGAGATAGCATATGAAGAAATTACTAGTAGGCGTTCTACTATCCGCTGCCGCATTCGCTGCACAAGCACAGGTTACTGGAGCCGGGGCAAGTTTCCCGGCTCCTGTTTATTCAAAGTGGGCAGCTGCCTATAACAAAGAAACTGGCGTTACAGTTAACTATAATCCCATTGGATCAGGTGGAGGCGTAGCACAAATTATCGCTAAAACTGTAGATTTTGGTGCCAGTGACGATCCTACTCCAGATGCTAAATTAAAAGAAGTTGGGCTATATCAATTCCCATCAGTAATT
>Ga0164294_10002567_pt1 | contig 16401 bp, 13 predicted proteins | sample GEODES005metaG_FD_111479 | JGI IMG/M metagenome (GOLD analysis project Ga0164294, IMG submission 111479) | Oligotrophic lake water microbial communities from Sparkling Lake, Wisconsin, USA - GEODES005 metaG | ecosystem: Environmental > Aquatic > Freshwater > Lake | place: USA: Sparkling Lake...
GCTGCTCGCCATTGATGTCGGCAACACCAACATCGTCTTCGCGTTGTGCGATGGCGATGTCATCGCCCAGCGCTGGCGCATTTCCACCGATGGCCAGCGCACGGCGGATGAATATGCCGTGTGGCTGCACCAACTGATGGCGCTGGAATGCGTCGCCATGGGCAGTGTCGATGCCGCCATCATCTCCACCGTGGTGCCGCAAACCCTGTTCAACCTGCAGCGCCTGTGCCGCAAATATTTCAGCGTTGAACCCGAGATCGTCGCCATCGGCGAGATCGATCTGGGGCTGCGCATCGATCTGCCCAACCCGGCCGAAGTCGGCGCCGATCGACTGGTCAATGCGGTTGCCGCCCATGTTCAATGGCCGGGCAACCTTATCATCGTCGATTTCGGCACTGCAACCACCTTCGATGTGGTATCAGCCGATGGTGCCTATCAGGGCGGGGCCATCGCGCCGGGTATCAACCTGTCGATGGACGCGCTCTATCAGGCCGCCGCCAAGCTGCCGCGCATCGCCGTCGAACCGCCGCCGGGCAACGAAGGCGCCATTGGCAAGGGCACCGTCCACGCCATGCAGTCAGGCGTGTTCTGGGGCTATGTCGGCCTGATTGAAGGGCTGGTGACCCGGCTTTGCCAAGAGATCGTCGGCCCGGTCACCGTGATTGCGACGGGCGGTCTTGCCACCTTGTTCCAACGCCACACCACTGCCATAGCCCATGTTGACGGCGACCTGACCATCAAGGGTCTCATCCGCCTCCACCAATTGAACGCAAAGAACCCAACATAATGACCCCTGGTGACGAGTTGATTTTCCTGCCCCTGGGCGGCTCCGGCGAGATTGGCATGAACGTCAATCTCTATGGCTGCCAGGGCAAATGGGTGATGGTCGATCTCGGTATGACCTTTGGTGACCCGCGCTATCCGGGCATCGACGTGGTGCTGCCCGATCTCGCCTTCATCGAGGAGCGCCGCAAGGATCTGCTCGGCATCGTGCTCACCCACGGCCATGAAGATCATATCGGCGCCATCCCCTATCTCGCCGCCGAACTGAAGGTGCCGCTCTATGCCACCCCGTTCACCGCCGGCCTGATTGCGAAGAAGCTGGAGGAAGAAGGGCTGCAGGACGAGGTGAAGCTCAAGATCATCCTGATGGGCGGCACGCTCAAGCTGGGTCCGTTCGGTTTCACCTATGTCGCGCTTGCCCACTCCATCCCCGAAGGCAACGCGCTCATCATCGATACGCCCTACGGCCGCATCTTCCACACCGGCGACTGGAAGCTGGATGATGCGCCGCAGATGGGCACCCCGGCCTCCGCCGCGCAGCTGACCGCCATCGGCGACAGCGGCATCCTGGCGCTGGTGGGCGACAGCACCAACGTCTTCAACCCCGAAGCCTCCGGCAGCGAAGCCGATGTGCGCGATGGCCTGATGCGCGTCGTCAAGGCGCGCAAATCCGGCCGCGTGCTGGTGACGACCTTTGCCAGCAACGCCGCGCGCCTCGGCACGCTGGGTGCCGTTGCCAAGGCCTGTGGCCGCGAGCTTGTGTTGGCCGGCCGCTCGATGGACCGCATCGTCGGCGTGGCCCGCGCTACGGGCTATCTGAAAGACCTGCCCGAACCCATCGATTGGGACACGGCGATGAGCCTGCCACGCAACAAGGTGCTGATCCTGTGCACCGGCGCGCAGGGCGAACCGATGGCAGCGCTGTCACGCATCGCCGAAGGCAGCCACCCCAAGCTGCGGCTGGAGCCGGGCGACCTCGTCGTTTATTCCTCCAAGCAGATCCCCGGCAATGAACTGAGCATCGGCCGCGTCCAGAATGCGCTGGCCACGCGCGGCATCGACATTATCACCGAAAAACAGGCCCATGTGCACGTTTCCGGCCACCCCGGTCAGCCGGAACTGGAAGCCATGTACGAATGGATCCGCCCCGAAATCGCCATCCCTGTGCACGGCGAACGCCGCCACATGGAAGAACATGCCAAGCTGGCCAAGGACTGCGGCGTGCCCAAGGCCATGGTGCCGATCAACGGCAGCGCCATCCGCTTGGCGCCTGATGGGCCAAAGCTGATTTCCCATGAAAAGGCTGGGCGGCTGCTGCTGGACGGCGATGTCATCCTGCCCGCCGACGGCGCCACCATCGTCGAACGCCGCCGCATGAGCCAATATGGCCTGATCGCGGTGAGCGTGGTCGTCGGCAAGAATGGCCTGCCCGCCGCCACACCCAAGGTGAGCGCGCACGGCGTGCCGGTGGAGGAAGACAAGGACGACTTCCTCGCCGAATGCGCCGAAGCTGCCGAAAAGGCCGCCGCCAAGGGCGATCCGAAACGTGCCGAACATTATGCCGAAGCCATCCGCGTCGCTGTGCGCCGCATCGCCCGCGAATGGACGGGCAAGAAGCCTGTCACGGATGTGCAGGTGACCCGACTGTGAAGCCCCAGTCAGCTCTGGCCATCTACCTGCTGTTCTGGACGCTCACCCTCTTCGCCGTCCTCCCCTTCGGTGTGCGCACGACCGAAGAAGACGGCAGTGAGCCCGTTCCCGGCCAAGCCAGCTCCGCCCCATCCAACCCGATGATCGGCAAGAAACTGCTGTGGACCACCCTTATCAGTGGCGTGCTCTTCGGCTTGTTCATGGCCAATTATGAATTCGGCTGGATCGTCGTGGACGACGTCCCCTTCTGGCGCACCCGCGGGCCCTATGCGCCGGGGCCGGCCTGACGCGCCGCGCTGACGAAACAGCGAGCGAGCGTTTCATCCAACCGGCCTTCGCGGCGCAGCCCCGAACAAATATCCAGCCCCGCCGGCTGCACCTGCGCAACCGCAGCCGCGGCATTGCCGGGATTGAGCCCGCCGGCCAGGAACACCGGCACCGGGCTCGCCGCCACAAAGGCTGCGCTGATCGCCCAATCATGCATACGCCCGGTGCCGCCCAATTCCTGCTGCGATGGCCGGCCGGAATCGAGCAGGAAGCCGGTGACGTGCGGCCCGTGTGCCGGGATCATGGTTAGGGCGGCTTCATCCTCCACATGCACCACCTGCCAGCGTTCGTGGTCAGGCAACAGGGCGGCCAGTTTCGCCTGTTCGGCGGGATCGATGTGGCTGACAATCTGTACCCCGCGCACGCCGGTGCGCTTCACATGATCGGTGATGGCTTCGGCCGTGGTTTCGGCGGTGAGCAGCAGGCTGAGCACTTGGGGCGGCAGGCTGGCGGCAATCTCGGCAATGGCAGCGTTGCTGATGGGACCCGGACCGCTTGGCATGGCGGCGACTAGCCCGAGCACGTCGGCCCCTGCCGCCAGCGCCAGTGCGGCTTCCGCGGGGGAGGCGATACAGCAGATCTTGATGCGGATCATGCGCCGCCGCTCATCCCTGCATGGCGGCTGTCATTCGCGCGAAGAACACGCCGTCGTCCAGCGTGTCACTCATGGCGATCCAGGCTTCATCCGTCATGCCGTCGCGCATGCCGATGAACATCTGCGAATCGTCGCCGCACAGCGTGCGGAACGCGGTGTTGCGACCGCTGACGATATCGAGCACGGCGTTTGCCACGACGGAGGGTGGCGTGCCTTTATCTGCATCGGCGTTCATGGCGACCATGCGGCGGCCGCTGGGATACTCGCTGTCGGCACGCGGCTGCGGCAGGTTGGCGACGGCCATATCGGTGGCGATGATGCCCGGTTCGACCAGCGCGACTCGCACGCCAAAGGGCGCCAGTTCCTGGGCTGCCACTTCGCTGGCGGCTTCCAGCGCGAATTTCGACGGGCCGTAGGCGCTGTGCGAGAACACCGCCATGCGCCCGGCGATCGACGAGAGGTTGATGATCAGGCCCTGGCGGCGTTCGCGCATCGCCGGAATCACGGCTTTCATGCAGCGCAGCGGCCCGAAGAAATTGGTGTTCATCACCGCCTGGATCATGGCCATGGATTCATCTTCCAGCGCGTTGATCGAGAGGATGCCGGCGTTGTTGATCAGCACATCGACGCTGGCCATGCCTGCTTGCGCAAACAGCGCGGCGACGGAGGCATCATCATCGACATCCAGCGCGGCCAAGCTGATCGCCAGGCCTTCCTTCGCCGCGATGTCAGCCAGGTTGCAGCCATTGGGATCGCGCATGGTGGCCACCACTTCGTGGCCGGCGCAGGCCAGCGTCAGCGTGATTTCGCGGCCGATGCCGCGCCGTGCGCCGGTTACCAAGATGCGAGCCATGCTGCTCTCCCCCGCTTGCGTTAAGTTGCAGCATCCTGACACGGATGCCGGATCAAGCCCAACACAACGACGCAAAAGGATGGCGCAAACAAAAGTGGGTGCAGGGGCTCAGCCCCTGCCCGCCGGAGGCGTCTTTTAGTTAAATCGCCCGGCGGCCTGGCCAATGGCCAGATACAGCTTGCCCAAAGTGGACGACAGCAGAGTCGCTCCCAATGCCTCGCCGCCGCGTTCCGGCACCACATCGGCGACCAGCGATTCGAACTCCTGCAGGTATCGGCTGGCTTCGGCGCGGAATTCGGCGTCGTGGGTGTAGTGGCGGACGAACTGGCGGCCGGCGCCGCTGTCCAGCCCGTGGGCGAGGCGGCGGGCGATGGCGCTGGCATCGCCGGCGGCGAAATCGGCCCAGGTCTTGTCGTCGATGTCGTAATCCAGCAGCTTGGCCAGATCGATGGCGCTGGATTGCAGGCTGTCGATCAGGCCGTTGGCGCGGCGGCCCAGGGCGTTGCGGATGCGCACTTCGGCACGGGTTTCCACCGCGTCCACATGCGCTTCCACATCGGAAAGGGTGCGGGCCAAACCGACCAGTCGCTGTGCCACGCGTTCGGCGGCGGCCTGGGCAGATTCGCCGGCGCGGCCCTGCAATTCCATCAGTTCTTCGATGCGATCGCGGATTGGCGCGGCGAACGCTGCTTCGGTGCGGCTGATCGCGGCCCTGTCCAGCGCTTCCTCGGCTTCGAGGATCACCCCGGCCAGTGCAGTGCGCATCGCGCCGGCGGCATTGTCGGCCACTTCGCGCACGCGCGCGAACGTTTCGATCAGGTCGCCCGATGCCGTCAGGCTTAGGCGGTTGGTGTCGTCTTCCAGCGCGCGCATCTGTTCCTGGGCGCGGGCGATGGCATCGGCCAGTTCGTCGGTGGTGGCGGTCAATGTTTCGCGGGCGCTGGTCAGGCGGTTGCTGGCGTCGTTCAGCGTGGCGCTGCCCGATTCCAGCGGCTCGGCCAGGGTGGCGGCCTGTTCCTTGATGCTGGCCAGCTGCGCTTCCAGCCCGGCGATCTGCCCGCGCAGCGCGCTCACCTGCGCTTCGCCGGCCGGCAAATGGCCTTCGAACAGCGCAATCGTCCGGCCGGCTTCGCTGCCCATGGCTTCCAGCCGCAGCTGCACCGCGGCGAGCGCGGCATCGGCGTCGCCCAGTGGCGCGGTGAAGCCGGCCACCGTCACGTTAGCGGCGGCCAGGCGGGCATCAAGGCCTGACAGCGCCTCGCTGTTGTTGGCGATGGCGGCGGCGAGCCGGGTTTCCAGCGCCTCCACCCGGCTGCCCAGCTCGTCCACCAGCGTCGCCGCATTGCGGCTGCTCACCTCGATCTCGCCGGCCACCTTGCTGGCCAGCAGTTGCAGGTTGGCGAGTCGTTCATCCAGTTCCCGCGCGCCTTCGCCGCCAATGTGCGCCAGCGCGGTGCGGGCCTGATCGACACTGGCCAGCATCGCGCTGGTTTGCGCGTGCACGGCGTCGCGGGTCTGCTCGACCGAAAGGCTCGTGCGGGTGAAGGCATCGTCGATGGCCGCGTTGAGCGCACTGATCGGTGTCTCCACCGCTTCGCGGGCCTGGGTGGCGGCACTGGCTATAGCGGCAAGGCCGGATTGGCTGGCCTGAGCAAGGGCGTTGATCTCGCCGCGGCTGGCCTGGGCAGCGGCGCGGGCTTCGGTTTCGGCCTCGCTGGCGCGGATGTAAAGGCTGGCCAGCAGGGTTTCGGTTTCCGCCAACTGGCTGCGCAGCTGGTTGTCGGCCCGGCTCATCAATTCGGTCAGAGCTTCGGCCTGGCTGCTGGCGGCGGGTAGGGCGCCGCCCAGATCTTTGCTGGCGGCCATGGCCTTGGCGACGGTGTCGGCCAGGCGGCTGTTGGCCGTATCGAGAGTGTTGGTGACATTGGCGATGGCGCTGCTGTGGCTGGCCACGGGCGCTTCCATCGCGGCCATGCGCGCGGTGGCGGCGGCCAGCTGCTCTTCCAGCCGGGCAAGTGATTCGGCGCTGTGCTCCAGCCACTCGGCGGCCTGGGTGGCGCGGGCATCAGCAATGGCGGCACGGGCGGCATTCACGGCCCCGGCATCGCGCAACTGCACGGCGGCCAGCAGCGCGACGCCCACTGGCCCGGCCAGCGCGGCCAGCATCAGCAGCAGCGGTTGCAGCTTGGCCGAAACGGCAATCGCGCCGGTGGTGGCGCCCCAGGTGGCGATGATGGCAGCGGCCCAGGCCAGACTGGCGATGATCGCAAGGATCCAGGGCCAGCGGCGCGATTCAGGAGGAGCCAGAAAATCACCCATGGAAAAGCACAAACAGGAAAAGGGGCCGCCGTTCAAGCCGGCAGCCCCTTTTCACCGAACTATCCACAAGATTCCGATAGGGTGATCAGCCCAAGGCTCAACCACGCTGGCCCATCGGCACATAATCGCGGTGGGTGTGGCCGGTGTAGAGCTGGCGCGGACGGCCGATCTTCTGATCGGGATCCTCCATCATTTCGGTCCACTGCGCGATCCAGCCGACCGCGCGCGAGATGGCGAACAGCACGGTGAACATCGACGTGGGGAAGCCAATGGCCGACATCACGACGCCAGAATAGAAATCGACGTTGGGGTAAAGCTTCTTGTCGATGAAATAGGGATCGTTGAGTGCGATCTGTTCAAGTTCACGCGCGACATCGAAGATCGGATCGTTGATGCCCATCTTGTCGAGCACGTTCTTGGCGACCTTGGCCATCACCTTGGCGCGCGGATCGTAATTCTTGTAGACGCGGTGGCCAAAGCCCATCAGTCGGAACGGATCATCCTTGTTCTTCGCCCGCGCGATGAATTCCGGGATGCGATCCGGCGTGCCGATTTCGCGCAGCATGTTGAGCGCGGCTTCGTTGGCGCCGCCGTGCGCCGGGCCCCACAGGCAGGCAATGCCGGCCGAAATGCAGGCGAACGGATTCGCACCCGACGAACCGGCGAGCCGCACGGTGGAGGTGGAGGCGTTCTGCTCGTGATCGGCCTGCAGAATCAGCAGTTTTTCCATCGCGTCTTCGATCACCGGATCGATCACATAGGGTTCGGCCGGCACGCCAAAGGTCATCCGCAGGAAATTGCCGGCGAAACTCAGGCTGTTGTCGGGATAGAGGAAGGGCTGCCCGATCGAATATTTATAGGCCATCGCCGCCAGGGTCGGCATCTTGGCGATGATCCGGTGCGAGGCGATCACCCGCTGTTGCGGATCATGAATGTCGGTCGAGTCGTGATAGAAAGCCGCCATGGCGCCCACGATTCCGCACATGATCGCCATCGGGTGGGCGTCGCGCCGGAAACCCCGGTAGAAGGTCGCCAGCTGTTCGTGGATCATGGTGTGGCGGGTGATGTTGCGGGTAAATTCGGCATTCTGTTCCGCATTGGGCAGATCGCCGTTCAGCAGCAGGTGCGCGACTTCGAGGAAGCTCGACTGTTCGGCCAACTGCTCGATGGGATAACCGCGATAGAGCAAGATGCCTTCATCACCATCGATATAGGTGATCTTGGATTCGCACGACGCGGTGCTGGTAAAGCCCGGATCGAAGGTGAAGCGGCCCGTGTTGGCGTAAAGCTTGCGAATATCAACGACTTCCGGGCCAATACTGCCCTGGTGCACCGGATATTCCGCGCTTTTTCCGTCGATTCCGATCATGGCCGTCATGGCAGTCTTCCCTTCGTTCAACCCGCCAGAGCGTCGTCGATCCGCCCCAGCACTTCTTGCCTGCCCAGCACTTCGAGAACCTCGAACAATCCGGGCGATTGCGCCGAACCGGTAACAGCAGCGCGCAACGGCTGAGCGATCTGGCCAAGCTTGGCCGCTTCGCTTTCCGCCAGTTCACGCGCCACCTGTTCCAATGCGGCAGCCGTCCAGTCATCCTGGGCAGCGAATCGTGCCCGGGCGCGGTCAAGCAGCCCCGGTGTCGCAGACGCTAGCAGCTTGGCAGCGCCTTCGTCCATGGGGATTGGGCGGCTGCGAAGATAGAAAAGGCTGCTGCCTGCCAAATCATTGAGGTTGTTAGCGCGTTTCTTCAACTCCGGCATGGTGCGCTGCAAAAGCGATGTATCGGAATCGGTCAATTCGCGGCCCAATGCCGCAGCCACGCGGCCGGCAATCAACGCCACCAGTCGGCCATCGTCAGCGGCGCGCAAATAGTGCCCGTTGAGGTTTTCCAGCTTCTTCATGTCGAACCGCGACGGCGAACGGCCCACGCCGGCCAGTTCGAACCACTGCACAGCTTCTTCGCGGCTGATGATTTCGGCATCACCATGGCCCCAGCCCAGGCGCAGCAGATAGTTTTCCACCGCTTCCGGCAGCAGGCCCATCTCGTCGCGATAGGCATCCACGCCCAGCGCGCCGTGCCGCTTCGACAATTTCGCGCCGTCGGCGCCGTGGATCAGCGGGATATGGGCATAAACTGGTTCCGGCCATTCCATGGCGCGAATCAGCGCCAGCTGGCGGAAGGCTTTGTTGAGGTGATCATCGCCGCGGATCACGTGCGTCACGCCCATGTCGTGATCATCCACCACCACCGCAAGCATATAGGTGGGCGTACCGTCCGACCGCAGCAGCACAAAATCATCGAGTTCGGCATTGTTCACCGTCACCGGGCCCTGCACTTGATCATCAATGGTAACGGCGCCTTCGCGCGGGGCTTTCAGGCGGATCACATAATCGGCATCGTTCGGCCAATCGGTGCGGTCGCGCCAGCGCCCGTCGTACCGCATTGGCTGCTTGGCCGCGCGCTGCTCCTCGCGCAGGGCGGTCAGTTCTTCAGGCGTCGCATAACAGCGATAGGCGTGGCCCGCGGCCAACAATGCGTGCGCCACCTCGGCATGGCGGGCGGCTCTGCTGAACTGGTAGACCACCTCGCCATCCCAATTCAGGTTCAGCCAGGTCATGCCATCCAGAATCGCGGTAATGGCCGGTTCGGTGGAGCGCGCCTGATCGGTATCCTCGATGCGCAGATGGAATTCACCGCCGTGGTGGCGGGCAAAAAGCCAGTTGAACAGGGCTGTGCGGGCGCCGCCGATATGCAGGAAACCGGTGGGCGAGGGGGCAAAGCGTGTGACGACCTTGCCAGGCAAATCGTGTGTTGCGCTCATGCGCGTTTCATCCAATCAAGGGCTTCAGGGTCGTGGCCGGGAGGGCACACGGAACGCGCGGGTGGTTAGCAGAAGGATCGAAGAGAAACAAACCGCGGGGCAAGCGCTGATCGCCGGCTGGCACCGCTGGCTGGATGCCGAACGCGCGCATCTGCCCTTGTGGCTGCCGGTGGCGCTGGCGGCCGGCATCGCGCTGTGGTTCGCACTGCCGTGGGCGCCGTGGCGACAGGCGGCGGCGCTGGGCGCGGCGGCGTTGGCCGGCGGGCTCGCATTGGCCGGTCTGCGGCCGCTGGCCTGGGTGGTGGCGCTGCTGCTGGCCGGGCTGGGCGTGGCCGAATTGCGGGTTGGCTTGAATCATCATCCGGTGCTGGCGGGGCGGGTGTTCGCCACGCTCACCGCTCGCGTGGAAAGCGCCGAGCCGCTGGCCTTTGGTGATCAGCGTCTGCTGCTGGTGCCGGCCGCTGGCCAGAACCTGCCCGGCGATGTCGAGCGCCTCCGCCTCCGCCTGCGCGGAGACCAGCCACAGGTCGCCGCTGGCGCCATCATCTCGGCGCGAGCGCTGCTCTCCCCGCCATCGGGCATGGCTGTGCCGGGTGGCTATGATCTGGCCCGCCGCGCCTGGTTTGATGGCATCGGCGGCACCGGCGTGGCGCTGGGGCCGGTGAACATTGTCGCCGCGCCACCGTCGGGCCCGGGCCTGTGGCTGGCCGGCGTGCGAAGCCGCCTGCAGGCGCTGATCACCAGCCGCATGCCGGGGGAGGCGGGCGCGGTTGCTGCCGCCTTCGTCACCGGCTGGCAGGGGGCGATTCCGCCGGCCACGGCGCAGGCGATGCGCGATGCGGGCCTGGCACATCTGCTCTCCATTTCCGGCCTGCATATTGCCGTGGTGGTGGGCAGTGTGGCGCTGCTGATGCGCTGGCTGCTGGGCCTGTGGCCGTGGCTGGTGCTGCGGGTGCCGGTGCCCACGCTGGCGCTGGCGACGGGCGCGCTGGCGGGGCTGGGCTATACGCTGCTGGCCGGCGCGCAGGTGCCCACGGTGCGCGCGGTGATTGCTGCCTGCATCGTCGTTGTCGGCATGATGCTGGGCCGGCAGGCGTTGAGTTTGCGGCTGCTGGCGGCGGCGGCCTTTGCGATCCTTTTGGTACGGCCCGAAGCGCTGCTGGGGGCCAGCTTCCAGATGAGCTTCGCCGCCGTCATCGGCATCGTCGCCCTGTATGAAAGCCGGCTGGGCAAATGGCTGACGGCGGTGCGGGAGGATGAACCTTGGTGGCAATGGCTGGCCCGCGCGGCAGCGTCGCTGCTGGCGTCTGGGCTGGTGGCTGAATTGGCGCTGTCGGGCATCGGCCTTTATCATTTCGGCCGCAGCGGGCTGTACGGCATCGCCGCCAATCTGATCGCCATTCCCTACACCAGTTTTGTGGTGATGCCGGCCTTGATGCTGGCCATGCTGGCCGAAGTGCTGGGACTTGGCTGGCTGTGGCCGCTGGCCGGATGGGCCATGCAGCAGCTTATCGCGCTGGCCGATCTCACCGCATCGCTGCCCGGTGCCGTAATCACCAGCGCCGCCATCCCGGGGCCGGCCTTCGCGCTGGGAGCGGCCGGCGGCCTGTGGCTGGCGCTGTGGCGCAGCCGCGCGCGCTGGTGGGGGCTGGCGCCGCTGGCCGGCGCGGTGCTGCTGGCTTGGTTAGCGGCCGTGCCCGATCTGCTGGTCAGCAGCGATGGCCGCCACCTGGCGCTGCGGCTGCCCGATGGCCGGTTGGCCCATGCCCGCGAGCGCGTTGGCGATTTCCTGATGGACAATTGGGCGGAAGCGATGGGCAGCGATCCGGCCAGCGCCGTCTGGTTGGGCACGCTGCCGCTGGCGCGCTGTTCAGCGGAAAGCTGTGTCGCCACCATGGAGCGTGGTGGCCGGCGCTGGCGCGTGCTGGCCATCACCGGCCGCAGCCTGATCCCACGTGATCGCTTTTCCCCGGCCTGTGCCGCCGCCGATATCGTCGTTTCCGATCGCCGCCTGCCGGATTGGTGCCGCCCACGCTGGCTGAAGCTGGATGCCGCCGCCGTGGCGCAAACCGGCGCCGTGGCGATCTGGCTGGAGGCACAGCTTGTGGCAACCGCCGCCGATGCGGCCGGCGATCGGCCGTGGCAGCCCCACTGAACAGTGCGAGCTTGCCGACTGGCTGGTGAGTGACGATGCTGGGGCAGGGGAGAAGAACATGGCCGACATCATCGATCCGGAACGCGCGATCATCGATCCGCACCACCATCTGTGGGATCGGCGCTTCGTGCCGCAGTCCCCGTCTGCATCGGCGCCCGGCGTTACGGAATTTGAACGGGCCATCAGCCTCAGCCCGCTCTATCTGCTTGATCAATTGAACGCCGATGCAAAGGCCGGGCACAATGTGGTCGGCACCGTGTTCCTGGAATGCGGCGCCTTCTACCGCGCCGATGGGCCGGCGGAATATCGCTGCGTGGGCGAAACCGAATTCGTCAACGGTGTCGCCGCCATGAGTGCGTCGGGCCTCTATGGCCCGATGCGCGCCTGCGCCGGCATCGTTGGCCATGCCGATCTCACGCTGGGTGCCGCCGTGCGCCCGGTGCTGGAAGCGCATCTGGCCGCCGCCCCGGTGCGTTTCCGCGGCATCCGCCATTCGCCAGCGTGGGATGCGGATCCCGCCGTGCTGGGCATGCTGCAAAGGAACCCGCCCAGCCTGCTGGCGGAACCGGCGTTCCGCGCCGGCCTGGCCGAACTGGCCGCCATGGGTCTCAGCTATGATTGCTGGCTGCTGGCGCCGCAGTTGCCCGAACTCATTGCCATGGCCCGCGCCGTGCCGGATCTGACCATCATCTGCGATCACCTTGCCACACCGCTGGGCACTGCGTCTTACGCCGGCCGGCGCGATGCGGATTTTGCCGAATGGGCGGGCAATATCAAACTTCTGGCGACCTGCCCGAACGTGGTAATGAAGGTTGGCGGGCTGGCGATGCCCTTTGGTGGCTTTGCCAGTTTCATGGCCGATCCGATGGCCAGCGCTGAAATACTGGCCAATGAATGGCAGCCGTGGATCGATGCGGCCATCGCCGCCTTTGGTGCAGACCGCTGCATGTTCGAAAGCAACTTCCCGGTCGATCGCGGCACCTGCGATTACGCCACGCTGTGGAACGCCTTCAAACTGGTCAGCGCCGCCGCCAGCGAGGACGAGAAGACCGCCCTGTTCAGCGGCACCGCCGCCCGCGTCTATCGGCTCAGCCTGTAACGACAACGCCCGCCGGGTGAGGGCGGGCGCTGCGTGGGAACAGGAATGTGCCGCTTAATGATAGCGGCGCAGCAGCCCGGCGAGCTTGCCCTGGATGCGGACCTGCTCCGGATGATAGCGCTGCGGCTCATGGCTGCTGTTGGCCGGATCGAGGCGGATCAGGCCCTTTTCATGGCGCAGATATTTCAGCGTCGCTTCGGAATCGTCGATCAACGCCACGACGATATCGCCATCCCGCGCCGTGTCGCAGCGGCGGATCAAGGCGTAATCACCATCGTGAATGCCGGCCTCGATCATCGAGTCGCCCGACACCTCCAGCGCATAATGATCGCCGGGGCCGAGCAGCGCCGATGGCACCGAGAGCGAGCGGTCGCTTTCCAGCGCCTCCACCGGCAGACCGGCGGCAATGCGGCCATGCAGCGGCACGGTGATCGTATCGTTGGCCGCCAACATGGCGACGGCGGGCGGGGCAAGGGCGGGCCGGCTGGCAACCAGCGTGAGCGCCGGCTTCTCGATCTTCAACGCATCGGGCAGGCGCAGCACTTCCAGCGCGCGGGCACGGTTGGGCAGGCGGCGGATGAAGGCGCGTTCTTCCAGGGCGTTGATCAGGCGATGCACGCCTGATTTGGACTTCAGGTTCAGCGCTTCCTTCATTTCCTCGAAGGACGGCGACACGCCATCGGACTTCAACCGCTCATCGATGAAAATGAGCAATTCCTGCTGCTTGCGGGTGAGCATCGCTTTGTCTCCCATGCCGCCTAAACGGAACATGGGAAGAACATCTAGAAAACAGAATGGAACATGTCAAGCGCAATACAGGACACTGGTTCGCCGGCTGATGCTGCCGGGGCATGGGCCTCGCGGATAATCAGCAGTTCGGCGCTGGCGAGCAGGGAGAGCAGGGCGCTGTCTTGCCGGGCGAAGGGCTCCGCCCCGTCGGGGGTGCGCCGCGCCCGCAGATGATCGCGGCGGGCGCCGTTGGCGGGCAGCGGGGTGGCGAGCGGCAACGTTACAATCGGCAGCGCGTGTTGGCGGCCGGCCATGCGCGAGACCAGCGGCACGGCAAACAGCAGCGCCGTCACGAAGGCTGAAACCGGATTGCCCGGCAGGCCGAGCACCCGGGTGCCGCCAAGCCGTCCTGCCAGCAGCGGCTTGCCTGGCCGCAGCGCGATCTTCCAGAAATCAATGTCGGCGCCGAGCTCGCGCAGCACTGGCGCCACCAGATCATGATCCCCCACCGATGCGCCGCCGATGGTGATGATCAGGTCGGCCTCCGCACCGGTCAGCGCGGCGGCCAGCGCAGACCGGTTGTCTGGGATAATGCCGGGATCATGCACATCCGCCCCGGCGCTGCGCAGCAGGGCGGTGAGCATGGCCGGATTGGACGAAACAATCTGCCCAGGCCCAGGAATTTCGCCGGGCAACACCAGCTCATCACCGGTGGCAATCAGCGTCACCCGCGGCCGCCTCACCACCGGCAGCGCCCGCCAGCCCCCGGCAGCGGCCAGCCCCAGATGGGCAGCAGCCAGGCACTTCCCGGCAGCAATCAATGGCGCACCGGCAGCAAAATCCTGCCCCGCCGGCCGTATATGCGCGCCAATGCGCGGCGGGCCTTTGCCATTCAGCCGCGCCAAATCGCCATCACGGGCAACCTCCTCCTGCACCACGATCACGTCCGCCCCGGCTGGCAGCGGCGCCCCGGTGAAGATCCGCACGGCCTCTTGCGGCCCCAGGGTGCCGGCCCAGCCATGCCCGGCGGCGCTCTCCCCGACCACGCGCCAGCTGTTGTGCAGATCGGTCCAGCGGATCGCATAGCCATCCATGGCGGCGGCATCGAACGGTGGCTGGGTGAGGCGGGCTTTGACAGGTTCGGCCAGCACCCGGCCGGTGCACTGATCGAGCGGCAGCGTCTCGGCGGGGCGGGGCTCAACGCCCATCAGCAGCTGATCCAGCGCTGCCGAAAAGGGCAGCAACTCACTCATTCTGCGACGAAATCCCCTGATCGCCCGCCAGATTTCCTCAACAGGCGGATGCCGTCGATGCGCATCGTGCGGTCGAGCGCCTTGGCCATGTCATAGACGGTGAGCAGTGCGGCAGAGACGGCGGTGAGCGCCTCCATCTCCACGCCGGTGCCGTGGGTGGTGGCCACGGCAGCGGTGGCGCGGATTCCCGTGGCTTCGATGGCCAGGTCCAGGCTGACCGTATCGATCGGCAGCGGGTGGCAGAGCGGGATCAGATCGGCGGTACGCTTGGCCGCCATGATGCCGGCAATGCGGGCGGTGGCAAGCACGTCACCTTTCTTTACCGCTTGTTCTACAATGGCTTGCAGGGCATCCTTTGCAATGTGGATGAAGCCTTCCGCCGCTGCCTCACGCCGGGTCGCGGGCTTGGCGCTGATGTCCACCATGCGCGCGGCACCGCTGTCATCAAGGTGGGTGAGCTTGCTCATGAAGCGAGGCCCAGCAACTCGCGTGTGGCGGCGGTCACGTCGGCCTGCCGCATCAGGCTCTCGCCCACCAGGAAGGTGCGGATGCCTACGCCGGCAAGCGCCGCCAGATCAACGTTGGAGGACAGGCCGGATTCAGCCACCAGCGTCTTGCCGGGCGTGTTGGCCAGTTCAAAACTGGTCTGAAGGCTGACTTCTAACGTTTTGAGATTGCGGTTGTTGATGCCAAGCAGTGGCGTCTTCAGCAACAGTGCGCGGTCGCGCTCCGCAGCATCGTGCACTTCGATCAGCACATCCATGCCCCAGGCCATCGCCACCGCTTCCAGTTCGGCGGCCTGCGCGTCAGACAGCGCCGCCATGATCAGCAAAATGGCATCTGCGCCCAGCGTACGGGCTTCGACCACCTGATAAGGATCAACGATGAAATCCTTGCGGATGACAGGCAGGGCGCAGGCGGCACGTGCGGTCACCAGATAGTCGTCGCTGCCCAGAAACCAGCGTTCTTCGGTCAGCACCGACAGGCAGGCCGCACCGCCCGCTTCATAGGCGCGGGCCAGCGTGGCCGGATCGAAGTCTGCGCGGATCAAGCCCTTGGACGGGCTGGCCTTCTTGCACTCGGCGATCAGGGCGTAACGGCCGTCCGCATGGGCGGCATGGAGCGCCCTGATGAAACCCCGCGGGGCATCGGCGGCATGGGCAGCCGCCTCGACATCAGCCAGCGCCACCTGCGCTTTACGGGCGGCGTAAAGGTCGCGCTTGTGGGCGACGATGGTCGAGAGGGTGTCGGTCATCGAAAAGCGATCCAGCGGGCGAGGATGTCAGCGGCAGCGCCACTGTCAATGGCGGCAGCGGCTTGCGATACGCCTTGCGGCAGGGTGAGGCCGAGCCGCACCACGGTGAGGGCGGCGGCCGCGTTGAGCAGCACCATATCGCGATAGGCGTCCTGTTGCCCTGCCAGCAACGCCTTCAGCCGTTCTGCGTTATACTCGGGACTGCCGCCCGTCAGCGCTTCGTTCGGTTGACGCGACAGGCCGGCATCCTCCGGGGTGAGCGTGCGCGGCGAGAGTGCCCCGCCGGCCAGCGCAACTGCCGTCGTTTCCCCGGAAAGCGCCACTTCATCAAAGCCCTGGCCATGCACCACCAGCGCGGCGCGACAGCCAAGATGCTGGAGCGCTTCGGCCATCAGCGGCACCGGGCCGGGCGCGAACACACCGAGCAATTGCTGGTCCACCCCGGCCGGATTGCACAGCGGACCCAGCAGGTTGAAGATGGTGCGCCGGCCCAGCGCTTTGCGCACCGGGGCCACGCGGGCCATCGCCGGGTGGTGGCGGGCGGCGTGCAGGAAGGTGATGCC
>Ga0164294_10002568_pt1 | contig 16398 bp, 19 predicted proteins | sample GEODES005metaG_FD_111479 | JGI IMG/M metagenome (GOLD analysis project Ga0164294, IMG submission 111479) | Oligotrophic lake water microbial communities from Sparkling Lake, Wisconsin, USA - GEODES005 metaG | ecosystem: Environmental > Aquatic > Freshwater > Lake | place: USA: Sparkling Lake...
CCGCATCATCATCATGACCGACGCCGACGTGGACGGCGCGCACATCCGCACGCTGCTGCTCACGTTCTTGTTCCGCCAGATGCCCGAGCTGGTCGAGCGCGGCCACATCTACATCGCGCAGCCGCCGCTTTACAAGGTCAAGTTTGGCAAGGAAGAGCAGTACCTGAAAGACGGCCACGAACTCGATGGCTACCTGCTGCGCGTGGCGCTCAAGGACGCCAAGCTCGAGACCGGCATCGCAGGCGCAGCGGTGCTTGAAGGCGAAACGCTCGAGACGCTGGCTAGGCAATACGTGTTGGCCAACAACGTGGTGGACCGACTGAGCGCCTGGATGGACATCGAGGCTCTGCGCGCCATGGCCAACGGCCTGCCACTGAACCTGGACACGCTCGAAACCGCCGAGCAATCGGCCACCGAGCTCAAGGCCGCGCTGCACGACGCCGAAGTCAGCGCCGAATTCGACGCCCGGCTCGACAAGCACATCCTGCGCATCAGCCGCATGCACCACGGCAACGTCAAGAGCAGTGTCATCACCGCCGACTTCGTGCACGGCGCCGATTACGAGGCACTCAGCACCGCAGGCCGCACCTTCAAGGGCCTGGTCAGTGCCGAGGCGGTGGTCAAGCGCGGCGAAGGCGAGCGCCAGAAACAATCCACCGTGGGCGACTTCCGTCAGGCCATGGCCTGGCTGATCCAGCAAGCCGAAGGGGCCGTCGCCCGCCAGCGCTACAAGGGCCTGGGCGAAATGAACCCCAGCCAGCTGTGGGAAACCACCATGGACCCCACCGTGCGCCGCTTGCTGCGCGTGCAGATCGACGACGCCATCGAAGCCGACCGCGTGTTCACCATGCTGATGGGCGACGAAGTCGAACCACGCCGCGACTTCATCGAGACGAATGCGCTGCGGGTGGCGAATATCGACGTTTGAGGCTGGCACAGCCATGCCGCGTACGCTTGCAGACCTGAGCGACCCAGCCGCGGTGCAGGCGGCGCTCGATGACTACCTGCGGCTAGGCCAAACAGCGTTCCTCGAACTCCACGGCTTTCGTCATGCCAGTGGCTACGTTGTTCTCGATCCTCGCAGTGGACAGTGGGCCGATTCCAAGGCCATCGCCGGTGTCGCGGTCGGCAAGCAGTTTCCGACAGAGGGAACTCTGAGGGCCGCGCAGTTTTCCGGTGGCGCGTCAACTGTCGTTCGTCGCCTGGGCTTGCTTGGATTCGAGGTGCGCCCCTTGGACTCTCGCACCGGGAATGACTGGGGACGAGACGAGGTCGAAATCATTGTTTCCGACTACTTGCGCATGCTGCTGTCTGAGTTGGCAGGCCAGCCCTACAACAAGGCCGCGCATCGACGTCAGCTGCAGACGCTCTTGCCGGGCCGCAGCGAAAGCTCCATCGAGTTCAAGCACGCCAACATCAGCGCTGTCATGCTTGAACTGGGGTATCCCTACATCCGCGGCTACCAGCCACGCAGTAATTTCCAACGATCCACGCTGGTCGATGTCGTCCAGTCGCGGGTCTTGCGGCAGCGTGAGCTCGACGATGTGACCCTTTCTGCCGTCGAGAGGCCAGCTGCACCGGCGGACTACATCGACTTCGCGCGCGTTTTGAGCAAGGCGCCCCAAAGAGAAAACGTTGTTCGCGAAGCCAGCCCTGCGTATCTGCGCGCCCCTGTGAAGCGGGACTACTTTGCGCGCGAGGCGCAGAACCGCTCGCTCGGCCAAGCGGGAGAGGTGTTTGCGCTCGACTTCGAGCGGTGGCGGCTCGTGCAATTGGGTGCGGGTCAATTGGCAGAGAAGGTCAAGCATGCCGCAGCTGACGAAGGCGACGGCCTCGGATACGACATTCGATCTTTCGAAGCTGATGGTCGAGAGCGATTCATTGAAGTCAAGACCACGGCGTTCGGTGAGAAGACCCCGTTTTTCGTGTCGGCCAATGAAGCGCGATTTGCCCGTGATCACGCAGACCGCTTCCATCTTTATCGCTTGTTCGAGTTCCGAGCGACTCCACGCCTGTTCAAACTCGCAGGGCCGATCGAACAGCACTGCATGCTGGATCCAGTCAGCTATCGCGCCAGCTTCGGTTGAGCAACCACCGACGGTGCGACGGGCGCACGAGGCGCCTTTGTCACACCAGACAGATCGTTCTCAGATTTGCTCCACTTGTAGCAAAATCAGCTACATGATGTCCATCGCCAACCACCTCCTCGGGCAAACGCGTTCAGCCGTGCTGGGTACGCTGCTGCTGCACCCCGAGGACTCGCTGCACGTGCATGAATTGGCGCGGCGAACGGGCGCGTCGGCTGGCTCGCTGCACCGAGAGTTGCGCGTCCTTGCCGAGTTGGGTGTGCTGCTGCGGCAGGAGGTCGGGCGTCAGGTTCACTACCGCGCCAATCCTGCGTGCCCGGTGTTTGTCGAACTGGCCGGCCTGCTTCGCAAGACGGCAGGCTTGGCCGACGTGCTGCGAGATGCGCTGCTGCCGCTGGGCAAGAGGGTTGCGCTGGCCTTCGTCTTCGGCAGCGTTGCCGCAGGCAGCGAGCGCTCTGGCAGCGATGTCGACCTGATGGTGCTTGGCTCGGCGGGCTTTGCCGACCTCGCGCGTGCGCTGGCAACGGCGCACGAGGCGGTGGGCCGCGAGGTCAACCCGACGGTGATGGCGCCGCAAGACTTTGCGCGGAAACTGGCCGCAGGCGATGGCTTTGCGATCAGCGTGGCCCAGGGGCCGCGCATCTGGCTGATGGGAGGCGAAGATGACTTTGCAGAACTTGCTGCGCATCGGAAAGATTAAGGACCACGCGCCCACGGCAGCCGAGGTCCAGCGACTGCTCGCCGCCATCGACCGCAACCTGGCCGATGCCGGCGTGGACTTGATCAGTGACGAGAGCCGTTTCGACGTGGCCTACAAGGCGGTGATGCAGTGCGCGCTCGTGGCCATGCTTGCCGCGGGCTACCGGCCCGCGACGAACGAACCGGGCCACCACCAGACGGTGATCCAGTCACTCCCGCTGACGCTCGGTGTGTCCAACGACGCTTGGGTGGTGCTCGACGCGCTGCGCCGGCAGCGCAATGCCAACGACTACACCGGCGCGCCGATGACGCCCGAAATCGTCGCCGAGTGCATGAGCCAGGCCAAGGCGTTGCGCAAGCTGTTGCGAGCCCACCTTGCGAGCAAGCATCCCGAACTCTTGAAGGCGCCAGCGTGACCGCCACGACCCCATCGCCCCTCCACTCCCCCGCCGCCGACCGCAAAAAGGCGCCGATGGTTGAGCCGCTGCCAAGAGCCACTTGCTTTCAATACTCGGGGTGGATTGCCGCCTTGCCTCAACGGGGATTTCACCCTACATTCGCCATTTGCGAATAGCGAATGAGGTCCGTTTCCACCTCCATGTCACACGCCAAAACCAACCCCCAAATCGTGCTGCGCCCCCAAGACTTGGTGGTCCTGCTGCGCCTGTCGCTGGTCTCCGACGCGGCTCCCAGTTATGCCGCGCTGGCGGCCGAGTTGGGCCTGACGGCTTCTGAAGTGCATGCGGGTGTCGAGCGTGCCATGGCGGCGCAACTGGCAGGCAAGGACGCTGCCGGCCGGCCGCTGGTGCTGCGCGAGGCGCTGCGTCAATTCGTGCAGCATGGCGCACGCTATTGCTTTCCGGCCACGCGCGGCAGTTCGACACGCGGCCTGCCCACGGGCTATGCCGCGCCTCCGCTCAACGCCAAGATCGTCGCGTCTGTGAACGAGCCGCCACCGGTGTGGCCGCACAAGAGCGGCAGCGTGCGCGGCGAAGCGTTCTACCCGCTTTACCCCACGGTGCCAGAGGCGGCCGAGCGCAACCCGGCGCTCCACGAACTGCTGGCTTTGTTTGACGCTGTGCGCGGCGGCAGCGCGCGCGAACGCGCTCTGGCCATCGAGGCGCTGGACAAGCGTTGGGCCGTCTAACCTGCACGCGATGGCTGCGCCGCTGAACCCAAACGATCCGAATGTCGCGCAGCTGGAGCTGGTGGCCAGGCATTTGGGCGAGGCACTGCGCCAGCAACTGGTGTTCGTCGGCGGCGCGGTGGCAGGCCTGCTGATCACCGACCCCGCCCAACCGGCCATTCGTCCGACCGAAGACGTGGACCTGGTGGCTCACGTGCTGGCTCGCATTGACTACTACGAGTTGGAGCGGGCCCTGCGCGAGCGGGGTTTCGCACAAGACATGCGGCCTGACGCACCCATCTGTCGATGGATGATCGAGCGCGTCACGGTCGACGTGATGCCAACGCTGGACGAGGTGCTGGGTTTCAGCAACCGCTGGTATGCGATGGCGGTTGAAACGGCTCAGGGCGTCACGCTGCCCAGCGGCGCAAAGATCCTGGTGATCACGGCACCTGCCTTCGTGGCCACCAAGCTCGAAGCATTTGCCGGCCGTGGCGGCGGTGACTACCTCTTTAGCCATGATCTGGGCGACATCATCAGCGTGGTCGACGGGCGTGATGGCTTGTGGGCTGAGGTGCAGCAAACAACCAAAGAACTCAAGGACTATCTGGCTGCGCGGTTCAGCCAACTGATGGCCACACGGGCCTTCCGTGACGGGCTGCCCGGCCACCTGCCCAGCGACGCCGCCAGTCAGGCCCGCCTGCCCGACCTTGAAGCCAAGCTGATGCAACTGGCCCAACTGAACCACCCATGACGCACACATGAACCTCTCCACCCTCCACTCCCCCGCCGCCGACCGCAACAAGGCGCCGATCCTTGAGCAGCTGCAGCGCCTGTTGCCCGCCACGGGCCTGGCGCTCGAAGTCGCCAGCGGCAGCGGGCAGCATGTGGCGCACTTCGCGGCGGCGTTGGCGGGGTGGCGTTGGCAGCCGACCGATGGAGATGCGCGGTCGCCAGCGTCGATCGATGCGTGGTGCGACGGGTTGACCAATGTGCGCCCGGCGCTGCGGCTTGATGTGCTCGACGAGGCCAGCGTGGCGGCGCTGGCGGCCGCGTTGCGCGAACCGGTCGATGCGCTTTACTGCGCCAACATGCTGCACATCTCGCCCTGGGCCACGTGCGCTGCGCTGATGCAGCTGGCCGCTCGGCACCTGGCGGCGCAGGGCCTGCTGGTGTTGTACGGGCCCTACCTTGAAGCCGATGTGCCCACGTCGCCGGGCAATCTGGCGTTTGATGCCGATCTGCGCGAGCGCGACCCGCGCTGGGGCATACGCCAGCTGGCCGATGTGCTGGCGCACGCAGCGGCCGTCGGCTTGCGCTTGCGCGAGCGCGTGGCGATGCCGGCCAACAACTTGATGCTGGTGCTCGAGCGCGATGGCAGCGCCAGCCAGTCGCTCACTCGATGAGCGATCTGAAGTACCTGTCGGGCTATTCGCCCACGGTGCTGGCGCGGGTGGGCGAGCTGATCGCGCAGGGGCGCCTGGGCGAGTCGGTGCGAAAGCGCTACCCGGAGCCGAACGAGGTGCGCAACGATCCGGCGCTCTACGACTACGTGATGGCGCTGAAAGCGCGCTTCATGCGCAGCGCGCCGCCGATCGCCAAGGTGGCCTACGACAACCGGCTGCAGGTGCTGCACAACGCACTGGGCACGCACGCCACGGTGTCGCGGGTGCAGGGCACGCGGCTCAAGTCCAAACGCGAGATCCGCGTGGCCAGCTTGTTCAAAGAGGCGCCAGCGCCGTTTCTGAAAATGATCGTGGTGCATGAGTTGGCGCACCTCAAGGAGCGCGAGCACGACAAGCCGTTTTACGCGCTCTGCTGCCACATGGAAAGCGACTACCACCAGCTTGAATTCGACCTGCGGCTGTGGCTCACCGCCCAGGAAATGGAGCCCCGAGCGCCGCAGGATGCAAGCTAAAGTCGCCGCGAAATCCCCAAATGCCAAACAAGGAGTTGAGATGAACCTTCGCGCCCCTGATCAACGCAACCGCATGCTGAGCGCAGCGAGCACCTTGGCCCTCATGGCATTGGCAACCACCCATTTCTCGGCTGTCGCGCAGATGGCGGCAGCGCAGCCCAAGGCGGCTGCGTCGGCTGCCTCGGCGGTGCTGGTGGCACCGGTTCCCAAGGCGGCCGCACCCGCGCCGCGCGTGTTGTCGCCGGCGCAGCAGATGCAAGAAAACGCGCCCGTCGACGACACGCGGCCCGAAGGCACCGTGGTGCCGCAGATCATGATTCCGTTCGGCCAGAAGCCGCCCACCCTGATCAACCAGGACAAGCCCGCGCCTGCCGGCAAGCGCATTGATGATTCGGCCGCTCGCTGCGGAGCCATCGCCGACCCAGACGCACGCGCGGCCTGCCGCGACAAGCTGCCGCGCTGACACAGCGGCTTGGCGGCAGCTGCCTGCTGCCGAGTTGATATGCGTCAAGTGACGCAGGGCGCTCGCTGAGCACACTCGGTGGCAACGGTGCCTCAGGCGCACCGTGCGCCGATGTACTCCGCCACCGATCCCCAGCACCCATCCGCCAGACCGCGCGACGGGGTCGATGCGAGCTTGCTCGACGAGCCCGAGCAGGCGGCGCGCTTCACCAGCTGGGCTACCGATGCGGCCGGCCGACGTATCGGCCTGTCGGCCTTGCGCCTGTCTGGCATCACCTGTGCCGCCTGCGCGCAGCCCATCGAGCGCTCGCTGCGCGCGGTCGATGGCGTGATCGAGGTGTCGGTGGACGCTGCTGCGCAGCGCGCGGCGGTTCGGTGGGACGCTGCACGCACACGGCCCTCGGCGCTGATCGAGGCCGTGCGCCGCGCCGGCTACGACGCCGTCCCGGACACCGCTGCCGATGCCCGCATGCAGCGCTTGCGCGACTCGCGGCGCGCGCTGTGGCGACTCTTCGTGGCGGCCTTTTGCGCCATGCAGGTGATGATGCTGGCCACCCCGGCCTACGTCAGCGGGCCGGGCGGCATCGAGCCCGATTTGCTGCACCTTTTGAACTGGGGCAGCTGGGTGATGAGCATGCCGGTGCTGACCTTTTCGGCGGCTCCGTTCTTCAAAGGGGCTTGGCGCTCGCTGCGCGGTGGCCACATCGGCATGGACGTGCCGGTGGCCCTGGGCATTGCGGTGAGTTTCATCGCGAGCAGCGGCGCGGCGTTCGACCCGCACGGTGCGTTCGGCAGCGCGGTTTACTTCGACTCGCTGACCATGTTCGTCGCGCTGCTGCTCGGTGGGCGATACCTCGAGTTGCGCTCCCGCCATCGGGCCGCCGAAGCGCTTGAAAACGCACTCGGTGCCCTGCCCGAAGCGGCCACCCGGCTGCTCGCCGACGGCAGCACCGAGCGGGTGAGCCTTGCGCGGCTGCGGCGCGGCGACCGCGTTCGGGTCGCACTCGGCGAAGCCTTTCCAGCCGACGGCCGATTGCTCGAAGGCACGACCGCCGTCAACGAGGCGATGCTCACGGGCGAATCGCGCGCGCAGCACAAGGCCTGCGGCTCGGATGTGGTGGCCGGCAGCATCAACCTCGAGGCGCCCGTGTTGATGCAGGTGCTGCGCACCGGCGCCGACACCCGCCATGAGGCCATCGTGTCGCTGATGCGCGAGGCGCAGTCTCAGCGCCCGGCCAGCGCACGCTGGGCCGATCGTTGGGCCGCGCCCTTCCTGTGGACCGTCTTGCTGCTGGCCGCAGGTGCGGCCGCCGTGTGGAGCGTGATCGACCCCAGCCGCGCGGTGTGGGTCGTGGTGTCGGTGCTGACGGTGACCTGCCCGTGCGCGCTGTCGCTGGCCACGCCTTCGGCGTTGCTGGCTGCGGCCAGCACGCTGGCGCGCCGCGGCGTGTTGCTGCGCAGGCTTGATGCGCTCGAGGCGATGGCGCTGTGCAGCCATCTGTTCATTGACAAGACCGGCACCCTCACCGAAGACCGCGTGCGCTTTGGCCACTGCGAACGCTTGCCGGGCGCTTCATCCATGAGCCAACCCGAGCTGCTGGCTCGAGCTGCCTCGCTGGCCGCGTGGTCGCGCCACCCCTTGGCGCTGGCGCTTTGCGAGCGCCTGGCGCCAAAGGCTGCCGCGTCGTGGCATCACGTTCGCGAAGAGCCGGGCGCCGGCATCGAGGCGCGAGACGCCCAAGGCGGCCGCTGGCGGCTTGGCAGCGCTGCCTGGGTCGGCCACATCGGCGCGGTTGCCGAGCCGCGCGTGGACGATGCGCTCGGGCCCGTCGCCTGGTTCGGTCCGGTGGGCGAGCCCTTGCTAGGCCTGTACTTCGAAGAGACGGTGCGCGCCGACGTGCCGCAGGCGCTGGCCGCCCTGCGGGCCGAGGGGCTGCAGATCACCATGCTGTCGGGCGACACCCCGGCGCGCGTGCAGCACATGGCTCACACGCTGAGCCTGACGGCCGTGGGCGGTGCCAGCCCCGAGATGAAGTTGACGGCAGTGCGGGCCGCGCAGGCACGCGGCGAGCGCGTGGCCATGCTCGGTGACGGCATCAACGACGCCCCGGTGCTGGCGCAGGCCGATGTGTCGCTGGCCATGGGCGCCGGCGCCTTGCTGGCGCGCAGCCAGGCCGACGCGGTGCTGCTGGCCGATCGGCTGGCCGATGTGGTCGAGTTGCGCCGCCTGTCTGGCCGCTGCGTGCGGGTCATCCGCCAGAACATCGCCTGGGCGGCCGGCTACAACGCGCTGTGCGTGCCGCTGGCTCTGGCCGGTCTGCTGCCGCCGTGGGCCGCCGGCATCGGCATGGCGGGCAGCTCGCTGTTCGTGGTGTGCAACGCGCTGCGACTGCGCCGCTGAGCCAACGCCGGCCATGGACATCCTCTACCTGCTGGTGCCACTGTCGGTGCTGGCCATGCTGGCCATCCTGGGCGTGTTTGCCTGGGCCTTGCACGGCGGCCAGTTTGACGACCTTGACGCCATCGCCGCGCAGATCCTTGATGCGGATCGTGACGCACCCACTCGCAATGCGGCGGTTGACTCGGATCAAGGCGCCATCGCCGACTCGGGCAGAGCATCGAGCCAATCGCAAATCCATAACAACAACAGGAGTGCGGCATGAGTCCAGGCGAGTCACCGGGCGTTCCGGTCTACGACGATGTTCCCGTTCGGGGCTTTGCCCTCGCCACCATCGTCTGGGGCGTGGTGGGCATGCTGGTGGGCGTGATCATCGCCGCCCAACTCGCGTGGCCGGAGTTGAACTTCGGCGTGCCCTGGTTCAGCTTCGGACGGCTGCGTCCGCTGCACACCAACGCGGTGATCTTCGCGTTTGGCGGCTGCGCGCTGATGGCCACCTCGTTCCATGTGGTGCAGCGCACCTGCCAGACGCCGCTGTTCGCGCCGCTGCTGGCGCGCTTCGTGTTCTGGGGCTGGCAGGCGGTGATCGTCTCTGCGGCGATCTCGCTGCCGATGGGCTACACGCAGGGCAAGGAATACGCCGAGCTCGAGTGGCCGATCGACATCCTGATCACGCTGGTGTGGGTGGCCTACGCGATCGTCTTCTTCGGCACGGTGGGCCGGCGCAAGGTGCGCCACATCTACGTGGCCAACTGGTTCTTTGGCGCCTTCATCCTGGCGGTGGCGCTGCTGCACGTGGTCAACAGCGCGGCCATTCCGGCCGGCTTCATGAAGAGCTATTCGGCCTATGCCGGCGTGCAGGACGCGATGGTCCAGTGGTGGTACGGCCACAACGCGGTGGGCTTCTTCCTGACCGCGGGCTTCCTAGGGATGATGTACTACTACATCCCCAAGCAGGCCGAGCGGCCGGTCTACAGCTACCGCTTGTCGATCGTGCACTTCTGGGCGCTGATCTTCACCTACATGTGGGCGGGTCCGCACCACCTGCACTACACCGCGCTGCCCGACTGGGCGCAGTCGATCGGCATGCTGTTCTCGCTGATCCTGCTGGCACCGAGCTGGGGCGGCATGATCAACGGCATCATGACGCTCAGCGGTGCGTGGCACAAGCTGCGCGACGACCCGATCCTGAAGTTCCTGATCGTGGCGCTGTCGTTCTACGGCATGAGCACCTTCGAGGGCCCGATGATGGCCATCAAGACGGTCAACGCGCTCAGCCACTACACCGACTGGACCATCGGCCACGTGCACAGCGGCGCGCTCGGCTGGGTCGGCTTCATCTCGATGGGGTCGATGTACTACCTGATCCCGCGCATGTTCGGGCAGACCCAGATGCACAACGTGCGCGCCATCGAACTGCACTTCTGGATCGCCACCATCGGCGTCGTGCTCTACATCGCCGCGATGTGGATCGCCGGGGTGATGCAAGGGCTGATGTGGCGTGCTGTCAACCCCGACGGCACGCTGGTCTACAGCTTCGTCGAGGGCGTCAAGGCCACCTACCCGTTCTACGTGGTGCGGCTGATCGGCGGGGTGCTCTACCTCTGCGGCATGCTGATCATGGCGTGGAACGTGGTGATGACGGTGTCGCGCGGCAAGGCCACGGCAGTGCCCGTGCCGATGGCGCTGGCCGCCGCCTGAGCAAGGACTCACATGAACTCCAAGACTCAAAACCACGCGCCGGCCTCAGGCCATGAGCGCATCGAGACCAACAACTTGCTGATGATCGTGCTGATCTTGCTGGTGGTGGCGGTGGGCGGCATCGTCGAGATCGTGCCGCTGTACTTCCAGCGCTCGACCACGCAGCCGGTCGAAGGCCTCAAGCCCTACACCGCGCTGCAGCTCGCCGGACGCGACATCTACACCCGCGAGGGTTGCTACAACTGCCACTCGCAGATGATCCGCCCGCTGTACGCCGAGACCTTGCGCTACGGCCACTTCTCGATGGCCGGCGAGTTCGTCTACGACCATCCCTTCCAGTGGGGCAGCAAGCGCACCGGACCCGACCTGCACCGTGTGGGCGGCAAGTACAGCGACGAATGGCATCGCGTGCACCTGAACAACCCGCGCGATCTGGTGCCCGAGTCGAACATGCCGGCCTATCCGTGGCTGGTGAGCGCGCTGGTTGACGCCGAGTCGCTGCCCAGCCACCTGCGCGCCTTGCGCAAGGTCGGCGTGCCGTACAGCGATGAAGAGATCGCGCAGGCCAGCGAGGCCGTCAAGGGCCGCACCGAGCTTGAAGCGCTGATCGCCTACCTGCAGGTGCTGGGCACCGCGGTCAAGTGAGGACCCTCTCATGGAAGTGAACACCTTGCGCATCGCGGTGACGGTGCTGTCTTTCGTGGCCTTCATCGGCATCGTGTGCTGGGCCTGGTCGCGCAGCAATCGAGCCGCCTTTGACGAGGCCGCCCAACTGCCCTTCCTTGACGACGATCGGAGCACGCCGTGAGCGACTTCATCTCAAATGGCTGGTCGATCTTTGTCGCGGTGGCCACGGTCGTGTCGATGCTGGCGTGTCTGGTGCTGCTGGCGGTGGCCTCGCGACGCAAGGTGATGTCGGGCGACAACACCACGGGCCACGTGTGGGATGGCGACCTGCGCGAACTCAACAACCCGCTGCCGAGCTGGTGGATGTGGCTGTTCATCATCACCGTGGTGTTCAGCATCGGCTATCTGGTGCTCTATCCGGGGGCGGGCAGCCGTGTCGGCAGCCTGGGCTGGTCGAGCGAGGGCCAGCATCAGGCCGAGCGCGAAGCCGCCCGCGCCGCCATGGCGCCGGTCTACGAGCACTATGCCCAGGCGAGCGCCGACACCTTGCTGCAAGACCCCGCCGCCATGGGCATCGGCGAGCGGCTGTTCGTCAACAACTGCGCGGCCTGCCACGGCTCCGACGCGCGCGGCAGCAAGGGCTTTCCCAACCTGACCGATGGCGACTGGCTGCACGGCGCCGACCACACCACCATCATCAAGACGCTCACCGAAGGCCGTGTCGGGATGATGCCGCCGATGGCCGCTGCGGTGGGTGATGCCGTCGCTGTGCACAACGTGGCGAATTACGTGCTGAGCCTGTCGGGCAGCGCGCACGACCCCATCGCGGCGGCCGCCGGCAAGGCCAGCTTTGCGGTGTGCGCGGGCTGTCACGGCGCCGGCGGCAAGGGCAATCAAGCCATCGGCGCGCCCAATCTGACCGACAACATCTGGCTGCACGGCTGGGGCGAAGAAGCCATCGTGGCCATGGTGAACAACGGCAAGACTAACGTGATGCCGGCGCACGCTCAGCGCCTCACGCCCGAGCAGATCCGCGTGCTCGCCGCCTACGTGATGAGCCTGTCGCGCGGCGCCGGCAGCACGGCCGCGCTCGCGCACTGACGACGTTCATCCCGATGGATCCCGACAGTGCAGCCCGTCCGCCGGTCATTGCGATCACGCCGATGGTGGCTGCGGCCGGCGCCGATGGCGAGACCGTCTGGCTGTACGAAAAGCGCCGCGAGATCTACCCGCGTTCGGTGAGCGGCTGGTTCGCCAGCTGGCGCTGGGCGATGGTGTGGATCACGCAACTCGTTTTCTACGGCATGCCCTGGTTGGTGTGGAATGGTCGCCCGGCGGTGCTGTTTGATCTGGGTGCGCGGCGCTTTTACATCTTCGCGCTGGTGCTGCACCCGCAGGACTTTATCTACCTGACGGCGCTGCTGGTGATCTGCGCCTATTCGCTGTTTCTGTTCACGGCGGTGGCCGGTCGGCTGTGGTGCGGCTTTGCCTGCCCGCAGACGGTCTACACCGAGATCTTCATGTGGGTCGAGCGCCGCATCGAGGGCGATCGCATCGCACGCATGAGGCGCGACGCAGCCCCGCGCAGCGTCGACCGGGTCTGGCGCAAGGGTGCCAAGCACGCGGTGTGGCTGGCCATCGGACTGTTCACCGGCTTCACCTTCGTGGGCTATTTCACGCCGATTCGCCAGCTCTGGGCCGAGGCCTTCACCTGGGGTTTCGGGCCGTGGGAATGGTTCTGGGTGCTGTTCTACGGTTTTGCGACCTACGGCAACGCGGGCTGGCTGCGTGAGCAGGTGTGCTTGTACATGTGCCCCTATGCGCGTTTTCAGAGCGCCATGTTCGACCGCGACACCATGATCGTCAGCTACGACACCGAGCGCGGCGAGCCCCGCGGCTCGCGCCCTCGCAGCGCCGACCGCCATGCGCTGGCCAAGGGCGACTGCATCGACTGCAGCCTGTGCGTGCAGGTGTGCCCGACCGGCATCGACATCCGCGAGGGCCTGCAATACGCGTGCATCGGCTGCGCCGCCTGCATCGACGTGTGCGATGACGTCATGGACAAGATGAGCTACCCCAAGGGTCTGATCCGCCTGGCCACCCAGAACGGCCTGGCGCAGCGACTCGACCCCCGGCAAACGCTGCGGCGGGTGTTCAGACCGCGCGTGCTGATCTACAGCGCGGTGCTGCTGCTGATCTGCGCGGCCTTTGTCACCAGCCTGGCGCTGCGCAGCCCGTTTCGCGTAGACGTGGTGCGCGATCGCGGCACGCTCGCTCGCATGGTCGGCGAGGGTCACATCGAGAACGTCTATCGACTGCAGGTCATGAACGCGACCGAGTCGGTGCAGCGCTATCGCGTCACCGTGCAGGGGCTCGACGACGCCACCGTGGCGAGCCGGCCTGACTTTGAGGTGGGCCCTGCCGAGGCGCGCTGGCTGCCGGTGAGCGTGCACATCGGGCCCGAGACCGCCCGGCGGCTCGGCCCCGGCGCCCATGCGCTGAGCTTTGCCATCGAGCGGCTCGACGATGCCGAAGCCCCGGCCTCGGTGCTTGAGAAGTCGACCTTCGTCGTTCCGCACTGACCCCCAAGGAGAGCCTGTGATGAAACCGCAAAACCTTGCCAACAAGCCCCCACGACCCTGGTGGCGCGAACCCATGCTGTGGCTGGTGCTGGGCGGGCCGGCGGTGGTCGTGGTCGCGGCCATCGTCACCGGCGTGATCGCCTGGCAAGGTGCCGATGTGGTGGTCAGCGATCCCGTGGCCGCCAAGGTGCAGGGCACCACGTCGCTGCAACCGGCGCTGGTTGGGCGCAATCACGCGGCCACGCCGCGCTGAGGACGCCAGCCGTGTTGAAGCGCAGCCTTCAGGTCATCTGGCCGGCCTTCTTGATGGCCGGGGTCACCGAGATGCTCGTGTTCGCGGTGGTCGACCCGCATGAGTTGCGATGGTTCGGTGGCGTGGCGTTCGGCTGGCCGCTGTCGGCGGTCTACACCGTGAGCTTTCTCATCTTCTGGCTGCTGATTTCCACGGCCAGCGCGATCAGCATGCTTTTGATGGTCGAGCCGAAGCGCGATGGCGAGCGGTCTGATCCCGCTGGCCTCGCGCCGTGGACGCGGCCCTGATCCTGGGGGCTGGCTTGATGGGTCTGGCGGGTGCGCCGCACTGCGCGGTGATGTGCGCAGCGCCTTGCGCGGCCGTGATGCAGCGCTGCGCTGGCGGGCCGCGTGGGGGTGCCATGGCAGGCTTTGCCGCGGGTCGGTTGCTGGGCTACGGTGTGGGTGGTGCGGTGGTGGCGGCCAGCGTGGGCAGTCTGGCCTTGCTCACCTCGGCGGCTCCGGTGCTGCGGCCGCTGTGGACGCTGATGCACCTGGCGGTGCTGGGTCTGGGCTTGTGGCTGCTGGCGACCGGCCGACAGCCGCCGTGGTGGGCGGCTCTGGGTCAGCGCACGCCCGAGGCCGTGGCCGGCGCGCCGGGCTGGCAGCGTGTGGCCGCGCCGCTGCGCGCCACAGCGCTGGGCAGCTTGTGGGTGATCCTGCCGTGCGGCCTGCTGCAGTCGGCCCTGCTGGTGGCGGCGCTGGCCAACACGCCGCTGCAAGGTGCGGTTGCCATGGGCGCTTTTGCCACGACATCGTCGCTGGGCCTGCTGTTGCCCGGTGGCCTGTGGGCGCGCCACACGGGCGCACTTGCCGTGCCTTGGGTGGTGCGTGCGTCGGGTGCGCTGCTTGCGGCTGCGGCGTCAGGCGCGCTGTTCCACGACCTGTGGGTGCGTGCGGCGTCGTGGTGTCAGACGCTGTAAAGGCTGTTGCGACATGATCGACGCGCGCAGGCCTGCCGCAAAATCGCCCCGGTGACATCCCCGCCCATCGCCACCGCCGCGCCGCCGCTCGAGCGCTTCATCGAGCGCCTGGCGGTCAGCCTGGCCGACGGCCGTTTCGTGAAGCTGTTGCTCGCCAAGCACCATGGCCCGCAGGCCGATCTGCAGCGCGTGATGGTGCGCGCCGTGTCGCTCAAGGGCGAGCCCTGCCTGTCGTTCGTGTACCGGCACACCACGCGTGATGTCACCAAGAACCTGAGCGTGGACGCCGGTATTCAGGCCGTGCGCGACATGCTCGGCCCGGTGTTTCGCAACGCGCACCTGCACACCGCCGACGAGACCCTTGAGCTCACCATCAGCCAGCGCGGCGTGTGCACGCTGCGCAGCACGCCGCTGCCACCGCCAGTCGAGGCCGATGCATCCGGGGACGAGCGCGAGGCGCCAGCCGCCGCGGCCCATGACCGCGAAAAGCAGCGCTGGGTCGATGTGCGCCAGCCCTTTCTCACCGCACTGGGCGTGACCACCGCGCAGCACGACGTGGTGCCGGCGATGTCGCGCAAGTGGAAGCAGATCAACAAGTTCGTCGAGGTGTTCGCCGGTGCCCTGCGGGCTTCGGAGCTGCTGCCTTCGGCCGATGCGCCGGCTGAGGCACCACGGCCGATCCGCGTGGTCGACTTTGGCTCGGGCAAGGGCTATCTGACGTTTGCGGTGCACGACCACCTACGCGGCCAACCCGGCGTCGCCGCGCAGGTCACCGGCGTCGAGCTGCGCGGCGACCTGGTGCGCCTGGGCAATGCGGTGGTGCAAAAGCTGGGGCTGCAAGGCCTGCGCTTCGATGAGGGCGATGTGAGCACACGCTGCGCAGAGCCGATCGACGTGATGATCGCGCTGCACGCGTGCGACACCGCCACCGACCACGCGATCCACCACGGCCTGCGTGGTGGCGCGGCGGTGATCCTGTGCTCGCCGTGCTGCCACAAGCAGTTGCGCCCGCAACTGCTCAGCCCGCATCCGCTGCGTCCCATCCTGCAGCACGGCGTGCATCTGGGGCAGCACGCCGAGATGCTCACCGACGGATTGCGCGCGCTGCTGCTCGAGGCCTGCGGCTACGACACGCAGGTGTTCGAATTCGTGGCGCTCGAGCACACGCAAAAGAACAAGATGATCCTGGCGGTGCGCCGCCCCGAAGCGCGGCCCGCCGCCGCGAGCGTGGGTCAGATCGAAGACCTGAAGGCCTTCTACGGCATCCGCGATCACTGCCTCGAGACGCTGTTGCGAGCTGATGGGCTGCTGCCGCAAGCATCGGCAGCCCGAGCTCAGGGGGGGTAATCCCCTGTCAGAGTGGGTGATTCACGCGCACCACAATGCGCCGATGGAAGCACCCACCCCCCAGCAGTTGTCGCAGCTGCCGCTGTTTCCCTTGCGCAGCGTGCTGTTTCCGGGGGGCTACTTGCCGCTGCGGATCTTCGAGGTGCGCTACCTCGACATGATCGGCCGCAGCCACAAGGCCGGCACACCGTTCGGCGTGGTCTGCCTGACCCAGGGGCGCGAAGTCCGCTCGGCGCC
>Ga0164294_10002570_pt1 | contig 16393 bp, 16 predicted proteins | sample GEODES005metaG_FD_111479 | JGI IMG/M metagenome (GOLD analysis project Ga0164294, IMG submission 111479) | Oligotrophic lake water microbial communities from Sparkling Lake, Wisconsin, USA - GEODES005 metaG | ecosystem: Environmental > Aquatic > Freshwater > Lake | place: USA: Sparkling Lake...
CTACTTCTTGTAGTTTAAAAAAAACAGGCTTCCCAAAATACAAAAAGGTTTTGTCTACCCTCGATTGATGTAAATTAATGCGCTCAACAGATCCTTCTTTTATTCTGATTGATTCAATAAATTGGAACATAAATTTTGTCTATCATTTCTTGATATTCGTCACCTAAATTACTTTGGAATGTAATCCCACCACCGCTTCTGAAATTATTTTTTTCATCTATATACCGAATCAGAACACAGCTATCTAAATTCTTTCCATCAAAATAACCTGCAATGCCTGTATAGTAGCCGCGTTCCGTTTGTTCAATGGCTCGTATTGCTTCAATTGTTTTGTCCTTTGGAGCACCAGAAATCGAACCTGCCGGCAATAAGCTAAAAATAATGTCACCGATGAATTCATTAAAGTTATCTGGCAAATCACCAACAATTTCTGAACTCACCTGACCAATCTTACCGCGTTGAGTTTTCAATTCTTCATAATATCGATAACGTGATACCCGAACATTTTTTGAAACCCTGCTCAAATCGTTTCTTATCAAATCAACAATGGTTGCATGTTCTGCTTGTTCCTTCAAGTCACTTAAGATTATTTCCTTTGCATCTTCTAAATCGGCATCAATTGTTCCCTTCATGGGAAATGAGTATATCTTGTTATTTTTTATCTGAATGAATGTCTCTGGAGAAAAGCTAACAAAATTATCTTTAAACCATACAGCATATTTTGATGTAGTAGCCTCAAAAATATCTTGGTGCGATAAGTCCGTACTTATTGGTGTTGAACATGTTAAGTTGATCAAAAAACTATTTCCATAAGAAATACATTCCTTCACTTTATTGAATTTCACTTCATATTGCTCAATAGAGATTGGAAATTTGTCGAAACCAAAATCAAGTACAGATTTTATTTCAACATGATTGGATACTCCTTGAAATTTGTATTTAAAATCCTCCGAACAATCATCAACCAACCATGCAATAGGACGCCTGCATTCAAAATCAATTAAAAAAATGAATGGTTTTTTTTCCTTACCCCAGTTGTTTAATTTTTCTTTCATCAATAAATAAAATGCAATTTAAAAATTAAAACTTCTACATAAAAAGCTACATGGCTTTCGCCAGTTCCTAAAACAATGCCTTAACAGCTGCAGGAATAAATCTCTCGGGTGCTGAAATTGCTTCTTCCTTACTAGGCGCAAACGCTACCAGTGAAGAAACCTTTGCAATGCCAAGTGCTGTATAATCTGAATCATCAATCAAACTTTCTCCACATATTACATAGATTTTCTTGTGGTATTTCCTTGCCAAGTCTGCAATATGACCAACGACTTTGCCCTGCAATGATTGTGTATCAAACCCGCCTTCACCGGTAATGATATAGTTGGCTGCTGCAATTTCTTTCTCCAATCCGATCGACTCAATGACGTAATCAATTCCTGGGATTAACCTTGCTCCTAAAAACACCATGCAACCTGCACCCAAGCCACCAGCAGCACCTGCGCCTGATACTTGAGCAATTAACCTATTGAAATGCTGTTGGAATACTTTATCAAGGTTCCTTAATCCATTATCCAATTCAATAACTTGATCTGGCGTTGCTCCTTTTTGTGGAGAATATACAAAAGCCGCGCCTACAGCTCCATACAAAGGATTTTTTACATCGCATGCCACCGTAAATTCTACACCCTCAACAAAATTGAAAGCCGGATTTTTTATTTCAAATATTGAATTCATGGCTTCCCCATTTGGCGAAATAACTTGCCCTTCCTGATTCAAAAAGGTATAACCCAATGCTCCAGCCATTCCTATGCCACCATCATTTGTTGCACTGCCGCCGATTCCAAGGATGATTTTTTTGGCGCCCTTTTTGATGGCATCCAAAACAAGCAACCCTGTTCCATAAGTACTTGCTTTCATCGGATCTCTTTCTTCATTCTTTAACATGGCCAGTCCACTTGCAGATGCCATTTCTATAAAGGCAGTCTCATTCACGGCGGAAAACTGATACGTTGCGGTTATCGGCCTAGCTAGCGGATCAACTGTATCTGCCAACACAGGCTCGGTTGCAAAATAATGATGTATTATTTGGGCAAATCCATCGCCGCCATCCGCCAAAGGAAATGTTCTTACCGTGGCTTGCGGATACAATAAAAAAATCTCCTTGCGTAACAATTCACACAAGGAGATTGAATCTATTGATCCTTTAAATTTATCTGGAGCTATGAGGAAATACATTCTAGTTTAAGGTTTTTGGTTTAAAGTTTAATTGAATATAAACCAATTCATCAGCTTTCATAAACCTTAAACTAAAAACTTTCAACCAAAGAGTGCATATTTCCAAGTTTACGGTTTAAAGTTTAACCAAAAGCCCAGCTCCAATTAAACTTTAAACCTTAAACTTTAAACTTTTCTCACATTTTCGGGAAAACCGCATTCACACCCAATTCCTCTTCAATGCGAAGAAGCTGGTTGTATTTTGCCATACGGTCTGTTCTTGATGCTGAACCAGTTTTTATCTGTCCGCAATTCAACGCTACCGCCAAATCCGCGATTGTTGTATCTTCTGTTTCACCACTTCTGTGACTCATAATGGAAGTATAACCATTTGTCTGGGCCAACCTCACGGCATTGATGGTTTCGGTTACAGTTCCGATCTGATTTACCTTTACAAGGATGCTGTTTGCAATTCCTCTGTCAATTCCTTCTTGTAAACGCAATACATTGGTTACAAAAAGATCATCTCCAACAAGCTGACACCTGTCACCCACAGATTCAGTTAATCTCTTCCATCCATCCCAATCATCTTCAGCCATTCCATCTTCAATAGAAACAATTGGATATTTGTTAACCCAGTCAGTCCAATATGCTACCATCTCATCACTGCTGATTATTTTTCCTGAACTCTTATAAAACTTATAGGTTTTATCGGTTTCGTTGAACATCTCACTGGTTGCGGCATCCATAGCTATGTTGATTTGAGAACCCAACTTGTAACCGGCAGATTCAATCGCCTGCATTACAGTCTCAATGGCTTCTTCATTGCTTTGAATATCTGGTGCAAATCCACCTTCATCTCCTACGTTCGTGCTGTATCCTTTTTTCTTCAATACAGTTTTCAATTGATGGAATACTTCCACTCCCCAACGCAATCCTTCGCTGAATGAAGTTGCTCCTGTTGGCACAATCATGAATTCCTGAAAATCAATTTTATTGTCAGCATGTGCTCCACCATTCAAGATGTTCATCAATGGCATCGGCAAAGTCACCGCATTTACTCCACCTAAGTACCTGTAAAGATTCAAGTTACATTCTTGAGCTGCTGCTTTTGCTACTGCCATAGAAACGGCCAATGTTGCATTTGCTCCAAGGTTCGCCTTGTTTGCAGTGCCATCCATTTCAATCAACATCCTGTCTATCATCGCCTGCTCGGTTGCTGGTATTCCCCTCAATTTTCCTGCAATAATATTATTCACATTGTCTATCGCTTTCAAAACGCCTTTTCCTACATAAACTGATTTATCTCCATCACGCAACTCTACCGCTTCGTGCTTTCCTGTTGATGCGCCAGATGGAACCGCTGCACGGCCTAAGTAACCATTTTCTGTTAATACATCTACTTCTACTGTTGGATTTCCCCTGCTGTCGAGGATCTGTCTGGCATGAATGTTAGCGATAAAACTCATAAAATAGAATTTTTAAAGGTTGTTGTTTAAGAGGTTGCTGCACGCAATTAAATGACATCTCCTGTCAACTCACGGAATATGTCCTCTAATCGTCGTGTTTGCGTTTGCAAAGAAACAATATTCAAACTATGTTGCAAAGTGAATCCAATTAGTTCTTTGTTAAGCTTCTCTGAATCGCCTGATTCTAGCGACCAATTATAGTCATCTATGCTCTCTACTCCCAAAACCCCTGGGATCTGCATAAGCAGGTCCTTATCCGCTTTTTCTTTGAACTGAACATTGATGATGGTCACAGTTTTCGCATCTCTCAACTCCTCAATCCTATTATCGGCAACAATTTTACCTTTGCTGATTACGACCACCCTGTCGCACAAGGCCTCTACTTCCTGCAAAATATGGGTAGAGAATAGTATCGTTTTATTTTTTCCCAAAGCCCTAATCACCTCCCTAATCTCAATTATCTGATTTGGATCCAACCCAGTTGTTGGCTCATCCAATATCAATACTTCTGGATCGTGTATCAAGGCCGCTGCCAACCCAACGCGTTGTTTATAGCCTTTCGATAGCTGCCCTATCTCTTTATGCGCCTCAGTTCCTAACCCAGTTAAACCAATAACTTCCTCAATTCTCTTTTTGGGATTTTCCACTTCCTGCAGTTCAGCCATCATTCCCAAATACTCCCGCACATACATTTCATAGTACAATGGATTTGATTCTGGCAAATAACCGATTTTTTGTTTCGTAGCTATAGCCTCTCCTTCAACCAAAATCCCGCAGACATAAATCTTGCCTGCATCGGGCTGAAGATAACCAGTAATCATTTTCATCGTGGTAGATTTGCCTGCTCCATTTGGACCAAGAAACCCAATAATTTCAGCATCACCTACTTCAAAGCTTACCTGGTTGACGGCTATCTGCTCACCGTACTTTTTGACAATATTTTCTACTTTAATTGACATAATTTTTCTACGTATTTGTCATCAAATCATCCCTCTATTTCATCACTCGATGTGGGTAGATCATCGTATGCTCCTTTAAATGCCAACCAACCAAAAATCAAGAACCCAATGGTGATTGGAAAAAAAATGATAACAAAGATACTCCATTGAACAATCGTGTCGGTTGTTGGCTTTGCCGAAATTTGCTCCAAAGCAGTTTTTAACAAAATGCCGTAGGTTACCACTCCCAAAATCATCCACACTATTCCAAAGAATTTTTTTATCGCATTCATAAAATCAATTTTAATCTTTTACGTTATTGTCAATTTTGTTTGATAAATAAATAGAACCTATTAGCAGACAAAATCCTGCAACGATTATAGGATACCAAAGTCCAACCAACAAATCTCCTGTGTACATGGTTCCCAACAATACCGCAATAAATGGTGTGAGTCCGCCGAACACCCCGTTGCCCAAATGATAAGGCAAACTCATGGAAGTATACCTGATTTTTGTTGGGAACATCTCCACCAAAAAGGCTGCGATTGGTCCATACGACATGGTCACAAATAATATTTGTAAAAATATCAATCCAACCATCATCCAATATCTGTCGCTTGGCAATTCTTTTGATGTTTTATCTACCAACTGTGGCTTTTCAACTCCACTTGAATACACTGTATCTACATGCACCTTCTTCTCTGTAATTCCATTTTGGTAAACAGTAAATGCTGTTGTATTCTGCAAGCCATAACCCTTACCTGCATTGGGTTTCAGCACACGATCAATATGGGTCTTTGAATTATCTACCTGACTTTCAGCTACAGAAGAAATATTGATCATCTGTTGATAAATTGGTCTGTATAGCAGTACGGCTGACAACAAGCCTACCATGATGATCCACTTTCTTCCGATTTTATCACTCAGGTTTCCAAAGAAAATAAAGAGCGGTGTTGCCACAACAATGGCACATATCAAGATGGTCCTGGTTTGTTCAAAATCAATTTTGATGGTATTCTCCATGAACGTTTGTGCGTAAAACTGTCCCGTGTACCACACCACACCCTGACCCATGGTTGCGCCAAATAAAGCCAGCAACACCATTTTTAGGTTGGCCTTCTTGGTCAAACTTTCCTTGATGGGGTTTATGGATAACTTTCCATCTGCCTTGAGTTTGCTGAACATCGGCGATTCATGCATCTTCAGTCGGATATAAATGCTCATCCCCACCAAAATCACAGAGAACCAAAATGGAATTCTCCATCCCCAATCTTCAAATGCCCTGATAGAATCTGCAGCATCTGCAGACATGCTTTTTCTAGTGATCAAAATAATTCCAAGCGACAAAAGCAACCCCAATGTTGCTGTGGTTTGAATCCAACTCGTAAAATATCCCCTCCGGTTTTCAGGGGAATGTTCCGCAACATAGGTGGCTGCCCCACCATATTCTCCACCTAACGCAAGTCCTTGAATCAAGCGAAGCAATAAAACCAACATCGGAGCTAAAAATCCTATTGTATCGTAATCTGGGATGAGTCCTATCGCAAATGTTGAGCCCCCCATCAAAACTAAGGTGAGCAAAAATGTGTATTTTCTTCCAACCTTATCACCCAATCTTCCGAAAACCAAGGCCCCAAAAGGCCTCACAATAAAGCCTGCTGCAAAGGTTGCTAGCGTTGAAAGCAGCGCTGCTGTTGGGTTTGTCTTGGGGAAAAACTGTGTTGCAATGATTGGAGCCAAGCTTCCAAAAATATAAAAATCGTACCATTCTATGAGGGTACCTACCGATGAGGCAAAGATCACTTTACGGATTACCTTTTTTTCTGATGGAGATTGCATGCTAGGTCGTTGGTTTAAAAAACAGTTAAATTGGGTTTCAAGATAAAAATATATCTGCAAGAATCTGATTTTTTTTAACTTTCCGATTGGAATTGCTTAAAAATCATACACATGAGTTACCCTTATCAGATTAATTCTTTTGACGAATACCAATCGGCATGGAAAAAAAGTGTTGAAGACCCAGCGGGATTTTGGGGAGATATCGCTCAACATTTTCAATGGAAAAAACCGTGGGAAACCGTACTCGAATGGAATTTCAAAGAACCTTCGGTTAAATGGTTCAATGGCGCACAACTCAATATCACTGAAAATTGCATTGATAGGCACTTGGTTGACAAAGCCAATCAGCCGGCTATTATTTGGGAGCCTAACGACCCGAAAGAGCATCACAGAATGCTAACATACGCTCAACTGCACCTTAAAGTGAACCAGTTCGCGCATGTGCTGAAAAACAATGGCGTTAAGAAAGGCGACAGGGTTTGTATTTACATGGGGATGATTCCTGAACTCGCTATCGCCGTACTTGGCTGCGCAAGGGTTGGAGCTGTGCATTCAGTTGTTTTTGGTGGATTTAGTGCCCAAAGCATTGCTGACAGGCTTCAAGATGCTCAGGCTGAATTCATCATTACTTGCGATGGGGCCTTTAGAGGTGCGAAAGACATCCCACTGAAAAATGTAATTGACGACGCTTTGATCAGCTGCCCATTTGTTAAACGTGTTATCGTTTACACCCATACACGCTCTGCCGTTAGCATGATAAAAGGACGCGATGTATGGTGGGAAGATGAAGTAAGGAAGGTTGAAACTGCTGGCAATCCTGATTTCCCTGCGGAAGTAATGGAAGCGGAAGACCCGCTCTTCATTTTATACACATCCGGATCTACCGGTAAACCAAAAGGCGTTGTTCATTCCTGTGGCGGATACATGGTTTACACCAATTATACTTTTGTCAACGTGTTTCAATACAAACCCCAAGAAGTGCATTTTTGTACGGCTGATATTGGATGGATTACCGGTCACTCTTATATCTTGTACGGTCCACTAAGCGCCGGTGCTACCTCATTAATTTTTGAGGGAATCCCTACGTTCCCCGATGCCGGCAGGTTCTGGGATATAGTAGATAAGTACAAAGTAAATATTCTATACACCGCTCCTACCGCAATCAGGAGTTTGATGGCGTTTGGATTGGGACATCTTCAAAATAAGGACCTAAGCTCTTTAAGGGTATTGGGCACTGTAGGTGAACCCATCAACGAAGAAGCATGGCATTGGTATGATGAACACATCGGCAAAAAGAAATGTCCTATTGTTGACACCTGGTGGCAAACTGAAACAGGAGGCGTTCTCATCAGCAACATGGCAGGCATCACTCCTTCAAAACCTAGCTATGCAACATTGCCAATGCCGGGAGTTCAGCCTATTTTGGTGGATGAGAAAGGCAATGAAATCCTTGAGAACAATGTAACAGGAAATCTATGCATCAAAACCCCTTGGCCGGCCACCATCAGAACAACTTATGGCGATCATGAGCGGTGCAGAACAAACTATTTCGCAACTTATGATAATTTGTACTTCACTGGTGATGGTGCTTTCCGTGATGAAAATGGATATTACAGAATTACGGGAAGGGTAGATGATGTGTTGAACGTAAGTGGTCATAGGATTGGTACTGCTGAAGTTGAAAATGCCATAAACATGCATGCAGGTGTGGTTGAAAGTGCCGTGGTTGGATATCCTCATGACGTAAAAGGACAAGGGATTTATGCGTACGTTATCTATAATGGAACGCATGGTGATGAAGCTATGGTTAGAAAAGATATTACAGCTACCGTTAGCAGAATTATTGGTCCCATTGCCAAACCTGACAAGATTCAGTTGGTACCAGGATTACCAAAGACCAGAAGCGGAAAAATCATGAGAAGAATTCTCAGAAAAATCGCTGAAGGTGAAATTGAAAACTTGGGTGATACTTCTACACTGCTTGATCCGCTTGTAGTTGATGAAATTAAAAAAGGAAGAATTTAACAACCCCATAAACAACCCAACATGCTAAAGAAAATTTTAATTGGCCTTCTTGTAGTCTTTGTGATCATGCAAGCATTTAGACCAGAGAAGAATCTTTCAGGAGACAAATCAAAAGACATCAGCACATTGTATCCAGTTCCTGAAAACGTGCAGGCTATATTAGACAGGTCATGCGTTGATTGTCATTCCAACAAGACAAACTATCCTTGGTATGCAGAAATACAACCTGCTGCTTGGTTTTTAAATGATCATGTAACCGATGGCAAAAAACATTTCAACTTGAATAACTTCGGAAACATGCGCCTTGCTATTCAAAACCACAAACTTGAAGAATTAATTGAAGAAGTGAAAGAAGGTGAGATGCCTCTTGAATCTTATACGTTAATTCACAGAGACTCAAAACTTAGCGAAGAAGATAAAACAACACTTCAAAACTGGGCCCAAGGCATTATGGACACCCTGAAAGTAAAGTATCCTGCGGATTCATTAATCCTCAAGAAGAAATAGGATTTTTAGTTTAAAGTTTTTAGTTTAAAGTTTCAGGCATTCAACATCGTTCCTACAACTTTATACTAAAAACTTTAAACTATTCAACTAGTTGGAGAATCTCAAACCAATGGTATAAGGATGCTGCTCAACTCCATACTGATGCATTCCTTTGGCAGCAAGTGAACCATATAATTTCACTGGACCAAGTCCGAGTTCGCCTATATATGACAATTTAAATTTTTCTAGGTTGAAGTCTGTTTTGTTTTTCACCCTCCCGGCACTTCCCTTTTGTTTTTGTCTGCTGCTGTGTAAATAGCCACCACTCACACCTGCAGAAAGTTGAAAACCACGCTTACCTTTCATTGGGTTTGTATTGATGTTCAACATCAAAGGCACTGTTAAGTAATTGGCCACCAATTTATTCTTTGTAAAGGCGTTGGCAGATCCTCTAACAACATAAGGAGAAATTCCATCTACATAAGTAATGTCTGACTTAAAGAAATAATTGTTGCTTTCAATTCCCAATCCATATTTTAAATTCAACACACTTTCAATAATGCTTACACGCTGCATGAAAAACCAAAGGTTGAAATTAGAAATCCGAGATCCTTTTAATGCAAAATCACCTTTTGAAGCAGGAACAATTCCCGTTGGCCTTACAAATGCCTGCGCTTCTGCTGATGCATAATTGGTTTTGTCGTTATACCCCGCAAAACCCAGGTCCCAAACAAACCAATTCGTACTTACTTTTTTTGGTCTTTTCTTTTTTAAATCAGGTAAATTCAAGCCATTTAGCGCTTTACCAATTTCGTTTATCCCATTTGAAATTCCTTTGCCAATCACAGTTAAACCTGCAACTTTGATCGTGTCAATTTTATCAGCCGGAGCTGGAATGGTATCTTTCTTGTCACTACTACCTGAACTTTGGATTGTCATACCCCCAATTTTGATGATGGGTATCGGCTTTCTTACCCCAGTTGTATCTTGTTGCGCGTAAGATGATAAGAAAAATAATGAGGCTGCGCATACCAATACTAAGTGTTTCATGTTCGTCGTTTTTAAATGATTATTGTGCTATTGCCAACTGAAAATTTGCAACTTGTATAAATTTAACTTGATCTGATTCCGGACGATCCTTTCCAATTATTCTTGAAATTTTTCTAATGATTCCCCTAAATGGAGTTTTCCGTGTTGGTGAAATATTTGTGTTTACCAAAGAATTATCTTGTCTTATTCTTGTGTCATTTGATTCAATATTATTTACAAAAATAGGCTCGGCTACAACGATCGGATCTACCATTATTTGATCAACAACTTCTGTTGATATATTTTGAATTTCAAAAGAATTTTCTACTTGTTTTGTTGATGAAACAACAGACTCACTATTGTCTATTTTTTTCTCGACACCCTTATTCTTTTTTAGCTTAACAATATTATTAACAATGGCTACTTTTTTATCACCAATAGATGTTATTGCATTAGGTTGATTGATAGCTCGTTCTTTTTTTAATCGACTACTACTTCCTTTAGTGCTTGAAATTTCTTGCTTATTTGCGACTGTTTTTATTTCTTTTGATTGGTCATTTGCTGGAATTAACATCCAAAATAATCCAGCTATTAAAATGATGGATGCCGCTACCATAAAAGATTTAACCCATCCAATTCTAAATGATTTTTCATACCTGTATAATTCTTCCTTATGTGGATATTGAATTTCTAAATTGGGTTTAAAGGAATACATTTTTTCCAAATCATCTGCTGAATCAACATATAAAAAATGTTTACCAGCATAAACAATATCCCTTTCAGGCGAAACAACCGTACTGATTATTGATTCAAATTCATCTCTTAATTCAGGATTTTCATTCACAAAAAACAATACATTATCTCTCTCATCTGCAGTCAACTCATTGTCTGCATAGAGTAAAAAAAATGTTTCGTAATTAGTGATATTGATCATTTCTTAAATTATATTTTCAGGCTTCCCAATATATGTCTTGAGTTGTAATCTTGCACGATGCAAATAAACTTTTACTTGACTTCCATTCAACCCTGTTATTTTTCCAATTTCATCATAAGAATATCCTTCATAGTCTTTCAAGAGTATCAAGGATTTCTGTAAAGTAGTCAACCGATCCAACGCAAGTTCTAACTCCCTTTTAAATCCATGTGCAATACCTTCACCAATCATAATTTCCTCTTTAAAGGATTCTGTGAGTTGAACCCTTTTGTTTTTTCTGATATGGTCAATCATCAAATTATAAGCAACCGTAAATAAAAATGACTTCGCTGTTTCGTTGATGACTTTTTCCCTATTCAACCACATTTTCTCAAACGCAGACTGTACAACATCACGCGCATCTTCTTCCTGCTTCAAATTCTTTAAAATGAATCTGTAAACTGGATCGGCATACGCATCTACACAAATATTAAACTCTTTGTCTGTCATGCTTGTTTTGGCTGATGAAAATTACCCTTCTATGATTAAACGATGAAGTTGGAGAATTGTTACAGGTTTGTAAAATCAATTTTGGATGAGCAAATGTCTTGCTATTAAATGCCAAAGCGGCATGGCAGACCTAATCTTGCTCTCTTTCACTTGTTCAAAATGTTTGTTTGAAGAAATTGCTTGACCACTTTTATTCAAAGTATTGGACCCGATTTTAATAGCGATGAACATTAAAACTAAAGTTGCTATTGACAAAAGGAATGTATTTATGTATTTCTTTCTCATCTAATTATATATACGAAGGTAGAATCAATTAGTTACTATTTTATTGATAAAAAATAATTTAACGACACATTGATAGAAAAACTTAAACTGTAAGGTTGTTGGTTTAAGGTTGAAGACATTTTCTTAATTTCACAGCCGAATTAGCCTATACCTAAACATTAAACTTTAAACTCATAAAAATGAACGAATCCATCATAAACAGACTTTCAAAAGAAATTGACGAGATAAAATCAGCCGGTTTATTCAAAAAGGAAAGGATCATTGAAAGTCCACAAGGTCCAGTTATCACCGTTGGTGGAAAAGAAGTCATCAACCTTTGCGCAAATAACTATTTGGGGTTGTCATCTCACCCCAAAATTATTGAAGCAGCAAAAACGTATATAGACGAAAGAGGATTTGGACTCAGTTCTGTCAGGTTCATTTGTGGAACGCAAGATATTCACAAGGAATTGGAGCAAAAGATTTCCACCTTTTTGGGCACGGAAGATACCATACTTTATGCCGCAGCATTTGATGCAAACGGCGGTGTTTTTGAACCCCTTTTCAATGATGAAGATGCTATCATATCAGATGAGCTGAACCATGCCTCCATTATTGATGGAGTAAGGCTATGCAAAGCCCAGCGTTTTCGCTACAAGCACAATGACATGGCGGACTTGGAAGAGCAACTAAAAGCATCATCGCACCTACGCAACCGTATTGTTGTAACAGACGGGTCTTTTAGCATGGATGGTACCATAGCGCAACTCGACAAAATTGTGGCATTGGCAGAGCAATACGATGCTGCCGTTATGATTGACGAATGCCATTCTTCAGGATTTTTAGGAAAAACTGGAAGAGGCACTCACGAACATTGTGGAGTCATGGGCAAAATCGATATTATCACAGGTACATTGGGAAAAGCCTTGGGCGGTGCTTCTGGCGGTTTTACCAGTGGAAGAAAGGAGGTGATAGAAATACTTCGCCAACGCAGCAGGCCATACCTGTTTTCAAATACTTTGGCACCCAGCATTGTAGGTGGATCAATAGCTGTCCTTGATCTATTGAGTGAAACAACTTCGTTGAGGGATAAGCTTGAAGAAAATACCATGTATTTCAGAAATGAAATGACCAAGGCGGGGTTCGACATCAAGCCCGGTGTTCATCCAATCGTTCCCATCATGCTCTACGAAGCTACTGTGGCGCAAGAAATGGCTGTTAAATTGCTTGAAGAGGGTATTTATGTGATTGGGTTCTTCTTCCCTGTAGTTGCCAAAGGAAAGGCCCGTATACGTGTTCAATTGAGTGCTGCCCATGATAGAGAGCACCTTGATAAGGCCATTGCTGCTTTTGTGAAGATAGGGAAGGAGATGGGAGTGGTTTAATTGGGTTGAAGAGGTTGAAGGGGTTGAGGGGGTTGAGAAAGTTGAGAGGGTTGAGGTTAAAATATCGGATGATTGTTACTATGAGATACATTATTTTCCTATTTTGTTTTTTTAATTCAAACCAAATTTTTTCGCAAGAAAGTAGTTTGGTCAATAAAGTTTTAAAAACCAAAAACTTGATTGCTCTCTGGGATTTTCGTGAAGAGCAAGGAAAAAATAGAATCTCATTAAAAGGCAACTACGCATTGTCTGAAACAAATAGAGGGGTTGAACGTGTCAATCAGGGACATTTGTCAGGATTTTCAGCAAAATTTGGTGAAGGGGCTTACCTTTCTTTATCAAATCTAAAGACAAAAGAACTTAATATTTATGGCGAAAATCAGGGTGTAACAGTAGTTGCCTGGGTTAAATGGATGGGTGAGCAAACGGGTTTTGTCGGTGGCATGTGGAATGAATATCAAGATGGAGGAAAACGACAATATGGATTGTTTGTTTCTCTACCACATTACAACGGAAAGAATCAAGTATGTGGACATATCTCAATGACGGGAAAACCAACGCCTCCGTTTCCATATTCCATCGATTACTCAGCAAGCAAACAAGAAGTACCTGCAAATATTTGGACATGCATTGCCTTTAATTATGATGGGAAATACATTCGTTCTTATGTAAATGGAGAATTCATTGAAAGAGAAAAGGAACTTATTCTCCATACCCAAGGCTTTGATGGCTACCCAAATGGGCTCGTTCAATCTAAAAATCCATACTATTTTCCTTACGGAATCGGAAACAACGGCTCTGATTTTACAGTGGGAGCCGTTTTATTGAAAGCAGGAATGGGGAATTTTTTCAATGGAGAAATTGGTGGATTGGCCATATTCAATCGCGCACTAAACGAAAAAGAAATTAAAAGAATTAGCCATTGATTGATTTAAATACTCCCGCTTACTTTTAACATTCAATCGTTTAAAGGTGCTTACAAATTAACATTTTTATTGAATAAAATTTGTAAGCATACTTTAGTCAAAGTTTGCCTTCATCAGTAGTTTTGCCATGGCTCTTTTGGTGGCTGAAAAAGGATAGGAGATTAAGATATCAATGATCTTGCTCAACGCAAACATATCCATTGCCAATCCAAAATATAAGGGGGTATTGTACTTTTTGAGGTATTTAAAGGCGGAAACAATAACTGCTGTCTTTGTGATGGCCTTGGTTTCTGGATTGATTCTTGACGAGCCTCCATGCGAATGTGTACAAACCAATTCATTGTACATCACCCTCAACCATCCTTTTTCTGCTGCTCGTTTGCTGAGGTCCATATCCTCATAATACATCCAAAACCTTTCATCCCATCCACCCAATTCTTCAAAATCAATTTTACGAATTAAAACAAATGATCCTGAAATCCAATCAGGATAACTAACAGCATCTTTGCCCCAACGCTGCTTTGATTTAGAAGGATTGAGCAATTGCTGGACACTTCTGATAGAAGGCAAAACATTCCACCATTTCAAGAACACTCCATAAGGATGTGTACTTTTTCCCTGATCATTTAGTTGTTTTATTCCGATCAATTTCCAGGATGGTTCCAGTTTTACCCTATCCAACAAAGGACTGAAAATGTTAGCCGGCAAAATTGTATCCGGATTTAAAAATAATACCCATTCACCTTTTGCTTCATTGGCCCCCTTGTTGCAGGCCTGTGCAAAACCTGCATTGGTATCCTGGAAAATAAATTTCACCTTGGGATGAGCATTGGAAAAATCTATTCCCTTCCCATCATCTGAATGATTATCCACTACAATTACATCAATGCCATTTATATCTTGGTCTTCGATACTTTTTAAACATGCATCGAGCCTAGACCAACAACGATAACTTACGATAATGATGGACAATGAAATCATTAGATCAGTACAATTTGTTACAAAGGTATTAGATTAAGCACTCTCTGAAAGCAGGGATGAATAAAAGATGACTACCATTTTATATATAAATGAAGAGAAATAGAGAATGGTTGCATCAGACTCATTTTATGGAGGTGTATAGCTGAATTGAGGGGAAAAATTAAAACCAGAAATCATTGCAGAAAATGTAAAATTATTACAGAAATAAATTATCCCATTTTGGGAACTTTTCTTATCTTTGATAAAATTTAAAAGTTGAGAATTATTTCAAAGAAAATCCTAAGAGATTTTTGGGAAATATATCCTGACAGTGAACAGCAATTGAAGGCATGGTATCAAGAAACTTCGAAAGCTGAGTGGACAAACCCAAATAACCTTAAAGCTGAATATCCAAGTGCAAGTTTCTTAGCTGACAATAGAGTCGTTTTCAATATAAAGGGTAATCATTATAGGCTCATTGTAAAGATTAACTATGATTATCAAATCATTTGGATTCGCTTTATAGGTTCACATGCAGCGTATGATAAAATAAATGCTAAAACAATTTAAGATGAACATTAAACCAATTCGAACAAAAAAAGATTATGAACAAGCACTTTCCAGGCTTGAACTGATTTTTGATTCTAAAAAAGGATCAGATAAAGGAGACGAGTTAGAAATATTGGGAATATTGATTGAAAATTACGAAAATGAAAAATTTCCAATTGGCTTTCCTGACCCAATAGAAGCCATTAAATTTAGAATGGAACAACTTGGTTATAATCAAACCGATTTAGCAAATGTTGTTGGACTAAAAAGTCGAGCAAGTGAAATATTAAATCGCAAAAGGAAGCTTTCACTTGAAATGATTAGACAAATACATGATAAACTAAATATCCCGACAGAGGTTTTAATTCAAGCTTACTAAATAGCACATCGGCCAACATGCGGTTTGCTGCTATCCTGGCTTGACAGAAGTAACTTCGTTTTTAACTTTCTATCATCTTCAGCTTCGAATTGACCGTCTTTTAATAGTATTTTGTACTAAATTTATAATCACAATTCTAATCAGCTTCACTTACCAGGCTAACCGTTTTTCAAATGCCGGCACAACAGCAAGCCGTAATCGGTAGGAGCAAGCAAGTTTTTAAGTCCCGGTACCAAGATTTTCTGTTACATTAATTTTGCCTAAATTTAATTCACGACATTGACGAATATGAAAAGCTTAATTTCAAGAATTACTATTGATCAGGACATTTGTCACGGAAAGCCAACTATAAGAGGCTTGAGATATCCTGTTGAAAGTATTTTAGAGTTATTGGCTTCGGGAATGTCAATCGAAGAATTAATAACAGATTATCCCGATTTGGAAAAGGAAGATCTCCTTGCCTGTCTAGAATATGCGTCTAAACTTCTTCATGTAAAAAGTATTCATAGA
>Ga0164294_10002571_pt1 | contig 16383 bp, 22 predicted proteins | sample GEODES005metaG_FD_111479 | JGI IMG/M metagenome (GOLD analysis project Ga0164294, IMG submission 111479) | Oligotrophic lake water microbial communities from Sparkling Lake, Wisconsin, USA - GEODES005 metaG | ecosystem: Environmental > Aquatic > Freshwater > Lake | place: USA: Sparkling Lake...
TCATCATAATTTGAATCAATATTTATTTTATTTGCTCCACCAAATAATTTAGTTTTCATAAAAGATTGTAAAAACATTTGTGCTGGATCACATTGAACTTCATTACAGCACATATTATTCATAGAACTAACTTTTTCAATTGTTTGCGTAATTTTTTCAGCATTTAATTTAATATCATCTTTCATATTAATTAATGAAGTACATGTTTCCAAAGCTAATGTTTGATTTTTAATGACCAATAATTTTAATTCATTTACTTCTTTAGTTAGTAATTCTAATTTTTCAACATTCATAGTTGGTTCGCTAGTAGCAGGCATATGTGTTTCTTTAACATTTAATAGTTCTATCATTTTAGTAGTGTTTTCTTTAAAAGTATTAAAATTTTCTTGAATTTTATTTTTAAATTCATCAAATTTAACATTTTGAATAGTTAAATTGGTTTGAATAGTAGTTTCAAGCATTTGTAATTTTGTTTCAAAAGAATTAGAATTTTGATCGGGTGCTTTTACTTTATCTAAAGTATTAGAAAAAGTCTCTAGTTTTGACTGAATTAAATTATTTATTTTTTCTTCAACAACATTTGTTATATATTCTTCGCTATTTAATTCAACTAATAATGCCTCTAAATCTTTCAATTTATTATCATGAAGTTGTAATATTTGTAAGGGCGTTAAAGATTGTGGAGGTGGTAATACCTGTTTAACAGAATTTGGCGATTCTTGCTGCTGTGTTCTGTTTAAAACATTTTGAGATACTGGTGGTGGTTCATTTGTTGTTCGTCTTCTTCGTGCCGATGCTAAAGCTGCTGTTGACATATTTACAATACTATATTATCTTTTTTTTAAACCATAATATTATTAATAATTATAAATTTTTATAATTATTTAATAATTATAAAAATTGTTAAATATTTATTTAATTATTGTTTAGGGAACCATAACATATTTTATAGGTTCATGATGTTTATAATTATGTATAATAAAATCTTCTTCACAATAGTCTTCAATATTTTCTCTTTTATTAATAATTTCTAAAGTGGGAAATTCATATGGTTCTCGTGTTAATTGTAATTTTATATTATCAACATGTTCATTATAAATATGGCAATTGCCTTTATAATAAAGAAACTCATATGGTTCTAAGTCGCAGTGTTTTGCTAATAAATGTGTTAGAAAGCAATATGATGCTATATTAAAACAAGTACCACATGCTTCATCATTTGAACGCTGATACATTGAGCAACTCAATTTTGTATTATTTGTCACGTTAAACTGCATCATAATATGACATGGCGGAAGTGCCATAATATCTAATTGACAAGGGTTCCAAGCTGTAATAACCATTCGTCTAGAATTTCTTTGCTTAGGATCTTTTAAACATTCAATGACCTGTTTTAATTGATCAATACCTTTATTGGTGTAATTAGTATTACAATTAATATATTTAGCATTATAATGACGCCATTGGAAACCATATATTGGACCCAAATCATCTTCACTATTATTATATAATCCACGCTCATCTAAGAAATTACGTGAACCATTTTCATCCCATATATGAACATTTTTTTCTTTTAAGTGTTTATTGTTTGTATCTCCCTTAATAAACCATAATAATTCACGTAAGCAAGTTTTCCAAGCAACTTTTTTAGTAGTAATTAGAGGAATTTTATTATTTTCAAGCGAAAAATGCATTGCCGAACCATAAATAGACAATGTATTTCCATTTCTTCCAACAAACTCAGAATTAGTAGTTAATATATCTTCTAGTAAATTTAAATATTGATTTTCTTCATGATACTTATTATTTCTATATTTTATTGATTCGCAAGATTTCTTTAACATTTTAATAATATTAGCAATAAATTTTTAATATTTATTAAAATATTATTTATTAAATAAAAATATATTTTATTCAATAAAATATTGTTTATTTTATAAAATATTGTTTATCTAGATTAATAAAAAATAATTCTTTTATTTAGGTAAAATAATTTATTATTATATTTTTTTTAATTTATATATATAATAGTATTTATGACCATAGAAGAATCTATTGAGAATAGTATTGGAGGAAGTACTAAATTAAGTCCTTCTGGATTTTTCAATTATGTTTTCAATTTTGATAGCGATAATAAGGCAATATTATTGAATATGTTTCAATATATTATAATTGCTTTAATACCTGTTATAGTATTATTAAAAATGATAAAAGAATATATACCCGAAGATGATGATAGAAAAGAAAGTATAGAATTAATAATAGAAATAATAATTCAATTAGGTGTATTATTTATTGCTATGTATTTAATTGATAAAATTATTAGATATTTTCCAACATATAGCAAAGTTCCCTATTCTAAATTTAATGAAATAAGTTTTATTATTCCTACTTTAGTGTTAATAATGACCATGCAAACAAAATTAGGTTCAAAAATAAATATTTTATATGATAGAATATTGGAAATGTGGAATGGAAAAACTCAAACAAAAGGAGGAAATAATCAAGGAAATATTAGAGTAAGTCAACCGGGAATTCATCAAGCAAGTAGAGCAGATAGTCTTGATAATACTATTATAGCACCACGTGTTAATCAATTACCAGGACAAAATAATATTTCATTAATTGATTCTTTACCCAATATGATGAATAGTGGTGGAGGAGGCGGAGGTGGTGGTGGAAACAATTTCCAAAATCAGGCGATGCAAAATGCTTTTATGGATTCAATGGAACCAATGGCTGCTAATGGAGCATTGGGAGGTGCTTTTGGTTCTTCTTTTTAAATATAATATTTTTATAAGTTTTAAAAATATTATATTTTTTATAAGTTTTAAATATTATGTTGAAGTTTAAGGAGCACTAGCAGGAGCATTAGCAGTAGCAGTAGCAGGAGCATTAGCAGTAGGAGGAGCAGTAGCAGGAGCAGGGTCTATATTTTTACCATTGATGTTACCAAACATTTGTTTTAAATCAAATTTTTCATCACTATTTTCTAGCGTTGCTAATACTTTATCTGAAATTTCTTGTATCTTTTGTTCATTTACTTTTCCATTTGTTGCTTGCGAAACTATTTTTGTTATAGACTTTAAATCTACGTGGCCAGATATTGCTACAGCAGCCGGAATATAAAATTTAGGACCCATAGTAAGAAATTGGATAATTACAGGACTATAAAAAATATTAATAAACAACAATACTATAGTAATTATAACTAATATTATAAATATTATTATATTAATAATTAATGTAATCATTCTTTCCATATCTGTTTTTGAATTTTTATTTGGTTCATCACTACATTCAGTTTCTGCTTTTTGCCAATTAGAAAATGAAACAATAATATAAGAAATAAAATCTTCAAACAATCTTAAAAGTAATTGTATTATATAATAGGATAACGATATAATAAATGTTCCTCTTATTATTGGCCAGTCATTCATAATATTAAAATATTTTCCAAATCTTTTACGAACTCCCGAAGGCATTTTATCATTTATATTTTTACTATCAAGAGATTTTGAACTAGAACTCGGTATTGAAGTAAAAATATCTGTAAACAATTTAATAATAAAGTATATTATTGCATAAATAGATGATATAATTAAAAGTATATGCATAAAAAAATCTACTAAATTTCCCCACCATGGAATATTAAAAACTTCATTGCTAGCAGTACAATGCAACTCATAACCAGCCTTAGCTATACCACCATATATAGCAGACATTAAAGTACAAACTATTACTATTATAGTTACACATAATACTTGCACAATAATAAATGGTATAGTATTATTTTTAACCAAGTTATTTATAAAACTAAATATATTACTAACACCATTTGTGATAGATTTTGGTAAATTAGGAATGGGCATTTTAAATCCAGGCATCTTAGAACCGAACATATTAAGTCCTCCTTCACCATCTTGAATTGTACTTGGTTCTTTCGGCGGAACTTCATTTTTATCTTCAGAATTAGTTGGAATAACTAGCGGACAATATGTAAGATGAAATATTATTAACATACAAATAAAAGTTGTTATTAAATGAACAGAACTATAAACATTGCGAGCAACATTTTTAAATTTAATACCCATACCAAACATTATTGCGCCAGTAATTCCCAATATTATAAATATTATTGTTACAACACTATTTATAAGAGGTAAATACGGATAAATAAAGTTCATGCCTTTATTTATGATACAAATAAAATTAAGTAGTGGTCGTAATAAATTTAAAAACATTATAAACTAATATAAACATATATAATTATTTTTGTCAATTAATCTCAATTAATATCATTTAATCCCAAGTAATATTTTCTAATTGTTTTAAATTGTCTTTCAAATTATTACAAGCACATATTTTTTTTATAATTTTATCATCTATTGTCTTTAAACTAACAGAACAAGTTTTCAATAAATAAGCAAAATAGTCTTGTTTAGCATCATTTTCTTTAAAGTCCGGATTTTCAGCAATCCAATCTTGAATTAATTTAAAATGTGCTTTATTTAAATTATGTAAAGCCCCTTTTATTTTCGTTTTATCACTATCTTTTTCCCACAAATCATTATCTTTTATATATAATGTTTCGCGTTTAGGATCAGTACAATGTAATGGTCTTTCAAATAGTGACATTTTATTAATAGTTTGAATAATAGCATTACTTAATCCTATTTCCAATCCTTTGTTTTTTGTTAAATCTAAATCTTCCAATGTTAGTTTTATTTGCTTTATAAAATCATTCATATTTATCGCATTTTTACATTGCTCATTTAGAAAAACATTAATATTGAAATTTTGCTTTATATGTGCCGTATTATTTGTTATATTACCTATTTTAGGTACTATTTCAACTAATTGTCTATGTTGTTCTCCCAATTGTTTTTGCTGTTCCAATAATTGTTGCTGTTGTATTAATAATAAATTTTTTATATCATTATTTTCGGATATTAACTTCATTATCATATTTTGGTCAACATTATTTTGCAAAATAACTTGATTATTTGGCTCATCCTTTTTATTGCTTATTGCTTCATTAGTACATTTTTTTTTATGATTATATAAACTCTGATTATGTTTGTATTTTTTTCCACATTCACAAGCAAAAATTTTATTTATTATTTGCTCGCCATTTATAAGTATTTCGTTATTTTTGTGTTTTTGCGTTTGTAAATGTCTACAATAATCGCCCTTTTTACACGTATTATAATCACATAAATTACATTCATAAAAAATGGAGTTTTTTGCGTTTTTTTTATAAGTCATTTATAAGTATAATATACTTATAAAAAAAACTCTTAAATCATTTTTTAAAAATTTCACGCCAAATATAAGTATTTTTGAAATCGAGTAAAAAAATATATATAAAATTTATAATATGAATACATATATCATAACATATAAAAATATAACAAAAAATGTCGCGAAATTTCGCAAAATTTATAAGTATTTTATAAGTATTTTATACTTATAAAAAAAGCGTAAAAATTTGAAAATTCTTGAAAAAAATTTATGGTTTGGTAAAATTTTGAGCATTTCTAAATGTTTTGTTACCTTAATGTTGACAAATGTATTTTTACACATGAAATATTTTAAAAATTATATAAAGATTCTTAAAAATCAAAACTGGACATTTATAAATGTCCAAAACCCAAAAAATTTTCAAATTATATTTTTCAAAAAAAGTGAAATTTAACTTTTTAATACTTAAGTTTTGGGGGGTCTGGGGCAACTTTGGAAGGTTACCAAGCAAGTTTAAAAAAATGCTATAAATATTTTAGATAATAGTAATAATGTTAAATATGTATAAATATTTTTAATATTTGTACATATCAATAAATATAAAATGTATAAAATCAGGAAAGTTAATGAAATATTCTTTTTATATTCACTAAGAGCAAGTTTCTTATTATATATTATAGTTTTGCTAGGTGTCGGTGGTTTTGCACCACAATATTTAGAACACTTGAAGTCGTTTTTGCGTATATATATAGGTTCTTTGTTAGTTATATATTATAATCCTATTACATATAACGAACGCAAATTTGGAGAATTTGACAGACAATTGGTATTTTCTTCGGGTGTATTTTTATTGTTATCAAGTACAATAATAGGTTCTATTGAAAGTTATTTACAAAGCAATGCCAAATATATTATAAGCAATACTATAAATGAATTAATTGCTAATATAACTAAGTAGTTTTCAACAAATATGTTTAATAAAAACTTAATTGTTTAAATTATGTTTTTCTATTTTTTTTGGTAAATTTTCGCGGTTTAGAGTTAAAAAATGCCTCTATTTTTTTAATTAAAACATTACCAAAAACTTGTTCAATATTATATTCTACTTTTGATTTATTTAAATATTCTAGTTTATAATTTTGTGTATTGTTAGCAATATAATTAATAAAATCTTCTTTTGATTTAGCACTAGGAAAATAAGAATAATATTTATCATAAGTTTTAGATGCCATAGTTATAAAATTTATATTGTGGTTATATGGTTTCAAGTTTATATATAATACATTTTCATTATACATTTCATTATGTGTTTGATCATCTATAAAACATATTTGACTATTTGATGGTAATTTTGTACAATTTATTAAATCTTTCATGGACTTTCCATGTGAGGTCCTACAAACTTCAATAATTTGTCCATTTACTTTAAATGCTCCAATTATTCTATCAAATAAGTGATATTTTAATTTATGATGAAAATAATTTTGAATCATAGTTGCCCACGATTTTGGACCATTATTATTAGTATATATCATGACATAATTACACAATCCTTTTTCCTTTTTTTGCTTAATATTTTTCAATATATTTAATATGTTAGGACGCAAAAATTTAGGAAAAGTATCTAATAGTTCAAAAAATAACATTTCATTACTATTATTAATATAGTTTGTAAATAATGACCAAAATACATATAATTGAGAAAAATGTCCAAGAGTTTCATCTAAATCAAAGACCATTACATAATTAATGCTATTAGGAATTGTACTTTCTATTAACATACTACTTATATGATTCTAATATAACATTATAAAATAATTTTGCCATATAAAATATATTAGCATTTTTTACTACACTTATACTTGTTACAATATGTTTAATAGTTTCCAGTATAAATTATATATGCTAAAAATAGACCAAAGAAATTCTTGGCAAAAAGGTCTAATATATTATATAGTATATTTTTGGCATAATAAGGTAAAGCAGCAACAAATCCATATAAAGACCAAAAAATTAAAAAATAGAAGAAAAATACATAACCACTATTATTTTTTTGAACAAAATTACTATAAATCATAGTATAATAAATTATAAATGGTATAAACCCAAGAATTATAGAATATAGTACTGGAAGTACTTTTATTTCTCCCAAATACCCAAATAGCAACATTGCCCAATTTAAAAGCAATATTGGTATAATAACATTTGAGTTAGTAGTTAAAATAGAATATAAAGTTAGACCTTGCGTTTGATTTGTTTCTTTAGCATTAATAAATATTAAATAGGAAATTAATGTAATAAGCATAGTAGGAGTTGTTATCATCCAATCAAAATATCTTTTAGGAGTAATATTATTAAGTTTTGAAATATTAAATGCTAACCATATATAAAATACTCCTTCAATTAATTGAACAAATAATTCTAAGAAAAATAAGTCTTTTATTAAATGATATATTGTAGGAATTTCTATAAAAATACCCTGAATACTTATTACAAATGTAAATATTTGTATAGCTATAGAAATTATTAATGTATAATTAAGTATTTTTTTAGCATTCATAGTAATTATATATATAACTTTATAAAAATATATATAATTTTATAAAAATATATGTTATTTTATAAAATATATGTTATTTTATAAAAATATATGGTAATATATTATATAACAATATATGAATTTAACAAAAGAGGATTATATTAATATTTTAAATTATTATAATATTAAAATAAATTCGAACACATCTTTAAGTTCTATAAAAAAAATGGCAGAAAATATAATAGCAAAGAAATTATGTAGTTGTATAAAAAAAGTTCCCAATCCAGGTAAAAAAGAAAGTCGTGCCATTGGAATATGTAATCATAGTGTATTACAACGTAAGCATTTAAAAATAAATGGATTTTCGTGTAAAAAAAGAATGATGTTAAAAACAAGCAAAACAAATAAAAATAAATTGACTAAAACGTTAAATGGCAAATTACTTTTAAATAAAAAACAAACACTAAAGCAAAAAAAATAATACACAACACAACACAACACAAGACAAATATATGCTATGGAAACTTACCATTCATAGCATCTACTTGCCACTTGGTCAATGGTTCCTTTGTTCCTGTTTGGTAATGTATCCATGTTGAAGGTGTCGGTTCATCATTGAAGGTCACATCCACTTGCTTGTCGCCATCGCTAGTATAGTCCCCGTAGTGCCGCGACATGTTTGGATTTGACCCACCCAATACAAACTTCACAAAGCACTCAGCACAATAATGATGCTTGACTGGGTACTCTTTTCCATTGACAAACATGGTCGTTGACTGCATGGGCTTTTGAATGCGATGATTATAGTGCCTGTATCCGTAATTCCATACATACTCGCACACTGCTTCAGTATCGTAGTAGCAGTTTGCGTTCGCACAGTCACCCATCACATACTGGAATTCGAAACGCTTGTCAACATAGCGTTCAGTAAACAGTCCATACTTCACCGAAACCATCTGCCCCGCAATGTAAAATTGACTCACACATTTGCTAAACAACACACACGTCTCTTTGAAACTCATGAGGTAGTCTTTGTTTCCAAGGCGGTCAACAATGAGTGCAATGAGCTCGCTTGGCAAGTCGCAAATATTGAGCTCGCAAGCTTGGCACATCATCATCTCTCTTTGCTCTTCTCTCTTTTTGTCCAGGTTATAAATAAATAGTAAAAAAAAACTAATCAATTTTTAAAAAGTATAACAACATCTATAAAAATGTTGTTATAGCATTTAATCATTAGTTTGTGCTTTAGCTTTTTCCTCCTCTTCTTTTAAACGCAAATCTCGTTGTAAGCACTAGCACGCCTGCTTTTCTTGTGTGCGCTTTTCTTGATTTGCTCTCTGCCTTGTACTCCGTTCTTTTTTCACTTGTTGTTTGAAGCACTCACAACAATAATGTGACATAACAGTAAATTGCTCTCCATTAACCAGTATTGTTATTATATTTAACGTAGGTGCTATAGTTGACGCCATATGGTCTTCATTATGTTTATATATAAGTGTGTCAGCATGCCAAATATGTTTTATTGCGCTTTGTTTCTTTTGTCTACAGTTGGGGTTGATACATTCTTGACACTGCGTTGGAACAAATTTTTCAAAAAACTCCTGATACCGATTTATAGCGACCGAAAATGAAACTTGGTTACTTGTTTTAACACTTGTCATAGTCGTTTTTTTTGGTATTATAAATAATTGATAAGAAATCAATTTTTTTGTAGCACTAATAGAAATTAATCATAATAACTATTTAAAAGACGCACCTGTCTCTCCGTTAATGGAGCATACCAATCTCTAGCACAATCATACCAACTAGAGGGTTGTGTTGTGTTAAAGGTTACAACTACTTGCTGCATTCCATAACAATAATTTCCGTAATGTTGCGCAACATTTTTGTTGTTTCCTACTAAAACATGCCTTTTAAAGCATTCACAACAATAAGGCGAGCGAAACCAGAACTTTTTCTTATTAATTACCATTAAATTTGTGTTTTGTGCATCTTGTTTCCTGTGTACATAACCAAGCCCATCGTGAGCCTCCCATATGTATACACACGCATTTTCTGTTTCCTCTTTACAACGCTCATTTACACATCTTGCCATATACTTACGATGTGGATTATATCTCTGTAACTCGTAAGGATTAAATCTGCTAAACAACACAGCAAACATTTCCTTTGTTAAGGCAAATTTAGAAATCAACTTAGACAACGACTTACAAGTAATGTTTAGACCAATTGCATATTCATAATTGCCGAGTTTTTTTATAATGAGTGTCATAATGTCGCTTGGTAAGTCGCAGATGTTGCTTATGCTCATCATTTTTAAAGCTTTAATTATTTTGTTAATAGTGCAAAAATAATAAAAAATATATTCAATTTTTATTATAAGACATACAACGACTAACCAAGCATTTTAATTTGAAACTTGGTTAGTGGTTGCATAGTGCCTGAACCATAATAAGATGTTGAAGATGGGTATGGTGCTCTATTAAAAATCACGTGCACATTTTGTTGACGTCTGTCATAAGAAGTCCAATAGCGATGCGAAGCATTCTTGTTGTTTCCCACCAAAACATATTTCTTGAAGCACTCGCAGCAATAATGAGACCTAAACCATTGTTTCTTTCCACTAACCCACATTGTTGTAGTGTTCAACGCTGGTTGCCGTTCAGTGTGTTTGTATGTTTTTGAGTGAGCCTCCCATATGTGTACCACTGCCATTTCCGTTTCCTTGATACAGTTAGGATTTATACAGTATTGGCGCTTTGTAGGAACAAACTTCTCAAAAAACTCCAGCAACCTCTCTCTAGCGACCGAAAATGAAACGTGGTCGCTCGAATTAATGCTAGACATAGTTGTTGTTTAGAACTATAAATAATTAGTAAATAATTTAAAAAAAAAATCAATTTTTTTTTACAACACACACAACGCACTTAACATCAATCACTACTAAGCATGCAAAGTTGTTGCTCACTCAACTTTTCATCGCGTTTTGTAATACTATTGTACCATGTAGAATGCACAGGCTCATAATGAAAGTACACTTCCACTGCTTGAACTCCAGGACAATATTGCTCATAGTGCTGCGAAGCATGCTTGTTGTCTCCCACCAAAACATATTTCTTGAAGCACTCGCAACAATAATGAGACCTAATCCATTGCTTCTTTCCATTCACCCATATGATTGAAATGTTCAATGCTGCCTGCCGATCCGTGTGTTCGTATGATAGTGAGTTAGCCTTCCATATATATAGCACAGCACCTTCAGTGTCCTTGACACACTCAGGATTGATACAGTATTTGCGTTTGGTCGGAATGAATTTCTCAAAAAACTCCTGCAACCGCGCTTGTGCGACCGAAAATGAAACGTGGTCGCTCGAATTAATGCTTGACATATTGCTTTTGTTCTTTGTTCTTTGCTCTTTGCTTTTTTGTCCAGACTATAAATAAATACAAAAAAAGTATTCAATTTTTATAATATATAACAAACACATATACAAATTATACTCATTCTTCAAGCATCATCACTTGCCATTCAAATAATGGTTCTTTTTCTAGTGTTCTTTGGTTAGTCCATGTTGAAGGAGTAGGTTTATTATTATAAGAAATGTTTACTTGCATGTTATATTTATAATAATCTCCATAGTGTTGTGATACATTTTTTCTATCACCTATTAAAACATGTTTTTTTAAGCACTCACAGCAATAATGAGACTTAAAATTATATGGTTTTCCGTTAACAACTATTTCTGTTGCGTTTAACGCAAATTGTGTATGATGTGTATAATTTCCTTGACCATAATTCCATATATATTCAACAATACTTTTACTATCGTCACTACAATTAGGATTCATACACCAACTCTGTCTTCCTTTTAAAAGAATAGTATATAGTCCATACTTTCTTGATACTATTTGTCTAGCAATATAAAATTGACTGATAGATTTGCTAAACAACATACATGTCTTCTTCAAGTTTACAAGATAGTCTTTATCTCCAATATTGTCTACAATCATAAATATGAGTTCGCTTGGCAAGTCACAAATATTGAACGCACAAACTTCGCACATCATCATTGCTTTTTGCTTGTCGCCTGTCGCCTGTCGCTTTTTATATATACTATAAATATATAGTAAAAAAATAAATTAATAAAGTATTCAATTTTTTTTATCAACACATATGAACTATCTACTTGTATGCCAAGACATTTTCTTGATACTCAGTTAGTACATGATCTTCCCCAGTAATACAATTGAACCATGTAGAAGGCCAAGGTTCATTATGAAAATATACTTCTACCTGTTGAACTCCATCACAATAATTCCCATAGTGTTGTGAAGCATTCTTGTTTTCACCCACCAAAACATGTTTCTTGAAGCACTCGCAACAATAATGAGACCTTATCCAATGTGGCTTTCCATTTACCCACGCAGTTGTAATGTTCAACGCTGCCTGCCTATCAGTATGTTCATATGCCTGAGAGTGAGCCTCCCATATATGTAACACGGCAGCCTCTGTATCCTTAACACAATCAGGATTAATACAATAATCTCTCTTAGATGGAACAAACTTCTCAAAAAACTCCTTCAACAGCTCTCTGGCAACTGAAAATGAAACGTGATTGCTTGACATAGTGTTTGTGCTCATTATTGCTTTTGCTTTTTTGTCCAGACTATAAACAAATATAAAAAATAAATAATCAATTTTATAAAAGTATAGCAATAATTCTTAGATAAATATATACTTACATTTTGCGTAACTTATATTTACTTCATCTATATAGTCATAATTATGCTTAACATTTCTTAAATCTCCTATTAAAACAAATTTTTTTAAACATTCACCACAATAATGTGTATTAGCACAATACTTTTTATCATTAATTAAAAGTATTGTTTTTTTTAAGGCAAATTGCTTAATATGAACATAACTATCATAACCATTGCGATAATGTTTATAAAATATTTCCTTAGTATCTTCACTACAATTAATATTAACACAAAATGTTCTTGGGGAAAAGTGACTAAGTCTAGATGATAACAAAAGTTTGGTAATTGACAACTTTGAAACACTATTATAGTTACTTAAACATGTTCTCTTAAGGAGAGCAAGATAATAATAATGTTTTACATGACTTATAATAATTCCAATGACATCATTATTTAAGTCACAAAAAGTGATGCCCATTATATAATAGGTCTTTTGTATAAATAGTTTGTATATTTATATAGGTTATATTATTGATAAAAAAACAATCAATTTTTTTAATGTATATTATGTTGTTTTACTTTAATATATTATATTAACTTGTTCAGAGTTTTGATAGTTTTCTATTACATTTGAATTAGAACCAACTAGCACAAATTTTTTTAAGCACTCACAACAATAATGAGAATATATATTATAATATTTTGCGTTAACTATGATAGTTGTAGCATTTAACGCATATTGTCTATAATGTAAATAACGTGTATAATAATAATTATGAATAAATGTAAAAACATCATATGTGTCTTCATAACACTCAGGATTTATACACAATTCACGATAACTAAACAAACCCAGTTTAGTAGACAACATTAGTTTAGCAATAGCAAAAACACTAATTGTTTTATACATTGATTTACAAGTTGTTTTAAGTGTACTAAGAAATTTATAGTCTTTAAAAAGATAGTCAACTATAAGTCTATTAACATCATTGGGCAATTCATATATGTCTAAATAAGTACAAGGTTCGCATATCATTTATAAGAAATATTATTGAGTACATAGAAAAAATAATAAATGTTAAATTATCAATTTTTTTATACATTTATTAAGTTTGTTTATGTAAATAATCTACTGCTTTTAAAATTATTTCTTCTTCACTATTTAATTTTTGAAATATTATATTTTCATTTAAATATAGTGTAATAAAATTATGATTATAACCTTTTAAAACCAATGCTAGTCCTTTGTCATGTATTTTAATATCACATAACACTGCTCCATTAGTTATTTTAATAGCATCTATTTTGTTCAAATTTATCCATCTTAAATTTCTCCCATACTTTAAATCTTTTATATTTTCTATATACATATAACCATTTAGTTTTTTATGATAACTTTTCAAATCTTCTCGGTTTAATCCGAGTTCTTGTAAGATTTCATTTTTCTTTTGTTTTATTTCTTGAATATTTGTATTTATAATATTTAAGTTGTCATCATTTTCTAATGCTTGTTGTAATAAGTCAATATTCATAAACTATATATAAAAATATTTATAATTTTATATTTTATAAATTTATATTTTATAATTTTTATATTTTATAAATTTATAATTTATAGTTTATATATAAATTATAATTACTATAAATGAAAATAACATTCAAAAATAATAATGTATATTATTATCATTATAAATTGTTTCGTGGGGAATTAAGTTGGGTTTTAGTTCCTATTGTTTCTTTAGTAATATTTTATTTTAATAATTATATTAAATATGTAAGTTTAATTTTCTTATTGATTGGAATAGTTGGAATAATCGATACTTATTATAAAATATTAGAACAAAAGTTGCTAGGCATTTTTATTTTAATAATAATAATGCATCTTGTTGGTTTTTATCCGTTATTAAATGTAAATAAATACTTTGAATACAATAATATTATATATTTATTTGGTTTATTAGCATTAGCAATAACATATTTTTTACCATATTGGCCTTATAGTGTATCAAGAAACATTGTATTAACAATAATAGTATTATTATTTTCAGGATATACATTATATCATAGTGTATTGAAAAAATAAAAATAATCTATATACAAATATATACAAATATATACAAATATATACAAATATATACAAATATATACAAATAATAAAAAATATATAAAAAATAATATATAATTATTTTATATATATGTTTTTTGAATTTAAACATTTGAGAGATTCAAATATGAATTATTTTGAACATATGTTCATTTCTTTAAATTATTCTTTTATATTATTTATTTCTTGTATTAAATCATTAATTCATTCATTTATTCCTAATTTATTTGTAAGATCCACCACCGAATGTATAATAGAAATTAATAATAAATTAGAAAAACATAATATGAAAAGATTATAAAAAAATTGACTTATAAATAATTATTTAAGATTATTATAAGAAGACAAAAAAATATGATGGTAGATGAAGAATTAATTAGTTCAATAAAAAAAACTATTAAAGCCATTGTTATGAATAGTGAAAATATTACAAGCTATTTAGATTTATATAATTATCCTAGCGATTGTTATGAAACTATGGATGAATATATTTTAGATAAATATAATTATGAATTATTTGGGAAAAATGTGTATTGGAAAGAATTTGAAACTATTGGACTTAAAGAAATTCATAATTTTGTACCTGCTATTATAAACATATCACATCGCTATAGTAATTATTATGAAGTTATTAGTTGGATTCAAAATGGAGAATATTATAAATTAATGAGTTTATATGCTTTAAGCACGTCATATAATATTATAAAATCCAATATTGCAACTATTAAAATGACTTGGTTTGACAATGACGCAACAAATCTTGGTGATGCAAAATAATATATACTATTATAACTTGTAATTTTTTATAATAATAAAATTTATATTAACATATATTAACATATATTAACATATATTAATATATATTAATATATATATGGTAAAAAAAACACTTAAACGTAAAAAAATGGGTAAAAAAAATAATAATATAAAACATATTAATAAAACTAAACAACGTCAAGGACGAGGCATTAATTATAATTTACAAAAACAATTAATTAAATTATGCTATATGAAACGCTGGAATAGTTACGATGATTTAGTTCAAACTATTATAAGTAATGAAGACTATTTAACAGACTTTTTTGAGTCTTTATCTAATTATAAAGGTCGTAATTGGGAATGTTTAGAAAGATGCTATGAAGAAATTCTCCCTCATGCTTTTGATAATGCTGCTGCTAATAATTTTACTTATTATTCAGGTCATGATATTAAACAATTATTAGTTACTTTATCTGACTATCCAACTATGCAAGAAAAATTAGTTTATATTATTAAAGATAACACAGATGTTCGTGAAAAGTTGTTTTATCATTTAAATAATAATATTCATAACTTTAGTCGAAATACTTTAGAAAAATTACAAACACCCATTTCACAATTACAAGAATTAGCAGTACAAGATGCTTGGAAATATCAATCTTATATAAATACAAATCTTCAGCGTCGTAATGGTGTAAGTAATACTCCAATAAATCGGTTTACTGCTCAAGGATATAGAACCCAATCGCGTTATTATTAATATTTAAATAATGCTAACTAATGCTAACTAATGCTAACTAATGCTAACTAATGCTAAATTATTTATAAAAAAATTGATTTATATTTTTATAAATTATTTATAATTCATAATGATGACTACTGCAGTAATTCTGATGAGTTTAGTAACCACTAATAGCAATGCTATGTCAAATATATTTGCTTTAAATTATTTAAAAACACAAGAAAAAAATAAAATTAAGTATATTAAAAATAAGCAATATGAAAATAGACGTAATTTAATGATTAATAATAA
>Ga0164294_10002573_pt1 | contig 16380 bp, 11 predicted proteins | sample GEODES005metaG_FD_111479 | JGI IMG/M metagenome (GOLD analysis project Ga0164294, IMG submission 111479) | Oligotrophic lake water microbial communities from Sparkling Lake, Wisconsin, USA - GEODES005 metaG | ecosystem: Environmental > Aquatic > Freshwater > Lake | place: USA: Sparkling Lake...
CCGCCCCGGCCGCCGCGACAGGGGGGCTGCGAGCCTGCTATCCTCTCGGTCGAGGGCCGGGGGGATCGGGCGATCGGTTCGCGCGTCTCCGGTGCCCTCTCACCGCCGGAGTTCACCGATGCGCCGTCCGCTGTCGACCCTCCTCCTCCTCGCCGCCCTCGCCGTCGTGCCGGGCACCACGCCCCGCGCTGACGTGTCGCTCAACAACATGTTCGGCGATCACATGGTTCTCCAGCAGGGGATCAAGAACAAGGTGTGGGGGAAGGCTTCCCCGGGCGAAGCCGTCACCGTCACCCTCGGCGGGCAGAAGCACGAGACGAAGGCCGGCGCCGACGGCGCCTGGCAGGTGATGCTCGACCCAGTCAAGGAATACGGCGGCCCGCATGAGCTGACGGTGAAGGGGAACAACACCGTCACCTTCCACGACGTCCTCATCGGCGAGGTGTGGGTCTGTGCCGGGCAGTCGAACATGCAGTGGAGCGTGAACGCCTCAACCGATCCCGATCTCGAACGGGCGGCGGCGAAGTTCCCGCAGATCCGCCTGATCTCGGTGCCGCAAGTCGGCACGCAGGATCCGCAATGGAACTTCAACGGCTCGTGGCAGACATGCACCCCCGAGACGGTCGGCAACTTCTCGGCCGTGGGCTACTTCTTCGGCCGCCAACTCCACCAGACCCTCGGCGTGCCGGTGGGGCTGATCAACAACGCCTGGGGCGGCAGCGCCGCGGAGGCGTGGGTGCGACGTGACAAGCTTTCCGCCGATGCCCGCTTCAAGCCGCTCGTCGAGCGGTGGGAGAAAGTGGAGGGCGAGTATCCGGCCCAAAAGGCGGCCTACGACAAGGCGATGGTCGAATGGAAGACAGCGGCCGAGAAGGCGAAAGCCGAAGGGAAGCCAGCCCCGGGGCAGCCGGGCAATCCCGACGGCAACATGTTTGGCAACCACCGCCCCGGCAATATCCATTCCGGTGTCCTCACCCCCTCGATCGGCTACGGCATCCGGGGGGCGATTTGGTATCAGGGGGAATCGAACGCCGGCCGCGCCTACCAATACCGCGCCCTGTTCCCCTTCATGATCAAGTCGTGGCGCGAGGAATGGGGCGTGGGCGACTTCCCCTTCTATTGGGTGCAGCTGGCCGACTTCAACGCCGAGCAGCCCCAGCCGGGCGAGAGCAGCTGGGCCGAGCTGCGTGAGGCGCAGACGATGACGATGAAGGCCCTGCCAAACACCGGCGAGGCGGTGATCATCGACATCGGCGAGGGGAAGGACATCCACCCGAAGAACAAGCTGGACGTCGGCAAGCGGCTCGCCCGCTGGGCGCTCGCCGACACCTACAAGGTGGCGGGCATCCCGGCCCACAGCCCGCTCTACAAAGGAATGGAAAAGCAGGGGAACAAGATCGTCGTCGCCTTCGATCATGTCGAGGGCGGCTGGCGGCCATTCGATGTCAACGAGCCGATCGGCTTCACGATCGCCGGCGCTGATCACGCGTTCGTTCACGCCAAGGGGACGATCCTCCCCGATGGCCGGATCGAGGTCTCGGCCGAGGGCGTGGCTGACCCCGTCGCCGTCCGGTACGGCTGGGCCGACAATCCGAAGTGCAACCTCTACTCCGGTGTCGGACTGCCGCTGACGCCGTTCCGCACCGATGACTTCAAGGGGGTCACGGCCGACGCCAACTGACCGCTGGCTGGCTGTGAAGATTTCAGGGGCCCGGCCATCACGCGATGGACGGGCCCCTTTTTTTTGGCTATCCGGGCTATCCGGGCGGCGACCGCGGGCGCTTCCTCCGCGAAGCCGTGCTACCGGGTCGTCGTCGTCTTGGCCCGGGCCACGGGGAGCGGTTGGACGACACACACCTTCGGGTCGTCGACCACCCAGGGGGTGCTCCACGTCTTGCCGTCGTCCTTCGTGCAGACGTTGAAGAAGAACGTCTTCAGCGTCTCGGTGCGGTAGTTGTAGGGAAACTGCGAGGTGATGTGATCGTCGGCGGTGAGGTCGTCGACGCCTGGGCTGGCGTAGTAATGGACCTGCCCGTCGGGGGTGAACGAGAGGCCGAGCGTCCACCAGCCCATCTCGGTCATCTGCGGGCCGCGGATCTCGCCGCCGTTGCGACCGCCACGGACCTTGAGATAGGCCCCCTCCTCCTTCGACTTCGATTCGGCAGCCGTCTCGTAACAGATGAACATCCCCGGCCAGTATTCCTCGAGGCCGAAGCGCCCCTTCTCCGGGTGATCCTCGCCGGTGATCACCGCATGCGTGTAGCAGCCGGCGCGGAAGCCGAAGGTCGGGCCGCTGCGCTTCTCCCACTGATCCATCGGCGGCAGATAGACGCGGGCCACGACGCTCGGGGAATTGCTGACGCGGATCCCCTGCCCGAAGTTGCGCTGCATGTTGTAAATGAGATCGTCCTGCTCCATTTTGTAGCTGGGGCGACCCGGGATGCCGGTGTTGAGCGAGGCGATCAGCAGCCCGTGCTCGCTCCCCTCGAGCCCCGGGCTGGGGAGCGGCACGCGTTTGACGACGTCAGGGGTGCCCCGCTTCATTCCCTCGAACCAGCGGCCGTTGACCGACCGGCCGACCGGCTCGCGGATGCGCTTGTCCTGCTCCTCGGAGCTCTTGGGATGGCGGTAATTCCAGCTCCACTTTTCATCCTCGAAGTCGTCACCGATCGCCTCGACGACGGTGCCGCTGCCGGGGACGAACGTCACGTCGGTGGCCACCGGCGGAGGGCCGTTGAACGCCTTCGGGAGCGGTCGCTTGAGCAGGGAACGCAACCTGTTTTGGGCCGCCGCTGGCTCGGCTCCGCCGAGCACCGCGCCGATCGCCAGCGCCACCATGACCGCCCCCCGCACCGTGCACTTCATGGCCGTTGATCCCTTCGTCGACGCTTCGCCCCACCGATCCCCGCCGGCCACACTGTGGCAGCCACGGGGGACGCTCTCCCCCGGTATGTCGGGGTATCGACGGATCACCGCCGCGGCGTGGAACCCCTTCCCCGCAGCCATGGGCATCGACCCTCTCCCGCCCCGAGCCCCAGCGCCTCCCCGTCTCGACGACCGCCCCCGATTGCCGCGGTTGCCTAGCTTCCCGCCCGAGGGCGACGGTCAGCGAAAACGTGTCTGGCGGCCCCGGCCGCGCCTCCCCTACACACCCAGCCGATCGACGTCGTGCCGCCCTACCGCCCCCCGGACCCCGTCGCGATGCACCCCAGAAGTTTCAGCCGGGTCTCGATCACCCTCGTGCGCCTGGCTTCCACGCTCCTCGGGATCACTGCTTTGACGCGTGTGGGGGCCGCCGAGCCCCCCCGATCCGACCTCCGGCCAGCGGGGGAGGTCGCCGCCGCCGAACGCAACGCCCCCGTGGCTGGCATGACCCTGGTGCCGGTCCCCCCGCTCCTCCGCAATCATCTCGTCCTCCCGGAGGGGGCAGGGCTGGTCGTCCGCGACGTCGCCGCCGGGACGCCTGCCGAGGCCGCCGGTCTGCGGGTGCATGATGTCCTCGTCTTCCTCGACGGCCAGGCGCTCCTCCGCCCCGATCATCTGGCGGCGCTGGTCGCCGCCGCGGGGCCTGAAGCGCCGCTCGTCCTCGAGGTGCGCCGCGGCGGCAGGCAACTGAGCGTGTCGCTCAACTCCTCGCGCCTATCGGGAAGCGCTTCTGTTCCTCCACAGCCCGGGGCGCCGGCCGCGCTTGCCGAACCGCCGCCGGGGGCCGCGCCGATCCCCACAACTCAGCCGACCATCGGGCCGGTGGCCGCGGCGCCATCGGCGCCGTTCGTTCCCCCTCCCGGCGCGCGGAGGCTCGGCCCCGATGCGGTGCTCCTCGAAGAAGGAGACTACTGGCTCAAGGTCTACCGAGCCGCCGACACCTGCCTGATGGCCCGCGACGCGCGCGGCTGGCTGGTGTTCAACGGCCCGATCTCCACCCCGCAGCAACGCAGCCTCATCCCCAGGCGGGTGCGCGACCGCGTCGCGCAACTCGAACTCATGCTTGACTCGGTGGCGTCCCCGCCAACGACGCCTCCCCCTCCGGCGGTCGCTGCCGGGCCGACCGCGCCCCCGCAGTCGGCCACGCCTGCGCCGGCGCCTCTGCCAAACGTGACGGCGCCCCCGCCAAGCGTGACGGCGCCCCCGCCAAGCGTGACGGCGCCCCCAGCAAACGTGGCGGCGCCTTCAGCAAGCGTGGGGACTGCAAGTGCGCCCCCGCCGCGGGCTCCGGCGGCCGTCACGGTCGAGCCGGGCACGGAGATCGGACGCCTCGACGTCGAGCCGATCGAGATCCGCTGACGCTCGTGCCGGTCAAAACTCACCAGCCCCCTTCGGCCGTGCGGCTGCCCCAGCTGCCGGAGGACGTCTGGCCCCCGCCCTGGGGCGCGGCTGGCTTGGTCTGGACGGTGCGCCACGGATCGGGCCCGGAGAACGTCCCGCCGGGGAGCTGGATCACCCAGGGCCCCGCCCCCCGCGACATCCGCACGTACGAATCCTCCATCTGGCGGCGTTGCATCTCCATCTGCCTGGCTCGACGCCGGCGCCCCGCCTCGTCGCTGGCTTCGGCGAGGGCCTCGCGCGAGAGCCGCTGGGCCTCGGCTGCGGCGCGGATCGCATCCTCGTAGCGCTGCCGCGTCAGCAATCCTTTGGCGTTCTCCAGGGCCGCGAGGCCTGAGCGGACATCGGGCTTCACCCCTTCCGCATACCAGCCGGCCACCTTTCGCAGCTCGTGGTCTGCGGTTTCGATTCCGTCGAAGGCCTGACGGGCGAGCCGCTCGTCGTCTTCGGCCAGGGTCTCGGCGGAGACGACGGCTGTCTCGGCGGCATCAATCACCTGGCCCGCCTTCGGCAGGTCGGGCCGCTGCACCGCAAGTCCGCGTTTGGCCACCTCGACGAGGCGGTCGGCTTCGCGGCACTGCTCGTTGGCCCGGACGCGATCGGTGGCCTGGCTCTCCAGCCGCCGTGCGAGCGTGCCGATCCGCTGCCCCACATCCGTGCATCGATTCGGCAGCGACGCCCGCAGGGCATCGAGCTCGCCGCGCCGCTCCCCGACCGCCGTCTGACAACGATCGACCCACTCCTCCTGCCGCACCGCCTCCTCGACCAAGGCCATCGCTCGGAAGAAGTGCTGGCGCTCGGGACGAGCCGCGTCCTGGGCCTCGGCGATCATCGCCCGGGCCCGCGACAGCCCCTCATCCGCCTTGACGGGATTGTCGGCAACATCCGACCACGACCCCGGCGCGTAGGCCTCGGCAAGGTGATCGAGCGTCCGCTTCGTGGCATCGCGCCGGCCGGCGAGCGCCTCGAGCCTCGTGATCGCACCGGGAAGAAGCTCGGCGACACGCGCTTTGGCAGCCACGACACTCTCGAGCAATGCCACCCCCTCGGCCACGCCCCGCTCCGCCTCCTCGACATGCTTCGTGGCGGCCTCGATCTCACCGGCATCGAGGAGCTGCACGGCAACCTCGAGATGCTTCCGCGCCTTGTCGACATCGATCGAAGGATCGGCCCCCGGCTCAGTGAGGAGCCAGCCCTCGGCCCGCTTCGCCCGAACCCGCTGCTCGAGATCATCGGCTTGGAGCGCGGCCTGCCGCCGCCGATCGTCGCTGGCGTCGAAGAGGTCGATTCGGCTGCTCGAGGTGTCGAGCACTCCGCGCGCTTCCTCCATCCGGGCCCGGGCCGACAGCGGATCGCGCTCCAGCTCTGCCCGCGAAAGCTCCAGGGCATGCCCGACTTCGGCGAGCGGCCCGCGGAACGACGCCGAAGAACGCCCCCGTTGGTGGATCGCTTCCAGCCGTTTGCCGGTCGCCGCAATCAGGCCGTCAAGCTCGCCGGCCATCGCCCGGGACTTCTCGTGGGCCTGCTCGAGCTCATCGAGCGGGGCCCGGCATTCCCGCGCGACGTCGTCGAGCGGCGGCTTCGCTCCCGCCGCGTCGAGCATTCGGATCGCCTCCTCCGCCTTTGCTGCGCCGAGTGTCCGCTCCGCCTGAATCGTCTCGTCGGCCTTCTCCCAGACATCCATCAATTCGAGCCAACGCTCGCGGTAGCGGTGGAGCGCCGACTGCACGCCGTCATAGGCGCCGCGCGTCCGCCCTTCCATCGGCGTGAGGAAATCGGGATCGGAGTGGGGAAGCATGCGGTGCCGCTCCTGCTCGGCATCCAGCAGATCGGAGAGGGCGACCACCTCGCGCTTGAACTCCGAAAGCTTCTCCCGCGCCTCGCGCGTCCGCCGCGAGTGCTTCGACCACTGCACGGCCAGCGCCCCAAGCGCTCCCAGCCCCGCCAGCGACGCAACGGCCAGCGGGAGCGTCCGCGTGCGAAACACCCGATCGGCCTCCCGGCGCGCCACCTCACGGTCGCGCCGTTCCTTGACCCACGACTCGGTGGCATTGACGAGGGCGACCAGGCCGGCATCGACGCGCCCATCCTGTGCCAGCGGCTGGAACGCCTTGCCGATGATCTCCGTTTCGATCGTCCGCGGATCGAGGCCGCTGCCGGTCTCCAAGCTCCACGGCGCGTGCATCGCCATCCGGTGCTTGTTGACATCGACATAGACGAGCACGTCCTGCGACGGATCGAAGGCCGTCTTTGAGGTGCCGGTGGGGACCTCGCGCCCCCAGCGGGCGAGGATCGCGTCGAGGACCTCACGCGCCGATCGATCCCCCTCCGGACCATCGCCGACAACGATCACGCGGTAATCCCGCCCCGTTTCGCGCTTGACACGGTCGATGGTGGCCCGGAGATCGTCGAACGTATCCGACACCCCCGACACGAACACGTGCTCGCTTGCATCGGGAGCGATGCGCTCGACGCTCCCAGCGTCCTGGGCCTGGGCCGGAACGGCCATCGGCGCCCAAGCTGCGGTGAGGCTCACCGACGCCACGGCCACCAGGAGCCCGCGAGAACGCCGCCGTTCGATCGACCGGGCGGGCCGGGCAAAAGGGACACAGGGGGCGGCCATCGCCGCCATCGTGCTGATCTCCACAATTCCTCCGCAATAAGACGCTGCGCAAAGCGATGCGCTCCGCACCAAAAGATTCTACGGACGCCGGCGAGGGGCTCAATCGGCCGGCGCGGCGTTTCCTTCTGCGGGGCGCTCGCAGGCGGGCCAGACCGCGACCGGCGGCCCTTCGGCCCCTGCCATCCTCCGCACGGCGGCGACGACATCGGGCCCTGCTGCGACGACGATCACGCCCGCACCGAAGCCGACGATCTCCGCGGCAACATCGGCGATTTCCGCCCCCTCGGCGATCGGGGCGAGCACCCGCACGCGGTGGCGCCAGCCGATCCGCGCAAACGCCTCGGCCCACACAGGCGCAGCCGCGCCGACCGACTCGTCGGTGGCCACGACAAACACCGGCCCCGCGAGGCCGTCACGAACCAACGCCGCAACGAAGCCCGCGGCGGCGGTTGCCGACGCGGCGCCGGCGGGCAGATCAAACGGCGGTGGGGGCGGTGGGGGCAGGCAGGCCACGGTCACTCGATCGGCCGGTCCGGGAAGAGCGGCACGCGCGGCGCGAATTCGGCAGGCTGCGTCGCCGAGGAGCGGCCGGTCTGTGGGCGGGCCGGCAGTTGTCCTCCGGCGCCATTCCCCGCGGCCGGCGTTCCCGACTTGGCGGGAGACGATCCGGGCAGGCTCCCCAACGGACGGCCGGCATTGAGTGGACGGGGCGACTTGCTCCCCCCTCCCGGCGTGGTGGTGGAGGGAGCGCCGTAGCCCGGGCGTGCCGGTGGAGCGCCGGCGCGGACACCGCCCGAAATGAGCCCAGGACGGCTACTCCCGGCCTCCGGAGTGGCCGAGGGCTTGCGGGCCGCCGATCGGGGCGCTTCCTTGCTCCCGAGCAGGCCCCCGCTCCGCGACCGGCCGGCCGCCGCAGGATCGATGGGCTCGTCCTTTTCCTTCCGGGATGCCGTTCCCCGGCCGGCTCCGGCCACCGACTTCCCGGCCTCGTCCCCTGGGAGAGAGTCTGGGGAAGACTCTTCGTTTCCGGGCAGGAGATCGTCGATGCTGATGATGCGGCGCTTGCGGGGCTCGGCTTGCTTCTCCAGCGCCTCCTCGCTGCGCAGCCGGCCGGTGAGCGGATTGATCTCCTCGCGCTCCTGGCGTTGCCGCTCCTCCTCTTCGCGTTCGCGACGCAGCTTCGCGCGCCCAATCTCCCCCTCAGCCTCGTCGATCTTGCCGTCGAAGTTGAGGTCGAAGCGGCGGAGCAACTCACCCCGGGAGAGCATCGGAGGAGGCGCCTCGGCCTCCTTCGAGTCGGTGCCGAGGCTCGGCGGACGGGGCGGCGCCGGCCGAGAGCGTGACGGCCCCTGCGCGGCGGCCGATCCACCGACGAGCACGATCAAGGCCAGGCAGCCTACGAGCCGACCCCCCACAGCCCCACCGGCCCGAGCCGCCGGTTCGACAGCTCCGATACGGCGTGGCAGCCAGACAGTCATCCGGTCCATGGGGGCGTTCCGTGGAGGGGAAATGGCCTCGGTGGCCAACAAGCCGCTCGAGCAGATCCAGTCTACCGCGCCGGCCCGCTGCGAGTCAGCGCGGCGGTCGCCACAGGCTGCGGGTGCCGGGGGAATAGGTGTAGGGCCCGCGGGGACTGAAGACGATGCCGCGGAGGTCGCGGGAGAATCCATACAACCCGTTCCGCCAGTAGAGCCAGGTGAAAGGTTGATCCTCCCAGAGGTGTTCCTGGATCCGTCCGTACTTCTCTCCGCGCTTCGTCCGGTCGAACTCCCTTCGCCCCGCGTCATAGAGGGCATCGACGAGCGGATTGGAATAGCCGACGACGTTCCCGCCACCGCCGGTCGACCAGTGACGCTCGGTGGCGTCGGGATCGGCCGCGGCCCCCCGGCTCCCGTGCCAAGCCTCGAAGCGACGTGCCTGGGTGCGGTCGACCAGCGTCGTCTGATCGACAACCTGGAGATGCATCCGCACCCCGATCCGCGCCAGATCGTCGCGGAGGCGTTCGCAGGTCCGGATGCGGGGCGGCTGGTCGGCGACGAGCATCGTGAACTCGAAGGGAAGTGGGTGGCCGTCGAGATCCCGATCCCGGATGCCGTCGTTGTCGGTGTCGATCCAGCCGGCATCATCGAGGAGCTGCTGGGCACGCTGGAGATCCTGTTGGGCGGCGGCCTGGCGCTTTCGCGGCGCCGCCCAGGAGCCCTCGTGGAACGGACCGGTAGCCGGATCATAGAGGCCAGAAAAAAGTTCCCGGAGCATCCAGCCGTGATCGAAGGCGTAGGTCATCGCCCGGCGGACACGCCGGTCGGCGAACAACGGCGTGTCGATGTTCCAGGCGAAGAACGCCACCGTCCATTCAGGCGCTGCCACGGGCGTCCACCGACCGTTCCCCACGCCTGCCGCCAGCCGCCACTGCTCTGGGGCGAGGAGCATCTCGTCGATCGTCCCCGCCTGGAGCGCGGCGAAGGCCGCGTCGGGATCCTCAATGATCCTGAACTCAATCTCGCGAAAGGTGGGGATGTCGCGGACCGGCTTGCCATCGACAGTCGACCATTCGTCGCGCCGGCGGAGCACGACCCGCTCCCCCCGGCGCCACTCGACCACCCGATAAGGGCCCCCGCAGACTCTCAAGCCTGTGGAATCGCCGGCGGTGAACAGCGGATTGTCGCGCCATACACCATCGTGAACGTGCCGGGGGATGACCGGGAAGTTCAGGTTCCAGACGTTCGTCGCCAGCGGCTCGCGGTGGAAGAACACGACCGTTCGCTCGTCATACGCCTCGACGGCCCGGAGTTGGTCGGTGCCATCGCGGACACTCGGCACGGGCAGGTCGTCATCCATGATCACGCCGTAACTGAAGGCGACATCGCGGGCCGTGATCGGCTGGCCGTCGCTCCACACCAGATCGTCGCGGAGCACGACCCGATCGATGAGGCCGTCGGCACTGGACTGCCAGGAAGCCACCGTTTCCGCCGTGGCAAACGGCTCCAGCCGGCGGTCGAAGGAGAACAGGCGGAACTCCGTCAGCCCGACCACCTCAAACTCCGCCGGCGTTGCGCGCATGATCGGGTTGAGGCTGACCGGATCGGTGCGGAGGTGGCGGACGAGCGTGGCATCGGGATCGGCTTCGCCGGCTGCAGGAAGCCTCGCGATCGCTGCGAGGATCCGCCCGTTGGCCGCCGGGGAATCGTTCGCGGCAGCAAGCGCGCGATCGTCCCCGACTTCCCCGGCCGCGAGCTCCTCGCGGAGAACCGCCAGGCCGTCCTTCACCGATCGGTCGATCCAGACAAGGCGATCGAGCTCGGCCGCAGCGGGGGGGACGAAAGCCTCATCGCGCCCCTTGACCAGACCAGCAACCCTCCCCGCGGCCCCCTGCTTCCCACGAAGGGCCGGGACGGTCACTCCCTCTGGGAGCCTCTCCGGCCTCCGACTGCAGCCGACCGCGGCCAAAACCATCGCCACGATCACGAGCATGCATCGCAGCCGGCGCACCATCGCTCTCCCTTCCGGCGTCCCCGGCGCTCACTCCGGGAACCGGTGTCCCATCTTCTCCCGCTTCGTCTGCAGGTAGCGCTGATTGAACTCATGCACCGGGGGGAGGATCGGCACCTGATCGACGACCTCCAAATCGAAGCCGCCGTAGATGAAGGCGTCGGTCTTCTTCGGATTGTTGGTGAGGAGCCGCACCCGCCGCAGGCCGAGATCCTTGAGGATCTGAATGCCGACGCCGTAATCGCGGGCATCGGCCTTGTAGCCGAGGGCGAGATTGGCCTCGACCGTGTCGAGCCCCTGATCCTGCAGCGCGTAGGCCCGGATCTTCTCCACCAAGCCGATGCCGCGCCCCTCCTGCGGGAGATAGACGAGCACCCCTACCCCCTCTTGGCCGATCTTCTCCAGGGCCAGATGGAGTTGGTCGCCGCAGTCACAGCGGAGGCTGTCGAGGAGGTCGCCTGTGAAACAGGAGGAGTGGAGGCGGACGAGCGGATCGGTGGCGGTGGCGGGATCCCCCATCACCAAGACGATCGGCTGCTGCGACTCGAACTTCACCCCGTAGGCAATGATCCGGAATCGCCCCCAGGTCGTCGGCAGCTCGGCCTCGGCAATCCGCTCCACGAGTTGTTCGCGGGTGCGACGATGACGGATGAGCTGCTCGATCGAGATGATCTCGAGCCGGTGCTCACCCGCCAGCGCCTGGAGCGTCTGCCGGTCGGCCCGGTTGCCGGTGTCGTCGAGGATCTCGCAGAGAACTCCCGCCGGCTGCAGCCCGGCCATCCGCGCCAGATCGACGGCCGCCTCGGTATGGCCGGCACGGCGGAGCACGCCCCCCTCCTTGGCCACGAGCGGAAAGAGGTGGCCGGGGCGGACGAAGTCGGCCGGGCGCGTCTCGGGGGCGAGGATCGCGGCGATCGTCGTGGCCCGCTCTCCGGCCGTGATCCCCGTCCGGGCGGAGACATGGTCGACAGGGACGGTATAGGCGGTGCCCAGCGGCGTGGAATTGGCCTCGACCATCATCGGCAGTTCGAGCCGCCGCGCCATCTCCGGCAGAATCGGCATGCACACCTGGCCACGGCCGTGCCGGATCATGAAGTTCACCACCTCGGGCGTGGCCTTCTCGGCAGCGCACACGAAGTCCCCTTCGTTCTCTCGATCCTCGGCGTCGACGACGACGATCACCTCCCCTCGCCGGAAGGCGGCGACAGCGGCTTCGATCGTGGAAAAACCTTCCGTCATGGCGAGGCCCGTGGGGGAGGAACCGCGCGCGAAAGCGGCGCGGGAACCTCCACGAGTATAGGATGCCACGACGACCGGACGTCCCCAGCGACAGACTTTTCCATGCTCGACCGCGAGGAGTACATCGAACAGGGCCACCTGTTCCACGCCCTGTCCGAGCGGATGGCGGCCGGAATTGCCGTTCAAGAAGCGCTTGGGTCGATCGCCCAGGAGGTCCTCGCCACGACGAAACTGCCGATGGCGATCGACTACCTCGTCGCCGAGCTCAAGCTCTTCGGCACGCTGTCGACCGCGATGGCCCGCATTCCCCATTACTTCACCCGTTTTCAGACGTTCGTCATGAACCGGGCCGAGCACGAGGGAGGGCGGTTCGACATGCGGACGGCGCTGGCGATCCTCGAGCGCGAGGCCCGCTACCTTGCCGATGGGCCGACGCCGCAGGGGCTGTTTTTCTACCGATTCGAGTGCCTCTCGCGCAACCGCCTCGACTACCAGCAGGGCATGGATGCGGTCGCCGACGATGCCGTCTTCGACTCCGACTGGAAGTCATGGATCCGGACCGTCGGCCGACAGGTCGGATTCGTCGATCTCGGCGACCTCATCAGCGTCCGCAGCCCGGAGTACTGGAGGCTCGAGAAGCGCGAGGCGATGCTGGCCGGGCGCGAGGAGAGCGGCCCCGACCGGGTGATGCTCTTCGGCGAGAAGGAGGGACGGATCGCGCGGGCCAACCGGGGCAAGGATCCCCTCTTCCTCTTCTCCGCGCTCGAGCGGCAACTCGGCTATCCCTCGGTGCCGCGACCGGCGCCGTCCTCCCCCTCGTCCGAATCGCCGGCGCTCCTCGCACGGCGGCTTGAGCGCCTCGAAACGCGCGTCAAGCTCCTCGAGGAGGAAGCGCGCGGTGGGATCGATCTTTCCAAGTTTGATCCGAAGAATTTCCAGCCGCCGCCGGGGGGATGATGGCCGCGCCTTCGAGCCTCCGCGCTGACGCGGAGCAGATCTGGCGGGCGGCGATCGGCGCGGTCGCTCCGCAGCGGCTCCTCACTGTGGCGCCGGCCGATCTCCTCGGGTCGCTGCCGGCCGGCAGGATCGTCGTCGTCGGGGCGGGCAAAGCCGCCGCCGCGCTCGCCGCGGGGCTCGAGGAGCGACTGGCCGCCGCCGGCTTCCCCCCCGAGCGTCTCTCTGGGCTCGTCAGTGTGCCAGAGGGCTGCGGCCGGAATCTTTCCTCGATCGAGGTTCGGCAAACTCGGCCCCCTGGGGTCAATCTCCCCACGCCGCGCGTCGTCACGGCCACCGCCGCGATGCTGAAGAGCCTCGGCTGCCTTGGGCCCGACGACTTGGCAGTGGCGCTGGTCACGGGCGGCGGTTCGGCGCTGTTGGCAGCGCCGCGCGACGGCCTCACCCTCGACGACAAGATCGCCGTCACCCGCTTCCTCTCGAGCGCCGGCGCCGACATCGGCAGCCTCAACACCGTCCGCCGGGCGACAAGCGCCGTCAAGGCGGGCGGCCTGGCCCGGGCCTGCACCGCCGGGAGGCTCGTCGTCCTCGTTCTCTCCGACGTCATCGGCGACCCGCTCGACCTCATCGCCTCCGGGCCCTGCATGCCGACGCCCGCCGAGCCGGAAGCCGCGATCGCTCTCCTCGATCGATTCGGCGCCTCTGCTGCCGGCGTCGCGCCGCGCCTCGTCGAGCGCCTGAAGCACGATCTTGCCACGGCGCGCCCTCCGCGGCCGTCGGCCCCCGCCGGCCCGACCTGGCAGACCGCTGCCGGATGTCAGGTGAGCCACCGGATCGTCGGCAACAACGACACGGCAGTCGAGGCCGCCGCCGCCGCCGCCCGGGCCCTCGGCTATGACACCCTCGTCCGCCACGCCACGCCAAACACCCCCGCGCCCCTCAATCACGCCGAGGCGATCGGCCTCCGGCTTGCGGCCGAAGGGAGAGAACTGGCAGCCCAGGCAGCCCGGGACGGCCGGCCTCGCGCCGTCATCGAAGGGGGAGAGGCGACGGTGGTGATCCCGGCCGACCACGGCCTGGGGGGACGCAATCAACAGACGGTGCTTGCAGCCGTCGCGGCGGCGGCCAACTGGCCGGCCGGTCTCCTCGTAGCGAGCCTCGGCACCGACGGCGAGGATGGCCCCACCGACGCGGCCGGCGCTGCCGCCGACGCCGCGGTCGCCCGGACACTCGCTGCCGACCGGGCAGCGCTCGAGCGGGCCCTCGCCCGCTGCGACGCACTCCCGATCCTCGAACGGGCCGGGGGGCTTGTCCGCACTGGCCCCACCGGCACCAACGTCGCCGACGTGCGGATCATGCTCGCCAGGCCGCTTGCCAGTCCTTGAGCTTAGACCTTGAGCTTAGACCTTGAGCTTAGTCCTTGAGCTTCTTGCCCGGCCGCGACCATCTCGCCCGGAGGTGACCGCAAGTCACACGTCGCAGAGGCTGACGGCCTGCTGGAGGCCCGTCAGGGCGTCGCGCGTGGGGATGAACTCATGCCCCACCCAGCCCTTGTAGCCAAGCTCGACGATCTTCCGCATGATCGGCGGGAAGTTGATTTCCTGGTTGTCGTCGAGTTCGGCGCGGCCCGGGTTGCCGGCGGTGTGGATGTGGCCGATGACGTCCTTGCATTCCTCGAGCCGGCGGATCACGTCGCCGTTCATCACCTGGACGTGGTAGATGTCGAAGAGAAGCTTGACGCGCGGCGATCCGACCCGGCGGCAGATGTTCGCCACGTAGTCGATGTCGTCCCCCTGGTAGCCGGGGTGGCCCTTCATCGGATGGCTGCCGTCGCGCGTGTTGAGATGCTCGAGGCAGATCGTCACCCCCTTCTTCTCCGCATGGGCAGCGATCGCCTTCAGCCCCTTGACGCAGTTGTCGGCTCCCTCTTCGAGCGAGATCTCGCCGCTGTTGGGATCGTCGGCATCGCGCCACTTGTAGCCGGTGAAGGCGATCACGGCCGGCATGCCGTGCTCGGCGCAGGCGTCGATCGTCTTCGTCGTCCGCTCGATCACCTCAGCCTGGTAGGCCGGATTGTTGAAGCCGCGCATGAACGGCGCCCCGGGCATGCCGTTGGCGGCCAACGCGCAGGTGAGGCCATGTTTTTTGAGCGTCGGGAAGGCTTCGGGCTCGAGGATCTCGATCGACGTGCAGCCGAGATCCTTGGCGACATGGCACATCTTTTCCAGATCCCACTTGTCGCCGGCGATGTTGTAACACCAGTAGACGAGGGAGTGGTTGATGTTGCCCTTCATGCTGCCCTTCATCGATGGCTCTCCGGAATGCGTGAGGTTGGGTGGTGATCGGGGGGATGGCCATCGGCAGCCCGCGCCGCCGCCGCGGACGCCCCCCGGCCACCGCGACTCTGGCTACACTACCACCTCTCCTGCCACTCCGGAAGCGTCCGCCATGCCCTCCAAAGCGCGTCCTTGGCCAAGCGGTCTTCCGCCGCTGGCCGCTCGGCTGTTCCTCGCCGTGGCGATCTGGACGTGGTCCGGGCTCGGCGCCGCCGAGCCGGCCAGCGAGCCGCGCTTCGAGCTCGACAGCGGCGACCGGGTCGTCCTCCTCGGCGACGCGATCATCGAGCGCGAGGGGGAGCGGGGGGCGATCGAGACGGCCCTCGTTGCCACCCATCCCGGCGCCAACCTCACCTTCCGCAACCTCGGCTGGAGCGGCGACACGGTGTGGGCCGAGTCGCGCGGCGTGTTCGATGCGCCGTCGGCCGGCTATGCCCGTCTCCTCGATCTCGTCCGCGGCCTCGAGCCCACCGTCGTGATCGTCGCCTACGGCCGCAACGAATCGTTTGCAGGCGCCGCCGGCCTCGCGTCGTTCCGGGAGCAGCTCGGCCGCCTCTGTCGCGATCTTCGAGGCCCGCCGCGGGAAGCAGGCGCCGAGGCGCCCCCGACCCGGCTCGTGCTCGTCAGCCCGCCCCCCTTCGAGGCCACCCCACCGCTCTCCGTCGCCGCGGCCGCCGCCCGCAACGCCACGCTCTCCGACTATGCTGCCGCGATCCGCGACGTGGCGCTCGAACAGGGTGCAGGAATCGTCGACCTGTTCAGCGCGGTCGAGGACCATCTCCCCGCCGGAGCGCGGCTGACGGAGAACGGCGTTCACCTCTCCGACGCCGGATACGACGCCGCCGCGGCGGTCTTCGCTGCGACCTGCGGAAAGCCACTCTCGGGCGACTTCGCCGGACGCACCGCCGCAATCCGCGCGGCGGTCAACGAAAAGAACCGGCTCTTCTTCCACCGTTGGCGCCCCGCCAATGAAACGTATCTCTTCCTCTTCCGCCGCCACGAGCAGGGGAACAACGCCGTCGAGATCCCGCAGTTCGACCCGCTCGTCGAGGCGGCCGAGGCGACGGTGCGGAAGCTGGCCCGGGAGTCTCCCTGACATGCCCCTCGCCTCACCGCTGCGCACCCTGCTGCCGGCCCTCCTCTGGGCTGTTCTCTGGGCCCTCCTCTGGTCGGTCACGGTTGCCCCTGTCGCCTCCGCTCAACGCGCCCTCACCGACATCCCCGTCCCCGATCCGGTCGCGGAACTCGAGGCGATGGAGGTGGCCGAGGGTTACGAGGTCAATCTGTTTGCCACCGACCCGGCGATCCGCAAGCCGCTCCAGATCAATTTCGATCCGCGCGGCCGGCTGTGGGTATCGTCGTCGAGTGTTTATCCGCAGCTCCGCCCCGGCGAGATCCCCGACGACACGGTGACGA